>SDBV01012704.1_pt1 | contig 10770 bp, 12 predicted proteins | sample 2277081 | NCBI WGS metagenome assembly SDBV01 (sample SAMN10402039, study PRJNA504765) | marine sediment metagenome | isolation source: marine sediment core GS10_PC15, 223 cmbsf | place: Arctic Ocean: Southern Knipovich Ridge | collected 2010
CTCAAAGAGGCGCAGCTCAAGGGAGAAGATATCAGTGGCGTCGCCTATACCAGCGGCCCGGGACTGGCCGGTGCCCTGCTCGTCGGTGCCGCGTTGGGGCGTGCTCTGGCCTGGGGCTGGCAGGTTCCTGCTATCGGCGTGCATCACATGGAAGGACATCTGTTATCGCCGATGCTGGAGGACGAAAAACCGGAATTTCCCTTTTTGGCACTGCTGGTATCCGGCGGCCATACCCTGATCGCCGACGTGCGCGGCTTGGGAAGTTACTCTATTCTCGGCGAATCGCTGGACGATGCGGTGGGCGAGGCATTCGACAAGACCGCCAAGCTGTTGGGGCTGGGATACCCCGGTGGCCCGGCGATTTCACGCTGGGCACAGAAGGGTAAAAGCGGCGTATTCAAATTCCCACGGCCAATGACCAACCGGCCCGGCCTCGACTTCAGCTTTTCCGGGCTCAAAACCGCCGTTGCCACGGCAGTCGAAGGCAAATCACTTGATGACCAGCTGGTCGCCGATGTATCGCTGGCATTTCAGGAAGCGGCAGTCGCCACCCTGGTCATCAAATGCCGGCGCGCACTGCAGCAAAGCGGTCGCAAGCAGGTGGTGGTGGCAGGAGGAGTAAGCGCAAACCAACACTTGCGCGATTCGATGAAAAAGATGGCTACTGAACAGTCCATCGAGGTATTTTATCCAAGACTGCAATTCGCCACCGACAACGGCGCCATGATCGCATTTGCGGGTTGTTTACGCCTGCAGGCTGGCCAGCGTGACGAGGGCCTGGCGTTCTACGTCCATCCGCGCTGGCGATTGTCGGACCTGCCGGCGGTGTGATGGTTATTAACTAACTTCTGACGCTAAGGCGCGAAGACGCAAAGGAAAACAAAGGGCGGCCTTTCAGGCCGCAGAAATTAGAGTAACTTCTTTTTAGGCCGGCTATCATAGCCGGCTTTTTATAATAAGCACTTCTTATTCAGCGGTCTTTCAGAACACTCTTAAGGTGTTCTTTGCGTCTTCGCGCGATGTGCATGGACGCACAAGTGTCGCGGGCGCAAGAGCGACCCTTAGCGTCAAAAATTAGTTCTAATCACTTGCCAATTTTCGATTCCGTACCGGCCAACAGGCGTTGAATATTGGCGCGGTGGCGCCAGAAGAGGATCACCGCCAAAACAATACTGCCGATGATATACGCCGGGTGCCGCAACCAATACCAGACAAAGAGCGGTGCTAGCGCCGTCGCCACTAATGCGGCCAGTGACGAGTAACGGGTGATAGCAGCCAATGCCATCCAGCAGCCGGTGATGGCAAGCCCCACCCAGATATTCGCTGCCAAATAAACACCTAATGCGGTGGCTACACCCTTGCCGCCCTTGAAGCCAAAAAAGACCGGAAACAAATGGCCGAGAAACGCCGCCACCATGGTGGCGGCCACGATCGCAGCATCGGCATCCATGGCACGCGCGATCAATACCGCCGCCACGCCCTTCATCAAGTCACCGATAAGGGTGGCGATGGCTGCGGCCTTGCCACCGTAGCGCAATACATTGGTAGCCCCGGGATTACCTGAGCCAACGTCGCGTGGATCTTTCAGGCCCAGCAGACGGGCAACGATAACGGCAGACGACAAGGAGCCAAGCAGATAAGCTATCAGGATGGGAAGGACTTCAAACATAGTCATATATCGTGTGGGCAATCAATTCAGCGCCAAGACAGCCCAAACCTTTTTGGTTATAGTGCGCCGAAACTACCACATCCCTTTTTCAAACTAAACGCGCCCAGGATCCCTACTTGGATATCACCTTTCTACACGGTCTCAAAATCGAGTGCATCATCGGTATCTGGGACTGGGAGCGCAGCTGCAAACAAGCAGTCGTCATCGATCTGGATATGGGTTGCGATGTGTTGGCGGCCGCAGACAGTGATGATGTTAAAGATGCCATCGACTACAAGGCCGTGTCCAAACGCCTGATGGAGTTTGTCGGCAATTCGCAGTTTCGTCTGGTGGAAACAATGGCCGAGAGAATTGCGTCATTATTGCAGGGAGAATTCGGGCTGTCCTGGATACGGGTGCGCGTCAACAAAAAAGGGGCGGTCAGGGGTGCCCGTGATGTCGGCGTGGAAATTGAGCGTGGCCATCGCGACCAGACGTAAGCACCATGGCCCGCGTCTACGTCAGTATTGGCAGCAATATTGATCCGCAAGAAAATATCGTCGGTGCCGTTCGTGCATTGCGCAAACAATACCGTTGCATTCGTTTTTCCCCGGTTTACCGGTCTGCCGCGATTGGCTTCGAAGGCGAAGAATTCCTGAACCTGGTTACCGGAATCGATACATCGCTATTGCTTGAAGAAATCAAAACGGGATTGATGGCACTGGAAAGACGGTTTGGTCGCAAGGACAGTCACAAAGGATTCCAGTCACGAACACTGGATCTGGATCTGTTGCTCTATGATGATGTTATTCGTCACGATGCGCAGTTTGACCTGCCGCGCGCAGAAATCGAGCAACATGCGTTTGTTTTGAAACCGTTGAGTGATATCGCGCCGGATAGCGTGCATCCGGAGACCGGCAAAACCCTGAGTGAGATGTGGCAAAACTTCACCGACGATGGATCACTGCAACCATTTCCACTCAACCTCGACTGACTATTTTATTGCCGCAGACAGGTGGCCACTGCGTTGCAGGACACCTTTCATCAGATCAGCGCGAAAGCCAAACATTCTCTGATTGCCGGCGATAATTACCGGTACACCGCGCCGGTGCAGGCTCTCATACAAGATGCGCCCTGCCCGGTGATGATCAATATCATATTCGACAAATTTGATTCTGTTTTTCTTCAGATAAGCGCGCGCTTTTTTTGATGCTGCGCACCAGCGCGCGGTCAACAGAACCACCCGCCCGGAACCGGCGGTAGCTGGCCCGGAAATAATCTCGGTGATCCCTTCCAGACATTCCTTGTAGCGAAGCGTTTGGCGGCGCTCTGCTTCTACCTTTTCCCGGGACCGGTCGGAATAGATTTTGCGTCCGCGCGGGTCCATCCAGCCATAGGGCTGGCCGCCTTCAGTTTCTACTTTGCTGTTTTCCGGCCGATCGGAGAAATGCACTTGGCCTTTATCATCCACCCAGCGCATTACGCCATTGGCCTGTGCGGTCTGGATGGCGGCAATAAACAAAGACACGGCAATTATACTGATAGCGGCAAATCTAAAGTACGACCCACCGTCCACCGTCCACCGCCAGGATTTGTCCTGTAATGAAATCGGCATCACGAATCAAGAATAGCACTGTACGGGCAATGTCATCCGGATTTCCGGAACGCTTCAAGGGTGTACTGGAAATAATGCGATGCTTGGCCATATCATCGAGCTGCTTCTCCGGCCACAGGATAACCCCGGGCGCAATAGCATTAACACGCACCTTGGGTCCCAGCTCACGCGCCAGCGATTTGGTCATCATGATCAGGCCGGCTTTGGCGGTACTATATATCGTATGGTTCTTTAACGGTCGATCGCCATAGATATCGGCGATATTGACGATACATCCTTTATTCTCGATCAACGCACTGGCTGCAGCCTGTGACAGAAAAAAAGGTGCTTTCAGATTGGTGCCGATCAGATCATCCCACTCCTTTTCCGATGTCTGACCGATGGGGCTGGAATAAAATGTCGAGGCATTGTTGATCAACACATCTAGGCGACCGAACGATTCCTTTGTCTCAAAAACGAGATTGGTCAACACACCATTTTTCAACAAATTGCCACGCACCAGCATCACGGAATCAGGGCGCTCGGCGTGCAATTCTTCTTGCAAATTGTGAGCAGCATCTTGCGAGCTGCGATAGTGGATAACAAGGTTCATGCCCTCGGCGTGCAATTGCCGTGCAATGCTGGCGCCGATCCGCTGCGCGCCGCCGGTGATGAGTGCAACCTTGCCAGTAAGTGAATTTTCCGCCATGCTCGCTTTTTTGTTGTTGCGGGATAAGCCACCATACCGCTTCACAATACAAAAAAACAACCCTATGCCGACTGAAAACCCAGGCGATCCCGACACTGCCGCCCTGCCACCTCCATCTGCCGAAGAACAGCAGCACAGCGCACACCTCGTTTCACTCATTTGTGACGAGATGGGTGACGGTGTGATGTCATTTACACGATTTATGGAGCTGGCCCTGTTCGCACCGGGGCTGGGGTATTACAGCGCCGGTAAAACCAAATTCGGTGCAGCCGGCGATTTCGTTACCGCTCCCGAGATGGGCGAGGTGTTCGCCTGGTGTTTGGCACATCAATGCCGTCAGATTCTGAGCTCACTGCGCGGCGGCGATATTCTTGAAGCCGGGCCGGGCAGTGGCAGCCTGGCAGCGCGCCTGCTCATTGAGCTGGAGCGCCTGCAACAACTGCCGGAACATTATTATCTGCTTGAACTCAGCGCCGACCTGCGTCAACGGCAACGTGAGACGATTGAGCAGCGGGCACCGCACCTGATTGATCGCGTTCGCTGGCTAGACACGTTACCCACAGAGAAAATTCGCGGGGTGGTGCTGGCTAATGAATTACTCGACGCCATGCCCGTCAATCTGTTTCACATCACAGAAAGTGGCGTTGTCGAACGCGGTGTTGCTGACAACGGAAATGGTTTTGTTTGGCGTGATCTGCCGGCGTCACCAGCACTCACACGGCGCGTTGATGCGCTGCGACTGGATGCCGGTTATGTCTCCGAAATCAACTTTCAGGCCGAGGCCTGGATCCACTCCATATCAAACCTGCTGCAGTCTGGCGTGGTTTTGCTGATCGACTACGGCTTTGCCATGCACGAGTATTACCACCCCCAGCGCCACATGGGCACGCTCATGTGTCACTACAGACACCGGGCCCACGACAATCCACTGATTCTGGTCGGCCTGCAGGATATTACCGCCCACATCGATTTTACGGCGATGGCCGATGCGGCCATCGACAGTGGATTCGATGTATTGGGGTATACGGCACAGGCTCCCTTTCTGATGGCCAATGGGCTAGAGGACCTGATGGCAAAAAGTGACCCTGACAAAACACGGGCTCACCTCGAACTGACCAATCAGATTAAAAAACTGACGCTGCCGTCGGAGATGGGAGAACTATTCAAGGTTATGGCGTTGGGCAAGAATGTTGACCTGGAACTAGATGGCTTCCGCCTGCAAGACCGGCGTAATCGGCTTTAGTGATTGTTGCCCAATAATTTATTGTGTCTGCCGCTCTATGTTGTCTTCATTTTTTTTCGCTGCCTTTTTCAGCATATTCTCGACTTCCCTTGCCTTGTCATACGCCTTTACTTGATCTTTCCAGACGTGGTCGCCGCGCGTCGAGCGATCACTTGCCGGCTCCTGATCACCAGAACAGGAAACCAGCAACACCAGCGCGACGAACAAAACATAGATATGATTTCCATTCATCTTATTGGCTCCATTGACTTTCTTTACGCAACATAACTGCCTCACTGGATCGGGTAATACCAATCTAGCCACTTGCCATTCGGAGCCTAATCCGCTTTCAGGTACCCGTAGCCCTTGTGTTGCAGTTCTACAATACGAACGACTCCGGACTGCACCATGCCAACACCTTTCAGCACCTCGTCTTCATCCAGACCCACGGCATCGAGCGTAATCCTGCACAGCTCCAGTTTAATGCCCTGGCTCATTGCCGACTGCAGACGCTCGGTCAGTACCTTGCGTTCCTTTTTCAGCAACTTGTCTTCTGCAAATGGTGTTTTGGTCAACGGATCGCTGGTGACAAAACGGATGCCAGCGCCGAGAAACACGATACGGATATCATGGTCAGCCAGTTCTTCCTCGTACGTTGTCAGCATGTTGTAGACGCTGGTCAACATGCGCCCAAGGCGGATAGGGTCGTGATAGTCCACGTGCCAGACCGCGCGTTTAACCGTTTCGGTTACTGCCTTCTCAGGTACGGTTACTGCCTTCTGGGTTACGCAGGCCGGTAGCATTGCAACCAATCCGATCACCAGAGCCATAGCGACGCCAGAAAGATTACTTGATACAAATTGTTTCAATTTTTGCCTCCTCGATGTCTTCAAAATCCATAAGTAACAAAGTAAATCAGTTGCCCTGTGCCATAACGAGTTTCACCGCATGAACACGGGCCTCGCGTACCCGGTTGCCGATCGCCTCACCGTGCAAACCATCCCCCTGTGCCGCGGTGGCGACTTCGGTGGTATCGACTGCCATGGCCGCAGCAAAGCAGTCTCGAAACAGAGCTGCCTGTGGATACGCCATGTCCGCCATGCCTAATCGCCCGCGTGAATCCGCCTCGCAGGCCAGAACAAACAACTCAACACGCTCAGGCTTGCGGAAGGCGTCCATTTTCTCGAATACCTTTACCACAGTATTCGCGCGCCTTTCTTTGATCTGATGACAGTCGGAGTGAAAACGGGCGGTCAATACCGCAAGTTCGCGATATTCATTGGGAGCACGAATACGCTCGCACAGTAGCGTTACCAGCTCGACACCAAGCGATTCATGCCCGTAATGATGCGGCCAGTTCTTCCGGGGTGTCACTCCCTTGCCCAGATCATGCATCAGTGCCGCAAAACGCACCCGCGTATCGCTACTCAGTTCTGCCGCCTGATCCAGCACCATCATCACGTGCACGCCGGTATCGATTTCCGGGTGGTGATCCTCCGGTTGCGGAACACCGAACAGGCGATCAATTTCCGGAAAAATCCTCGCCAGCGCACCGCAACCGCGGAGTACCTTGAAAAACTGCGCCGGTTGATTCTCCCCTAGTGCGCCTTCCAGTTCCACCCACACACGTTCCGGCACAAGGGTGTCCACCTCACCGTTTTCGACCATTTGCTTCATCAGGCGATTGGTCTCGTGGGCAACACAAAAGCCCCGTCTGGCATAGCGCGCCGCAAAACGCGCCACCCGCAGTACACGCACCGGATCTTCCGTGAAAGCAGGCGATACGTGACGCAGTTTTCCATCGTCGAGATCCTGCTTGCCGTTAAAAGGATCAATCAATTTTCCGTTATTGTCCATTGCCATGGCATTGATGGTGAGGTCGCGGCGTAACAGGTCCTGTTCCAGGGTGACGTCGGGTGTGGCAAATACAGTGAAGCCCTTGTAGCCACGACCGCTTTTGCGTTCGGTTCGCGCCAGTGCGTATTCGTCCCGGGTTTGCGGATGCAGGAATACCGGAAAGTCAGACCCCACCGGCTTGAATCCCAGCGCCTCCATTTCCTCGGGCGTAGCACCCACCACAACGTAGTCGCGGTCCTTGGGATCAAGCCCCAGCAAGGTGTCTCGCACCGCACCACCAACAAGATAGGTCTCCATGGCTTTATCCTAATGTGGCATAGCGCTTTCGCCAAGGCCTATAACTTGCTATGGCACTTGCCAGGGGTGTAAAAATTATACTCAAAACGCTTATTTACGATGCGCCGGTTCACCGGCACGAATGTGCGTAGATGCAGAAAACGCGCAAATGTAGCTGTCTCCGAAAAATCTTTGCTTATGCTACGCTGTTGAGATTCGGCCACTGTATAAACTCTGCTTTCTCGCATTCTTTTCCTGTTCAGAAAGCGCTATAACAAACTTGTAGTTGGGCCACATGTCAAACCGTTACCATCTGCTGTTGCTGGCGTTGCTGTCATTACTGCTCGCGGCCTGCAATTCTGTCGCCTATTACGGCCAGGCCATCAGCGGCCAAATGCAACTCCTCATACTACGCCAGCCGATCTCGAAACTTATCGAAGAACCTGCGACCAGCAGTACACTGCGGCAACGCTTGCAGTCGGTAGCGAATATGCGTGCCTTTGCCAGTCGTGAGCTGGCATTACCGGATAACCCCAGCTACACGAGTTACGTTGATCTCAAGCGTCCCTATGTGATCTGGAACGTATTTGCCGCACCGGAATTCTCCCTGGCACCAAAACAATGGTGTTACCCGATTGCCGGTTGCGTCAGTTATCGTGGCTATTTTTCCGAAGTCCGGGCGCGAACCTACGCGGCAAAATTACATCGGAAAGGATTTGACACCGAAGTCGCCGGCATCAGCGCCTACTCAACGCTGGGTTGGTTCAGCGATCCCCTGCTGAACACCATGTTGAGCCGTTCCGAAACTCAACTGGCCGGTACCCTGTTTCACGAGCTGGCACATCAGCAACTCTATGCCAAAAATGATACGCGCTTCAACGAATCCTTTGCAGTTACCGTTGAACTGGAGGGCATACGTCGCTGGTTGCAAGACCAGGGGAAGGTAAATCAGTTTCGCGACTACCTCCAATCATTAAAACGCAAACGCCAGTTTATTGCGCTGGTACAGGGCGCCCACGCAAAACTCGAAAAGCTTTATGTGCAAGACCGTAGCGAGACGGAAAAGCGAACCGCCAAAGCAGCCATTTTTCAGCAACTGAAAACAGACTACCGGCAACTGAAAAAAGGCTGGAACAACTATCGTGGCTACGATGCCTGGTTTAACCGCAAACTGACGAACGCCAGCCTGGTCCCGATTTCAAGTTATTATGATTACGTGCCCGCCTTTCAGGCACTGCTACGGCGCAGCCGGAATAATCTGGCGGCATTTTACCGGGCAGCACGAAGAATCGCCGAACAAACTCCTGCGGACAGAAAGGCAACGCTGATGCAGCTATCGACAGATCAGGATCCGGATGCCCCTGAGCGCGGATGAGGTCGCCGGTTCTACCCGAGATAGCGCAGCAAAATATCTTCCATCCTTGACGGCATAACGTCAAAAACCTCTGGAAAACCCCCACTGCATACACTGTCTTCCTGCATCGAGCGGACATTATCCACCGTAATCGGTTTTCCTGGCACGAGCTCACCTATCATCGCCTGCAGTTTCGATAGCGTATTCCCCAGTCCCAGCACGCGACAACGTCTATGGGTAATATGGGCAACTTGTTCGACGATTTGTTTCAGTGTGTACACTTTTGGTCCGCAAAGCGCGTAACGTTTTCCGAAGGTGCGGTAGTCATCAATGGATTTTACGAATGCCTGCGCGACATCCTCGACATATACCGGTTGAAACCGCGCTTCTGCACAGGCCAATGGCAATACGCCGGGCGCCCACTTTAACAACGCAGCAAATCGATTGGTGAAGCTGTCTCCCGCCCCAAAAATGACTGAAGGACGAAAACTGGTAACCGCGACCGCACTACCGCCAATGCGGTGGGCACGGTCTTCACCGGTACCTTTCGACCTCAAGTAAGCACTCGGTCCGCCGTATGATGCGTTGAGTGCGCTCATATGTAACAACCTGGGTACGCCCTGATTGCGGCAGACCTCGGCGAGGTTACCTGGCAACTCGGCGTGAATCATGTCGAATCCTGGCTGGCCGCGAGTTTCGTTGAGAATACCTACCAGATTGATGGCCACGTCCACACCGGCCAGTTGGTTATTCAAAAATGATTTATCAAAAATGTTGCCCTGCACAAGATGCAATGTTGGCAACACCAGCAAATCGCGATGTCGCTCGCGTTGGCGTGTAATAATGGAAACATTGTGACCCAGATCAACCAGCCGGTTGGCTATACTATGACCGACGAATCCGGTACCACCCAGCATGCAAATATTGAGCGTCTTCATGACTATTTCTCTATAAAAATCTTTTTAACCAGACAAATCCCGCTTCCGCAGAGCGGTGCAGGATATTGCGTCAATCAACAATATTGTCAAGGCGTCCTACGGCGGCGACAACAGACACGGGCAAACAACTGAAAAACAGTGTTTTACTGCCTACTGATGTGCCGGCATTTTTTTATTATGCAAGTGATTGATAAATGAAGCGGCCTGGAAACCGCATTTGCCGGTTTCGTACTGAAAAGATCGGGGATTTTCTTTTCAATATCTTGTTAAAAGCGGCTATTTTGGCGTGGACGCACCACTTCCATCCGGTCCTGCAGGAGGGTTGGTACCAGATTGAGGCGATGTTCATATATCGTGGTAAATCCCATCACATTTTTTACATAATTGCGTGTCTCATTAAACGGGATAGTATCAACCCAGATATCGGCTGCCAGATTATCCTTCCGCGGCAACCAGCGATTGACACGATGTGAACCGGCATTATAAGCAGCGGTGGCGACAATCTGATTGCCATTGTGTCGGCGCAATACAGTCTTTAAATAGTGCGCGCCCAACCGCAAATTGTTATCGATATTCATGATGGCACGACGGCTGCGAATATTCAGTCGCAGCCGCCGCGCTGTTGCGCGCCCGGTGCGCGGCATCAGCTGCATCAGACCCAGTGCACCCGCGACGGATCTGGCATCCGGCACAAACGCACTTTCCTGCCGCATAACACCGTAGATCCAGCCGGGATCGACGCCACTGCGTCTGGCATTCACTGCCACCTTGTTGCGGTAGAGCACGGGAAAGCGCAGATCAAGGTCATCAAGATGGCCGCTTCTGTTGACCGTATAGATTGCGCGATCATGCCAGCCCCATTTTTTCGCGACGACGGCGGCGACTTGCAACTCACGATTGTTCATGTGGCGAATAAGCCAATACCACTGGCGTCGTGCGGAAACAATTTGTCCGACATTGAACAGCTCATGCGCGACACGAATGTCCGGACGATTCAGCATGTCCTGCAACTCGATTGACGATACCTTTATCTCCCTGTGTTTCATGGAATACGGCGCACCTACGCGGTCCGCCGCCAGAAAACCATAATAGCTTCTTTCCTGCGCCAGGCTGGCATACAACTCCATGGCGATTTCGTCATCATCATTTTCTTCCAGGATCCGGGCTCGCCA
>SDBV01012705.1_pt1 | contig 10770 bp, 12 predicted proteins | sample 2277081 | NCBI WGS metagenome assembly SDBV01 (sample SAMN10402039, study PRJNA504765) | marine sediment metagenome | isolation source: marine sediment core GS10_PC15, 223 cmbsf | place: Arctic Ocean: Southern Knipovich Ridge | collected 2010
AACAATGAAACTAGAGCCCATATTATTAAGAAGTTAGATCTTTGTAGATGGTTAAAAGAGATTAAACATACTTTTATTACAGAAGCTATTTTTATTAATAATAGTAGAGCTGATATTGTTGATCTTAGTAGTGGTGTTATTTATGAGATTCTTTTTAGTGAGAAAGATGAAGATTGTGATAAGAAAGTTAAGAAATATCCTGGGGTGTTTAGGGTTGTTAAAGTTAGATGCTAATTTAGAATTTATTGATTATTTACACTTTTTCACAATAAATTATATAAATATGTCGATATTATAATATCTATGGAAGTAAAAGAATTTGTTAAAACTATTCTAAAAGATGTAATCGAAGCAGTAAACGAATCAACAAACGAAAGTCCTACCCACCAGTTCACATTATATTTTGGGGAAAATAAAAAGATTGAATTTGATTTAGCAGTTATTTTAGAGAAAGGCGTAGAAGGAAACATAAAAGCAGAAGTGTTTAAGATTGTAAGTGGTAAAATTCAAGGACATTTATCTGAACAGGTGGTCAATAGAATTAAATTTTCTATTCTTCCGGAACTGAAATAAAAAGACCCTTTATATGCTTTTTCAACTTTTTGATCCTTAACTTTAGCAACATGATCAACAAGATAATAACCATTAAATAAAGTGGTACTGATTTTATTATTGCTTCTTCAGGGGTAGCACCCAGGTTAATTGACAGAATAATTAATGAGTATATGCTTGTAAAAGATGTTAAAAGATATTGGCTTAATTTTTTTGTATTTTCAATTTTGCTAATTAAAAAGAATAGTGCTATCGGTCCTAAAATGGCATATATCATTTGTAACCATATTCGGATTGGACTTCTTCTAACCAATATTTCGTAATTTAATAGAGATCTTGTTGTAGGTTGAAATATTTTAGTATTTAATTTAGCCGAGTATTTTTCAGCATAAACTATTTTATCAAGTGTTGAGTAATCTAAATGTCTAAATACCTGACAACCATACCCGGGATAGTTTGGTAGAGTCATTAGTTCAGGTAAAATACTTAAATAAAAGCTTTTTTTATCAACTACATAGCCCTTGGAATTATGTATATTGAGTATGTAATTTATATTCATATCTTTCTGTAATTTTTTAGGATGAAACTTTGTTTCTATAGGCAATTTCTTTATATATTTATAACAGTCAAATGGATACAAATTATCGAAAACAGAATCTCCACAATGGTGGATATCAATATGGCCTCCATCTGTAAAATCTTCTGAGGTTTCATTTTGTTTAAGGTAATAAAAATTTGGAATACTAATTTTATTATAGGGTGTATCACAATCTTGAATTTCTAATTTAAAATCACCTTCCTTTTTATCTATGATCAAACATAGTTCGTGATCATAAAGATTTATAGCCCTTGTTGTGGTCTTATATTCTCCCGTAACTAAGTTTAGTTCTTCTGTTATATCAAATTGCATTCTTGGGGGAGAAGGTAGTAATTCAAAAAAAAGATCAATATCTAAATAATCTTCCTCTTTATTAAGATTTTTTTTATATCTGATTATTGGGGGTGTATCCTGGATTAAATCTACCGAAAAATTTTCATTATTTGCTAATTCATTGTTGGGGAAGCAAAAGAAAGGCATATAACTTTTTTCAATATCAGGATATAAATTAAATGGAAAAATTATTTTTACATCAAGATCATAATATTTTGGGATATGGGTAATATCATATTGTTTGAATGGCTGAAATAGGCGGTAAAGATTAGTTTGATTATTATATTTTAAAAAATCTTTCTCTTTATATTGCGAATTTATTATCAAAGGATCATTTTTACCAAAAGATATATCACTCTCTGAAAAAATATGTATATACCCATCACCTATAGAATGCTTTAAAGTTCCTTTGTTAGATTTAACAATAACTGAAGAATGAATAATTTTTTCGTTAACAGGGATCCCCATATTATGGAAATTTCCAATTATATTATCATCTATTTTAACAGTAGTAGTCCAATTAAATAATGCATCTTTATTCTCAAATATTGTTATAGTTAGATTACTTATTACAATAGAAGGGGTTTTTTGTGCCGCATTTACTCCTGATAAATTAATCAATAAAACTAATAAAATACATAAAAAAAATAATTTTCTCATAAATTTTCCCCTTAGCTTAATAATTAGAATTAATATTTAATACTTATCAATTTTTTAAAAAAACAAAAATTTATTTTTCAATCAAAAACATATATAAACCAAAATACACATTTCTTACCTTATGCAACAAGCATATATTAAGATGAAGGATACTGCATTATTAGTTATTGATGTCATTAATTCATGTTCTCATCCAAAGTGTGAACCATCAGGCCTATCTTTTAAAAAAATTAGAAAGATGATTCCTAAATTGTCTGAATTTATAGATAAATATCGAAAATATCAGGGTAAAATTGTTTTTATCAATTGTACTCCTTGGAATAAGACTCATTTAGCGGATAATATAATAGAACTGTATAAAGATCCAAAATGCAGATATTTCTCAAAGGATAAATCTGGTTTTTCTGAAGAATTCTATCAACTTAAGCCCAGTAAGAATGATCTTATAATTACCAAAAACAGTTATGATGCTTTTACTAATAATAAATTAGATAGAATACTCAAATCAAAGAAATATCTTATTATTACTGGAATCTTTGGAGATGGTTGTGTACATGCAACAATCCAAGGGGGATTTTCAAAGGGCTATAATTTCATTATCCTAAAGGATTTAATCGAAACAACCGATGTAGAAATCAGACAAAAACTACAGAATCTTATGAAGTCTTATACTTGGCCTGTTATGTTTGGTCCAACTATTGATTCTAAAGATTTCTTTAATGTAGTACACTCCTAAAAAAACTATAATGTAGAAGAAAAACTAAACTATTTTCTTTTCTTAAATCTTTTTAAATAATATTCCACTAAAACTAACCCACCAGAAACTAAAACAAATATTAATTTATAATTTAGACTAAATAAGCTTGGATATCTAACAATAAAATCAAATTTTAAAGAATTAACTAAAACCAATACCAAAAAAATTACAATTAAAACCGGAAATAGCTTTTTATTCCACTCTAAGACTGTTTTAACAATATTCATTAAAGTAGAAAAATTTTATAAAGTATATATATTTTTTTGATTTCAAGGTTTATAATTCCTGTTAAATACTTTTCCCATACGCAGTGTGGGAAAACTTTGACCGAAGAATTTTTGAGTTGCCGTAAATTCAGTTGCGTCTGTAGTTTTTTATTATAAACTTGTTATACATTCCTGCGAAGCAGACTATATTTCCGTAGGAATCGGGGGCTAAAAACAGTAAAATTTAAAGATTATAACCTATTTTATATCATGAATGAGAAAAGTATTGTTTAAGATATCAGAAAATATTGAAGAGAACTATATAAAATCATTAAAGGAAGAATTAACATCATTAAACCAAGACATTCTAAAGGGCATTTCATTTAAACAAAGTTTCTACGAATTCAATAAATCTGATAATCACAAGATAGAACGTAATCCTCCTTCATTTTTATTATCAAAATTTGACGATATTGAATCTATGGATTTTAATGCTGTTGTATTTATTCCGGACACATCAATTAACCTAAGGGGAAATTATATCTGGAATTCTGTAGGAACTTCTATACACCACATTATGGTTATATCTTCTTATCTATTCAAAAATCTGATAGACGGAAAACTAAGCTTTGGTAAATATGTTCTTCTGGTTTACTGCCAATTTCTAGCAAGACATACTACAGATTTGCACAAAAGCCACCCCAAATCAAGAAATTGTCTCAATGACAAGTGTATAAAGCAATCAGACATCTTAAATGTTTTTAAAAATAAGCAAGACGTCCTCTGTAAAGACTGCTTATCCAAAATAGTAAAAAAAGACTATCATAAAATTATAAAGGATATAGTGGATTTTGTAAATCCTAAAATGGTAATTACTCCAATTAAGTTGGAATCAAAAATTGATCCAAAAGAACGTATGATGGAAACTGATGATAAATATACAGAAGATAATCCTATTTATAGAATAAAAAAAGGAGATCCACAATATTGGTATGAGATTGAGATTTATTTAGGAAAAAAATGTTCAAATATTTCTAAGCTTTACCAACAATTAGAAGATAAATTAATGGAGCCTACATCCAAAATTGGAGGTTACTCGTTATATGAAGTTACTGGTGGTTGGAGGGGTTCATTAAATAACATGGGTAAAAAAGATTGGGACAGCTTAATTACGTTATCTAAAAAATTTAAAAAAGAAGCTGAGTATAAAAATATAATTCGACCAATAATTGACAAATCAGGTGGGAGATGTGTGGTTTATGATGAAAATTCAATTGTTGTAAGGATTATATTTGATTCTAATAAAGAAAATCTGGAAGTCAGTGATAGCGAATGCACTATTCTTGATGAAATATCTAACATGTTTGAGGGCATTGCTATGAATGAACAGAGTGTAACATTTACATTAAAAAAGTTGCACAAAAAAGGAAATATCAATTTTAAAAACTAATCTATATTCTTACAAGTGCAAAATCAGTAAACTCTTCTGAATATTCTTCAATCTTATCCAAGTCTGAGATGATATCCAAAAATTTATCAATTTATCCCAATTACATAAAGAAAAACCGAAAACTTTATACATTCTTCATAGTTAATCTCAGTATCGGGGGATATTATGGCAATTCCAGATTATCAAAGCATTATGTTACCACTTTTAAAATTACTTTCTGATAAACAAAAACATACTACACGAGAAGCCATAGTTCATATTTCTAATGTTTTCAGTTTAACAGAAGATGAAAAAAGAGAACTATTACCAAGTGGAAAACAACCCATCATAGATAATAGAGTTGGATGGGCAAGGACATACTTAGTGAAAGCAGGTATTGCAGATAACCCTGTTAGAGGCGTTATTAAGATAAATGAAACTGGTCTTAAAGTTCTTAATGAAAATCCAAAAGAAATTAATGTTAAATTTCTGGAAAAATTTCCAGAATTTATTGAATTTAGGACATTAAGGAAAGACCAAGGTGAGGTAGAGGAAGAAATTGAAAAAACTGAGGATAGAACCCCTGATGAACTAATGGAGAAAGGATATAATGCTATAAAAGCCAATTTGGGACAAGAATTACTAGGAAAATTGAAAAGCAATAGCTCTGGTTTCTTTGAAAAAGTGGTACTAGCGTTATTAAATAATATGGGGTATGGAAAAGGAGAGGTTACTGGACGTTCTGGAGATGGTGGAGTTGATGGATTTATTAACCAAGATAAATTAGGTTTAGATAAAATTTATTTTCAAGCAAAAAGATTTAATGAGAATACCCTTGTAAGTTCATCAATGTTGAGGGACTTCTTAGGTGCATTGGAATTGAAAGGAGCTAATAAAGGTGTGTTCATAACGACTTCTAAATTTCCTAAAGGTTCTGAAGAGACTTTGTCAAATACTGTCAAAAATGTTACATTAATAAATGGTACCAAACTTGTTGAACTAATGATGGAATACAATGTAGGAGTTCAAAAAGAAAATATATATGAAATTAAAAAAGTAGATATTGATTTTTTTTCGGAGGAATAGATAATAATGGACTTTGAAAAATATGGACAAAAAATTGATAAGATAGAAGTAAAAATAAGTTATAGAATTATTGAATTATTTTCTGCAGGATTATATTCTAGCCCAAATAAAGCATTTGAAGAATTAGTATCTAATTCATATGATGCAAATGCAACTAAAGTATCAATTCATGTCCCATCACATGTTGACAAAGAAAACTCCATTTTTTGGGTTTGTGATAATGGGGAAAGTATGGACCAAGAAGAGTTAAAGGACTTATGGAATATTGGTTATTCTCCTAGAGAAAGTATAAGAAATACTAGAACTAGTAAAGATAGGTTGATTATAGGAAAATTTGGTATTGGAAAGCTAGCTACATATGTGCTTGCTAGAAAATTGTCATATATCTGTAAGAAAAATGATAAATTTTTATTGGTATCAATGGATTATGGTTTAATCTCACCTGATTCTAGTGGTTTGATAACTCTTGATGAAAAAGAGATTACTATATCCGAAGTTAAGGAAATAATAGAACCTTTAATTCTAAATAATGGGGTAAAATTATTAGATTTTAATTTATGGGGTAAAAATGCAGAAAAAACTTGGACGTTTGCAATATTATCAGACTTGAGACCAAGGGCAACAAAGATTCAAGAAGGGAGGTTGAGATGGATATTGAGTACTGCTCTCCCATTAAATCCTAATTTTAATCTTTTCTTTAATGGTTCAAGAATCGCAAGCAGTAAAGAAAAAATTAAACCAAGGCATGTTTGGAAAATTGGAGAAGAAGAAAAAGATGATTTTCTTGATAAATATGGATATACTAAAACAAAGTACAATGGCATACCTGCTTTAAGTTTACCTAATTTGAACAATGTTACCGGTTCATTTGAGTTATTCCGTGAATCATTGGTTGGCAAGAAATCCGATAAATGGAGTAGGAGTCATGGAATTTTTGTTAAGGTTAGAGATCGTCTTGTTAACTTAGATGATCCCCTGTTTGGAGGACCTCAACTCACATTCACAGTTTTTAACAAGCTAAGAATCTTAATTAATGCAGATGAGTTAGATACATACCTTACATCAACTAGGGAGTCTGTCAAAGATACTGAAGCTGTGAAAGATTTGCTAAAGTATATAGAGCGAAAAGTATCTAGAATTAAGACATTCTATCTTAAAGAAATCACTAAAGAAGATAAGATAAATCAAGCAAGTTATAAAATATCTAGAACTGCTACTAACCTCTCAAGGAGACCATTACTGATTGTTGCTAAAAAATATTTTGAAGGTGTGATAGACTCTCCATTTTTAATTAAACTTCCAAAACGAGGTGAAGATGACGTAAAACACCTTGAAAAATTAAATCAAGATTTTACTGATGAAGAAGGATTTATTAAAAAAATTGAACTGATAGATCTTGGAATTGATGCGCCCATTGTTAGGTTTGATCTAGTTAATAGGACTGCAAAAATAAATCTACTTCACCCTTTTACTGCTAATATTGCTGAAGAAGACAAATCCTTTCTCAATATATTCAAACTATTGGCTGCTACGGAAATTTTAACAGAAGCTTATATGATTGAGTCTGGTATACCTCAAATCACGATTAATAGTATTATGGTGAAAAGAGATGAATTACTAAGAGAATTAGCTAGTAGTGATTCATTGAATACAATTCAAGTTGCTCAGAATCTTCAGGCTACTTTAGCTGATCCCAGTGGTTTAGAGGATGCCCTTTGCCAGGTATTTAGAAGTCTAGGATTTGAAGTTATTCCAAGAGGGGGTCCAAATAATCCTGATGGGATTGCTACTGCCATTGTAAGGGATGAAGATGGAAAAAGAAATGACTTTATTGTGACTCTTGAAGCAAAAAGTACATTACAAAAAAAAGTGAAGAAAAAGGATACTAATATAGCAACAGTTGCAATTTGCCATAAAACAGATAATAATGCAAATTATTCAATAATAGTGGGGAGAGATTTTGTAGGAGGTGAAGATGAAAAACTACAACTTCCTAGAATCGCTAAAAAATTAAAAGTCACTTTAATTAAAGCAAAGGATTTATGGGAACTACTTTTAATTTCTTTTCCAAAACAGTTAACTTCATTAGATTTTAAAGATATGTTAAGTCGTTGTTACTCGCCAATTCAGGTTAGAAAATGGATTGATGAGATTTATCAGCGAGAGGTTTCAAAAAAACCAATTGAAGAGTTACTTAAAATAGTATACCAACTTTCTAAGGATGATGATGAGCAGCCAAGCATTTATGCAATAAGACGTGAAAGTGAAATTTTAAAAAAATATAGTGTACCGGCTTTAAGAACATTGATAAAAACACTTGAAAATTTTTTAGGTAAACTTATCTCAATTAATAAAGAGGACATAGTTAGTATTCAATCAAATCCTGAGCGCATAATGAAAATTCTAAATGAAGAGATTAAGCCTAAAATTCCTTCTGAAGTTAAGCTTGCATACTATAAACTATTGGGTGTTGATAATAACCTTATTTCTTCTGAAAAACAAGAAGAAGGTCGTGAGTAGGCCTTAACAAATTATTCCATGCTAATTCTGCCTGAACAACTTTACCTTTATTATGAATGCTTTTTGCATGTTTAGTTATTTTAACTGCATAATCTTTGTATTCAAAGTATTTTGATAATATGTTATAAGTTTCAAAACAGAGAGGAATATTTTTGCCATTCAGAATTTTATCTCCAACTAAAACACATATATAACCTCCCTTTTTCAAAACCCTCTTTAATTCTAGAAAGATAGATTGTAATTTAATATAGAATCCATCTAAACTTTTTCGACTTAAATCTTCTTTTTCTGTTGAATATTTTACCAGATTCCAATAAGGTAAATGGACAAAAATCATGGGAACCCTATTATTTATGAGGGGTAAATTTGCAGAATCTGCTTTTTTAATTTCTTTTCTCTGAGGATTTATATCAAATGCTAAGTGTTTTCTATTTAATGATTTTGCTACATCTAAAGTAGTTCCTGAGCCAGACATACTGTCTAGAACTATATCTCCTTCCTTACTATATCTCAAAATACATTGTTTGACAACTTGAGGAATGCAATTTCCATGAAAAACGTGTGATCCAAAACCTTTTTCTCTAGTTCCGAAACTCCAGACAGAAGATAGTTCTATTCCTTTTTCTTCAAGTTCTTTCAGTTTTTGGAATTTCTCTTTTTGATACTTCATTTTGGAATCACAATATAAACTTCCTTGTCAACTAAATCCTTGGGTACAGTAATTTTTCCAGAAGTGTTGTTATTTTTTGAAACTTTTCTTACAAGTAATCTTTTTACAGGAACTTCCTGTAAAATTAATTTTGCATTTTTTAATTTTAAATCGTTACCGGCCATTTTATTGTAATCTGAGTTATTTAAGCTACTAATAGACTATAAATAGATTACTATATAAAGTTTTCGTTTTAGCCCCCGATTCCGTTTATAGTTTATAATAAAAAATTTGGATGAAACGAAGTGAGATCGTTTAACGCTTGTTAGATAAAGTTTTAATTTTGTCGTCGGTATTTTCCCTTATGGCGTTAAGCGAAAGATGCAACTTTTAGAATTTACGGTTTACCTGCGATTTTCTCGTTGAAGGCAACTCAAAAATTGTATATAACAACTATTAAGCGAATATTTATCTCGCTTAATAGTCTAAATTAGGATAAAAAGCGAGATATTTTTAATTTTTTATTCATTTTTAATTATGTGCAGAATTTAATTTATATGCAAAGCCTTAAACTAGACAAATTTTATAAAGTATATATATTTTTTTGATTTCAATGTCTATAAAAGAAATACTTTTTTATATCAAAAACGAAAGATTTAAATATTAGACTTGTATAAGTTTATACAACGACAAAATGACTATAAATATTTTACATTATCCAAAATTAGATTCCATTTTAATGGTTGAAAAAGCTATTCAGAATAGTAAGGACTATCCTACAAGAATGGAATTATGGAAAAGCCTTCCTAAACAAATGCAGTATCAAACTTTTAAATTAATACTCAATTATTTAGAGAGTTCTAATAAAATCATGTTTGAAGATGATAAAATAATTTGGATTTTTTCTAATAATAAGAAATTAAATAAATTAATCCAGGAGGCAGTAACTGTATGAAAGAGTTTGTAACTCAATTGAGTAAAGATTTATTTCAGACAAAAATCGAAATTGAAAAAGAATTAAGTGAAGGAAATAAGTCTAATGCAGAGCTTTATTCTCTAATTTTAAAAGCCAAAGATTTTCTTAAAGCCGAAAGAAAGGGTAAACCAATTTCAAAAAAACTTCCTATTTACAAATATTTTAAAGAAAAATATGGCATTACAAATTTATTTTTAATTAAATTAACTAAAGAAGCTCGTGCATTTTATACTAATACTGCTCAAGATGAATTTAAAATTTTACAAATCATTTTAGAAGTTCATAAAACCCATAAAGAATATGAGAAAAAAGGACTATATACCAAACATTAATAATTATAATTTTCTAAAAAGGAATCCTAACACTTTCTGACTAATTACATAGATTAAAATAATGTATTATTCTTACGAGCACACGCATTTCTCAAACAAAAATTAGAACAGGAGTCCTTGCCAAGTGAAAAAGTTTTTATAGTATCTTAACTTAATAAAATTATGAAAATGAAATATTACATTTTAATTGGACTAATTTTGAGTATTCTTTTAATTAGTGGTTGTATTCAACAATATGAAAAACAATCAACTATAACAAAAACAGGAAGAATTTATGTTTTTGGAAATGAACCTTTTGTAGAATTAGGCTTAGAAGTTGAAGGTGAAAAAACTTATTGCTTAATTGGCCCACTTAAAGACGAATTATGGGATTTTCAAAACAGCATTGTTACTGTTGAAGGTAATATCATTGAAGAATATTTCTGTCGTTCTCTTCCTGAAGGAAAAACAATTAATGTTATTTCTTATAAAATCAAGTAGGTTCTGGTTCTATACTTCTAAATAAACAACGATAATGTATTATTCTTACGAGCACACGCATTTCTCAATCAAAAATTAATAAGATTTATAAAGACATTTTAAAAGATTTAACAAAATGAAAAACAAAGAAAAAATAATCAAACTTTGTAAAGAAAGCTATTCAGATGAAGATTATAAATATCATATCTTACC
>SDBV01012706.1_pt1 | contig 10770 bp, 25 predicted proteins | sample 2277081 | NCBI WGS metagenome assembly SDBV01 (sample SAMN10402039, study PRJNA504765) | marine sediment metagenome | isolation source: marine sediment core GS10_PC15, 223 cmbsf | place: Arctic Ocean: Southern Knipovich Ridge | collected 2010
GAACAAACTTGTATCCAAATCTGGACTAAAGGGGTATGGAAGTATTCCATTGATGAAGCAACCGAAATCCACCAAAAGCTCGGTCAGGTAATCGCAACAGCAAAGAGGCAAAATGCTAATACCTAAATTCCACGGAAAGGCGTAACCATGAAATTCCCGTTCAATAAATGTAGCAGAGTTATACTATGGGATTGCTTTGGTGAATTGGACACCGCTCGCCTTGCGACATACATCGGTAGCATCAAAGACGGCAAAAAGATGGAGCTTATCATCAGGGAAAAGATAGATTGGAATGCTGACCAGATGAAGAAATATTTCGAGGGGCCGGTGGTGGATTTCTTCGTGGAACGGTATAGAGATGAGGGCGTGGCTTTTGGGAAAGGGGATGTAAGAGAGGGGCTTTTGGGCAGGTTTCTTGGCTGGACAGAAGCTAATGAGTTCGGCCAGAAACACGCCCTTAGCCGTACAACGCTTGATGCGCCCAAAGACGGTAAATGCCCTCGTACACGCTGGATTGAGTTCTTGCGAGATATTAACGCATATTGCATGGATAGGTTCCATTGCGAACTGCCTTCGGCGAACAATGTCGATATAGGAGATTAGTATAACGTTATCCCTGACCCACCTGATGGTGGCGGATATTGAAAGGAGAAAGACATGTTAAATGTGAACAGACGAAAATTCACCAAAAGTAAACAATGGTATTTGAGCCTCGATACATACGATTGTTCTATCAAGTGTTGGAATGCCACGAAAACAGATGTAACGAAACATTATAGCTGTGTAGAATATCGGGGAAATCGTAGCCGCCGAAAGTTTGATGTGGCGTTGCATTCCGACAGATGCCTTGAGTATTTCGGCCATTGTCCAAGAAGGGGAGGCTTAATTTATGTCGAAAAGATGCCGAACGGTCAATGGCAAATGGAACCAATAGATTTGGCCTTTAGCGATTAAGGAGTGAAAGGAGCTTGACATGAGTTTTAATTTCAGCGGGCCATGGTGCAAAATCAAAACACGTGGCCTTGCAATAGGCATAGAATATATATGGGAAGGAAAGATTGTTTTGGCGTTTGGGCCTTGGGTGCTTAATTTTGATTGGCGAAAAGGACTGCGGGAATGAACTCAACAAAAGAACAACTTGAACAGTTTCTCGAAGCCAACGGTTTTACCCAAAAGGGCAAGATGTATCTGTGCCAGTTCCATAAAGACAAAACTCCGTCAGGCTCGATTAGTCAAGGCACAGACGGCAACTGGCGATACAAATGCTTCGGCTGCGGCGCACACGGAGACGTGTGGGATTTGATGGATGAGATTGCAAACAAAGCCTTAGGGACTTCATATAAAGCATCAAAAACACCCACAACGTCCACAATTCAGAAAAGTGGTCAAAAAAAGGAACGAATCTATACATTAAAGGAGCTTGAAAATGGAGAAATCAGCAGATACATTAACCCAGACACCAGGCAAACTGTTCTTATCAGCGTCCGGTACGAAACAGAAGGACGCCCTAAGGCATTTGGACTTTATATCCCAACAGATAAGGGGTGGGTTGCCGGACGACCTGACACGCTTCCTCTTCTCAATCGAAGTGGAATACAAACCTCGTCTCAAATCGTAGTAGTCGAGGGGGAGAAATGTGTTAAAGCTTTATACAAAATTGGCATAATAGCTACCACTAAGCCAGGCGGCTGCGCTACGGCACAAAATACCGACTGGTCGGTACTTAAGGGCAAGGACGTAGTGCTATGGCCTGACAATGACCCTCCTGGCCGTAAGTTCATGGATGACGTGGCCCAGATATTGAGACCGATTTGTAAAGTATCTATCCTTGAACCTAACCTCGCAGACCTCGACCCGAAAGAAGACGCTGCCGATATGGTTCAAGAGTATGAGGGCAAGCCTGAGCAGGCAGCTATAATCAAGGGCTTCATTGCTACGGCTGAACCTTACGGCGCAGGACAGCCTGCTATTGAGCGATTCAAGCTTATTTGGGCCGGGAAGTGGAAGTGTGTTTCGTGGCCTGGATGGCCAGTGCTTACTTATGAAACACAAGCCCTGCTTCCCCGAACTGTAACCATTCTTGTTGGTGGGGAAGGCGACGGAAAGAGCATGTTTTTATCACAGGCCATGATAGGCTGGCTGGATGCGGGAGTAAAATGGGTGGTACTTCATCTTGAAGGTGAGGATACTATTCATTATCTACAGCGAGCTATGGCACAAAAAAGTGGCTGTGCGGGCATGACTGAAACAGACTGGATAGGCAAAAACAAAGACCTGTCAAAAGAATACTTGGACGAAGATTTTCTGAATAGATTTGGCGGCAGGATTCAGGAGTGTACTGAAAAAGAGTGGACGCGGAATGAGGTATTGGAATGGATTCGAGGCAAGGCCAGGGAGGACCAGCGCATAATCATTGTAGACCCCATCACGGCGGTAAAAGTTGAGCTTCAGCCTTGGGTGGCAGACGCGGCCTTCATGTGGAAAGCCAAGGCTATTGGGAAAGAGCACGACTGTTCTATTATAATTGTAACACACAAGACTAAAGCAATGGACGGTGTGGCTGGTGGTGCCGCTTACACTCGGCAGGCACAGACGGTGCTGACTCTTGAGCATTTACAAGATGGGCTTTCGGTTGATGCGGAAAGCGGAGGATTAACGGAGAAGGGTGCTCTTATAAACAAGCGATTACGTGTAACTAAATGCCGTAACGCAGGCGGGCATCATGCGTTTATAGGCTATCAATTTAGTAAGACCACGTTATGGTTCAGGGAGGCTGGATATATTGTTAAAGTACATAAGAAAGGAAGTGAATGATGACCGATCTTAGCAGTGATAAACAAAATATATATCAGGATATTGCAGTACAAGATAGAATCGCACAACTCGAAGCCGAACTCGAAAACAAAACAGGCCTTGCTGCACCGCATGGCGTTGATTCTACAAACTGTCCGACTTTTTATGATTGTTGTCATTGCACCGTTGAAACGCTTGTTTTTCAAATCAAAAGGGCTGACAAACTCCAAACAGACAACGACCGCCTCGCAGAAGAGGCCGAGGGCTTGCGGGACGACCTCTGCTATATAGCTTCTACATGGACTGGCCCGCCGTCTGATTATGCCTATGATGCCGCAAAGGCCGTAAAAGCCGTAAAGGAAAAAGATGAACCTAAAACAAAAGAAAGCTAACCCGAACTCTAAGTATTGGAAAAAGAAGGCTGATGATGAATGGTCAAAGCAAATCAGACTGGTTGGCTATTGCGAAGTGTGTGCTAAAACCGGCAAGCTGGACGCTCATCATATTATCACACGTACTCGGCTTCGCTTTCGCCATGATCTTAGTAATGGTGTTTGCCTGTGTTCTGGGTGTCATCGTTTTAACGCGGCAATTAGTCCGCACATTGATTCGTTTAGTGCGGAGAATTTTATCGCTTGGCTCAAGGTGTCGTGCCCCGGCGTATACGAGTGGTACGAAGGGCACAAAGACGACAAACGACAGCCGGAAAAAACATACAAACAATGTTATGAAGAACTAAAAGGAGAATGAATATGGAAAAGTGCATAGGTTGTCATTGGTGTGCAAATAAGGATAATAAGTTCAAGTGTCATTTTAACCCACCGATGGTAGTTGGTGGGTCAGGCACTGGTTGGTCAGATACCATTTGGCCCATGGTGTACCCCGATGACTATTGTTCAGAGTGGTATGATAAAGTGGAAGGTGGCGACTAATGAGGCCGTATAAATTTAAGTGGTTCATTCAGTTTGCCAAATTAAGATACTGCAGAACACATAAAACCATCACTCCGTGGTGGAGGAGATGTTGTAAATTCCTAAAGGGAGAATGAATGAAAGCAATCGAAATAATCAAAGAGTCAAGACAGACGCACAAAGAATGGCAGGCTTATTTTGAAAAATATCCCGACGCGGAAAACTGGCCCGAACACAAAAAGCTTGGTGGTGCTGAGTTTAACAAAAAGTGTGTAAAAGATTACACACAAGCTATCACTGAAATCGAGCGGCTCCAGGCCGAGCTGGAAGCACTTAAAAAGTTCGCACGGCATGTAATAAGAATTGAGTGCTGGTCAATATGCGACCAAGACGGCGGGGACATTCAGGAGTTATCTGAAAAGCTTGGTTTGATTGAACTGCACATAGCAACTAAAGAAGACGTTGACGATGAATCTGACTTTGATGTTGGCGATGAGATTTATAAGTTTTCACAGGCCCTGAAAGGAGAATGATATGGATACAGAATCAGATAAAAGAAGCGAGATGGCATTTGAAATCACAAAAAACGTTACCGAAAGCAGTGCTAAGGCTTTAGAAAATGTTCGATCTGGAGGTCTGGTTGGAGACCTAAGAGATCAAATTGACCAACTCCAAGCCGAACTCGAGCGATACAAAAAAGCGCTCTGCGATATAGCAGGCGACGAACATGATGTGAATTGGTATAAATGTTACGCTAAAGAAGTAGCCGTAGATGCCCTGAAAGGAGAACAAGAATGAAGAAACTACCAATACTGCTAATATTGTGTTGTATGGGATGCAGCATGTTCCCACAACGCCCGCCTGCAACACGGCCCGCCACCCAAGCCGAGAACCTGATTGCAACGACAATGGGTATGAATGGGTGGGTAATAATCTCTATCGCTACGATAGTATTAGGGGTAGTGTCAATGCTGAACGGTTCAAAGTCGGCATCCCTCATCATAGTGGGCGGAGCAGTGGCCTTGGGTTTGATACTGACTGTGGCTCGCTACGCCAATACGCTTGCCTTGCTGTGCCTTGTAGGCTCGGTGGGGTGGGTTGTGTATAGTCTGTTTGTTGACGGCGGTTTTCTTACATTAAGGAGAAAGAAATGACACCCCAAATAGTTATACAAAAAGAGCGCTATTATGGTGGTAAAAGCAGAAAAACAGGCAGACAGCTAACTGGATGGAGGTTAAGATACGATGATGACGACGGAGGGTTTCATTGCCACGGTGCGTACGGCGGTATAACGGAAGCAAAAAAATACGCCAGAATACTACAGGCAAAATTAAAAACTAATCCGACAATTAAAATAGGAGATTAAGAAATGATTAACTACATACTCCTTATCGCTGGCATCGCCGGACTTGCTACGACTATCACGCTTGCTGCTAAGGGCAAGATGACGCTATCACAGCGGGCACAGACGCTTGCGCCGAGGGGCGTGGATTGGGTTATTGGTCTCGGGGGCTGGACAGGCTTGCTCTGGATGCACGATGCGTGGGGGCCGATAGACCCGATATTACTCGTGTTCTGGGCAGGGTTCTGGGGGCATATATGGATTGCTAATAAGGAAAGATATGGTGAATGATATGGCGGTAATAGGAAATTTTGCGTGTCGCCTGTGCGGCAGGATAATTTCAATGGCCTATGGTGGGTTGTTCTCGAACTCTGCTCCACATCCTGATGAGTGTATCTGTGCCCATTGCATAGAAAGCCAAAAAATACTAATGAAAGCATTAGAAAAAGAACAAAAAGGCGGTGAATGATATGAAGTCTATAGCAACTGTCATTCTGATACTGGGGCTGGCAACGTTAAGCACTGTGTCGGTACTTATATCGCATGGAGAATTTGGGTACGGGTGGGGGTTTTTGGCTGTAATTCTTTATATTTTTGGTGAATATTGAAAGGTGAATGATATGGATAAATTTTGTCCTGAGCAAAGAAAATGCACAGAGGATACTGATTCTACGTGGTCTTGCTTGGCCCACTTAGCAGAGGGACGAGTGCGGCAATGTCCCTATAAAGACTATGCCGATTCTCAAAACCAACAATATCCGTGTGTTGATGCGCGAGTAGGGCACGAGGAAGCCTTGAAGCCGCCACCGGAACCCACTTATGAGCAACTCCAAGCCGAGAACAATGAAGTAAGAAAGCTTTTGAAAAGCGACTACTATAGGCTTCAATCAGAATCACGATTTACCAGTTGGTTGTTAGCGATGGCTGAAATCAAGAGACTTAAAAAAGCAATTAAGTTTTGTCGTGAATTTTGGGGTGAGGGTAGCGATCTTGAAGGGGGTATTGTACACGACTGTACTGGGAAGAGCTGCGTAATATGTAATATAGAAAAAATCTTGAAAGGTGAATGATGAATATAATAGCATTTAGCGGCAAGAAACAAAGCGGTAAGACGACGGCGGTAGACGATATAATGCTTTTGGTGACAGCAATGGGCATACAGGTAGTTGCGCTTAATTTTGCGGACAAACTGAAAGAGATTGTTCTCGATTTATTTATACCTCAAGAATGGGAGTGGGGCATTGATGAGTTGAACGACAACAAAACCAAGAAGCTGCCAATGGGAATGGATGTCCGTGGGTGCTTACAGTGGTTTGGTACAGATGTTTGCAGGGCTAAATATCCTGACATTTGGGTTAATGCAGTGAATAAAAAACTCAACTGGATAAAAGGTAACTATGCAGAAGATGTGGTTATTTTGGTTGGCGATGTGCGGTTCCCGAATGAAGTTAGGGCTGTTCAAGAGGGCGGGCACGTCATACGCTTGCTGAGGAATCCACACAACGACCAGCACGAGAGCGAGACGGCGTTGGACGTGATGACGCGTAGTGGGGCGCTTGGGCCAAGCTTCACGATAGCAGAAAGGAATCCACTATACCGTTTAGTATGGGCGCCAGAGGAAGGTTTCGACGCTATCATCGACAACTGCGAAATGTCCATAGCCGAGCAGAACGAGGCCGTATGGAAGCTTGTTACTGAGCAGGGATGGATTAAAAAAGAACCTATAGTCCCTGCGCTCCGAAAGTATGTGGATGGGAAGGAAGTATGCAGTCCAGAAAACGAAGCATAACGGAAAGCTTGGCCAACATAGCCGTGGGTTCCGGCGTAGCGCTCACCAGTCAGTACCTTGTATTCCCCTGGTTCGGAATACGGATTACCTTTGGCGAGCACCTGTGGATTACACTATGGTTTACGGTTATATCACTCATTAGGAGTTATTTGATAAGACGGTTCTTTACACAAGGAGATTAGTAAGGAGAAAGAATGATAATAGACTGGATACAACGTCAAACTATACAAGCCAAAAATGGACATATAACAATAAGAAATGGCATGAAGATTCCTACTTGGATAGCTTTTCGGTGTTTGTATTGTGGAGAGTATTTCAATCAGTCTGGGGCAGAAGAACATTTTGGCAAAAGCAGAATTGATTATAATAAAGAGAAAGTCTTAAAAGGAGAACGACATGGACGACGGCAAATTTCGTGACGATTCAGGCAATCTATGTAGCCACGTAAAGGCGTGCAACTGTCGCCGTGGCCGTCTTGCCAAGAAAAACAACCGGAGTGCAATAATCAAAAGGAAAGCGGAAAAGGAGATTAGCATGGCCAAGGGATTTACACACGAAAGCACGTACAATGAAAGCAAGGAATGGTACACGCCGAGAGATATATTTCAGAAATTAGGTGTAGAGTTTGACCTTGACCCCTGTAGTCCCGGTCAGGATATAGTCCCTTGGATACCCGCACAGATTCATTACACCTATCTTGATGACGGTCTTAATAAGAAGTGGTTCGGTAATTGTTGGGTCAACCCACCTTACGGTATGGATACGCCAAAGTGGATGGCCCGGCTGATAAATCATGGAAAAGGCATTGCTCTTGTTTTTGCTCGAACTGATACTATTTGGTTTCAGATGGATGCACCATACGCAGATGCTATATGTTTTCTTAAAGGTCGAGTACAATTTGTGCCCGCAGACAAAGCCCTTTTGTATGCTGATAACCAATATTTACCAGGTGGCGGCTGTGGTGCAGGTTCGATGTTGTTAGCTTACGGAAAAGATAATGCAGAGGCACTAAAAAAGTCGGGACTCGGCTTAACCTTGCCTGTTATTAAGCCAGTTGGAGATGAACGTGTGTGAATATAACTGCACCTGCGGCAAACCAGCTTTCGTTAAGACAGACGAAGGGCTTAAGTGCCGCCGCTGTTACATCGGCGAAAAGCGGTATGAGCTTGAGACGCGAAAGGTATGGAAGATAGGTTTTATAAGGAGACGGAAATGAACCAAGAAAAGCTAAAGCTATGTCCATTTTGCGGTGAAGAGGCAGAGATTCTTGATGTCTACAGGCACATGCAACAGCGACCTGCAACGAATAAGAATGAAATTGTATGTAGTGGTTGCGGTGTGACTATTAAATGCGACAGGTCAACGCACAGGGCAATTAAAGCATGGAATAGGAGGTCAAAATGAAGAGTATAATAGCGAATGATTTTCATGGCCAGTTCAGGGACAAAGCGACATGCAAGCTCTTGTTTCAATTTATTAAAAGAGAAAAGCCGGACAAGATTATCCTGAATGGGGACATTGTGGATTTCTATTCCATATCGAGGTTCGACAAAGACCCTGCCCGAAAGGAGGATTTACAGGACGAGCTTAACGACTGTTACAATTTGTTAGTAGATATTCGTGACAGCGCACCGGACGCAGAAATAGATTTTGAAGAGGGCAACCATGAATTAAGATTGAGAAAGTATCTACGAAGCAAAGCCGCTGCGATAGCGTCCCTTGATGCTCTTAAGATAGAGACATTACTGGGATTAGAAGAATTAGAGATAAAATATAACAGGGATGGTCAATGGCTTGGCGATTTATTTGTATACCACGGTTCGCTGATACGCTCTAAGGCTGGCTACACGGCTCACGCGGAGCTACTTAAGAATGGTTGCTCCGGCATCAGCGGACACTCTCACAGGGACGCCAAGGCCCCTGTGCGGCATCGTGGCGGGCAACTCTGCTGGTGGGAGAACTTCTGCATGTGCGATCTGAACCCTGAGTACGTAAAAGGCATAGCTAACTGGACGCAGGGCTGGTCGGTTGTTACGATAATCGGCAAAAGGCCGGACGTTGAGCCTGTCGCTGTGATAGGTGGACGTTATACTTATCGTGGGAAAGAATATAAATAAGGAGAAAGAAAATGAAAAAGATTTATTGGAATAGTGTCTTGCAGCAGTTTGTAACTAAAGACAGAGAGTGCCTGTATGATATGACAAGTGCCGCGAACTGGGCCATGCGAATCTGTACGATGGAAAGCGAAATAGAGACGCTTAAGAAAGAGATTGCTGGCACAAAGGCGCTGTATGACAAGAATGAGGTTAGAATCAAGGACATAAAACAAGAGGTCGGCAACGTATTCAGCACAGTTATGTCACGCGTAGAGTACACCAATGTCCAGAAGGCCCAGCTTCAATGCGCCGCCAAAGGGCATGGGGAGTGGAAGTTCCAAAAGAAGGCTTTAGTTGGCGGATATGTGCCGCCTGGTCACATTCATGGATGTACCTTCCGTTGCGACCAATGCGGCCTTGAGATTATCAAGACAAGCAAAGAGCTTACACCCAAGCAGAGAGAGAGCCTGAAAGGGCTGGGGCTGTGAAAATGAATTGTAACTTTAATGAAAGGAAAGTAAGATGGAAAAGCAACCGTATCAAGTAATGTGGATTAAGGATGGTAAAGTGGTGTATTTATCGGCATGGTTTATGGCTAAAGACGCGGACACCGCCAAGCTTATAGCTCTGAATGATACCGCCCTGAGGGATACCGAAAGAGAGTGGGATGAGGAGGTGCGCGTTTTATGCAGGCCCTTTTGTTAAGACAACTTGGGATATTGGTTCGGCTTTTACCTTCGGCCAGTCTGCCGCGTTCGATATAATGAGGCTTACTGAATTATTCGATAAGTTCGGCACTTAACGAACTGATTTAGCCCAAAGCTGAGTATGTCAATGCCCCAGTCCTGCGCCTCGACCTTTAGTTCTTCAAGGACTTCTTTGGTAAGGTAGTCGTAAGTGAGTTCACTGGTTGGGATTCGGGCCACGGTGGAGGCTATCATTACCGTGGCTATGGTTTGTAGGGATTCGTCATAGTCCCTGACGTTACTGACAGCAAGGCGGGAATTGGACACTTCATACGTAACGCAACCACTAAGCGTATAAGAGTCCCCCGTCTTCGTTGTTACACTCTGCTCAGGCAGGTCTACAGGCTGCGTCTGCGTCTCTATTCGTCGAATGCTGTCGTAGATAGGTATTTTCCAAAAGAAGCCGTTAGAAACCGTCCTGAGGTACTTGCCGCCCCTGAAGTGTACCACGTCTTCGTATGGCAGGACTATCATAAATGGCGGTATGTTGAGCAGTGCGTCAGCGAGCTTGGTTAGTAGTTCTATCATAGCCCTATCATGTTATCCAAAGGTAAACCATGCGAAACAACAGCGCAAGAGCGAGCAGATACAATGGCGCTATGAGTTTGGTTATTAGCTTCAGAAAGCTATCGTGCCGGTTCACCTTAGATTGCAGACACTCCCCGCCGTTGTCGTAGAATAAACGCTTTTCTATTCTTTGGAGCGTTTCGGCGATTTCGTCAAGTCTTTCTTTTTCCGACATAGAAGCTCCTTAATTTTGTCCTGCAATATCGCTATCGTCTTGTTTTGGGTCTTTATTCTTTCCTGAAGCTTTACCTTTTACCCTTCGCTGATCTCTTATAGCCTGCTTAATTGTTTGAGGTTCATCATCAGCCTCCTTAGTTTGTGCGTTAAGCTGGTTTATCTCCTGCATGATGTTAGTGCTTCTTTGCTTGGTATACTCTAACTCCATGAACAGCTTCCCGATTTTTGCGTACAGTTTTGTCTCGTTAAGTTCTGTTTCTTTTCCCATTATATCTCCTATTTAATTAGTACTTGCCTGCTACCTACAGTATCTATTTCGTAGTGAAGACCAACAGTTGCTACCAAAGCG
>SDBV01012707.1_pt1 | contig 10770 bp, 8 predicted proteins | sample 2277081 | NCBI WGS metagenome assembly SDBV01 (sample SAMN10402039, study PRJNA504765) | marine sediment metagenome | isolation source: marine sediment core GS10_PC15, 223 cmbsf | place: Arctic Ocean: Southern Knipovich Ridge | collected 2010
CCTCTTGATCTATCTTGATCTTTAGTAGTATTCAGGCTTAGTTCAACTGAGCTGGTATTTGACTCATCTTTCGCGGCTTGTGCCATTAAACCAACCAAGGTTGTCGTGGTCGTTTTTCCTGCTGATCCGGTAATGCCAATAACCCGGCATGGACAAACTTCAAGGAAAATCTGTGAATCATTCGTGACAGCGATCCCGCGACTCTGTGCCTCACGAACAATTGGCAAATCGAAAGGGACGCCACCAGAGATGCAGAGCAAGTCAGCACCATTCAGTAAAGATAGCGGATGCCCATCACCGATCCATTCAATCGATTCTCCAGCCAATGCCTCTTGGGCCGATCCCAATTGATCGATTGGTAGACGATCGTTGATCACAACCTGTGCACCACGGCCAATAAGATAACGTGCTAAAGCGATCCCTTGTCGAGCTGCACCAATTACGATGACCCGTTTTCTGCTCCAGTCTTCATTCTGCTTCATTGCTACATTTTCTCTATTAGCTAACATCAGTTTTATTTCAATGGTAAAAACTTATAATATATTGTTAGTTTATGTTATCGCTAAGGCTATACCAATCATGGCAAATAACAATCCGATCAACCAAAATCGCTGGACAACCTGAGTTTCACTCCAACCACTCAATTCAAAATGGTGGTGGAGTGGAGTCATTTTAAATACCCGTCTTCCACCAGTTAACCTAAAATATATGACCTGGAGAATAATGCTCAACGTTTCACTGAATGGGATGATTGCTATCAAAGGGAGCAGAATCCAATGACCGGTCATCAACGCAACCACTGCCAGTGTAGCTCCCAGGGGCAGTGAACCAGTATCACCCATGAATAATTCTGCTGGATGAACGTTAAACCAAAGAAATCCAAAAGTCGCTCCAGCTAAGATAAAGCAAAATCTTGCCAGGAAGATCTGCCCCTGCAGCAATGCAATGGCACCATAAGTAATAAATGCAGTCGCAGAGATTAATCCAGCCAAACCATCCAGTCCATCCGTGAAATTCATTGCGTTTGTAGTGCCAACAATCAAGAAGATTGCAATGGGAATATACCAATATCCCAAATTTATCGCCTTTCTGGCACCCGGAATATAAAGCTGCGGTACGTCGAGAAAATAAACGAGACCAATGGCAACAATCAAGGCCAGTAATATTTGGAGGGGAAATTTAACTCGGGCGCGCATTCCAATCCCACGTCGTGAACCACGGATTCCTTCCCAATCATCGATCATCCCAAGGACAGAGAATATCAACATTACACCCAAAGGAAGCAGAATTGAACGCCCGCCGACATTAAAGCCAATTAGGGAAGCAGCATCCATCAAAATCGTTACCAGCATGACCGGAACAACGATCATGATCCCTCCCATGGTAGGAGTGCCAAACTTGGTAAAATGACGCACTGGTCCTTCAACTCGGATTGTTTCTCCGATGTTGAAATGCTTTAATACCCGCAGCAAAGGCGGTCCCCAGATAACCGCAAACAAGAAACTTACGCCGGCAAGACCGATCGCCAGGGATATCTGCCTCATCTACCTTCCTCCAGTGCGGAGACAATTATTTCCATTTGCATGCCCCGAGATCCTTTGACGAGCACAACGTCTTTGGAGGTCAAGTGTTTATTGAGAAAATCAATGGATTGCTGGGAAGTATCGAATTCTCTAATCATATTCGGTGCTAAACCAGCGTTGGCTGCAGAGGAGGCAATCCACTTTGCCCGTTCACCTACAGTGACCAGTTCACTGGCAACTTCAGCTGCCCGAACGCCAACCAAAGTATGTCCTTGACGCTCGTATCGACCTAGCTCCAGCATATCTCCTAAGACCGCGATCTTGCGACCTTCCAAATCATCCAAAAGGTTCAGCGCAGCTAACGTCGATTCCGGTGAAGCATTATAGGTATCATCCAGGATGATAGCACCACTCTTGGCACGAACGGCAACTAGACGTAATTGCACCTTACTCGACTGCAACCCACTTACGATCTCTTGCCACGATAAACCTTCGGTTAACCCTACTGCGGCTGCACGCAATGCAGTATGTACTGAATGTCTACCGATCAACGGCACTCGCAAGTGAAGAACCTCATTCTGGTAGTGCAGCCTGAAACGAATTCCGTCGAGACCCAAACCCTCCACCTGGTCCGCCCATAAGTGAGCAGCTGAGCTCATACCATAATAGAAAATCCTTGACTTGGATTGATCAGCCATTTCCCTGACTTTGGGATCGTCAAAATTAAGAATTGCCAATCCATCTGGTTCTGGCGGTAATGCTTGCACAAGTTCCGCTTTACCCCTGGCGATGTCCTCAATCGTTCCAGCCCTCTCCGCATGCACTGTACTGATATTAGTAACGACACCCACCTGAGGCAAAGCCAAATCACAAAGAAACTTAATCTCTCCCGGCACGTAAAATCCCATCTCTAATATCGCGCGTTCGTGCTGTTCTGATAACTGCAGCAAAGTGAGTGGTAAACCGATCTCATTGTTCAAATTTCCTGGACTCTTCAACGTCTTGTATCGTTGATTGAGGACCTCTGCCACCATTTCCTTGGTCGTCGATTTACCAACACTTCCCGTGATTCCAATCACTACTAAATCAAGGCGTCTGCGCCAAAAGCGGGCGATCTGTTGCATTGCATTCAGACTGTCGTCCACAATCAAACAGACCGGTGCATCTCCAACCGAGACCTGCTGATCAGCCTTCCAGCCATGGCGAAGATCGAGTTGTTTATATTCACTCGAGACCTCGCGGCTGATTAATGCAACTGACGCGCCTTGATTGAAGGCATCTTGAACAAAATCGTGTCCGTCGACCCGTTCACCGGAGAGTGCAATGAATAAAGAATCTGGTGTCACCCGACGTGAATCAATCGCCGCATCTCGGATTTCTCGATCATCTCCCTGCGATGATATTCCGGTTAAGGCTTCAATTACAAGGCTTAAGGTCAACATTTAATATCTGTCATCCAATAAAAACCGATCAATTGCTACAGAAGAGATTATTGACCTTCCAGCAATTGTTCTTTCATTTGATCATTAGGTATATTCATTAATACGACCAATCTTTCAACAACCTGACGAAACACAGGTGCGGCAACCACCGAACCCCAGGGAGATGTCGTGGGTTTTTCTAACCACACATAAACCAAAAATCTTGGATCATCGAGTGGACCCCAGCCGACGAATGAAGCATTGGTTTGATTGCTGGTGTATCCAAAAGGAGTTGGAATTTCCGCTGTACCAGTCTTACCCGCCACCCGGTAGCCTTCTACAAGGGCCACAGAGGATTCAACTTCCAGCGAGGTGGCTAACATATCGGTCAGTCGTTGCGCTGTCTTAGGAGAAATCGGTGTCCCAGAAATCCTGGGTGAAGTGTTATATTGCCGTCCATCGGTGATCATTGACAACACGATGCGTGGGAAAACCATTTGACCTTCGTTCGCCAATGCAGAAACCGCCATCACCATCTGAATTGGGGTCACCGCAACACCTTGACCAAAGGAGTTCGTTCCCAAATCTGCCTCGTACCAATCTTCATCTCCAGGCAGCTTCAAGCGCCCTGGGTTCTCCCCAGCCATGTCAACTCCAGTGAGATGCCCCACACTAAAATCTTGCATATATTGGTAAAACTTGTTAGCACCTAATTCAGTCGCAACCCAGGCAAGACACACATTTAAGGAATGCTGCATGCAGCCCAACATATCTTGAGGACCCCAGGCACCGCTATTCCAGTTGCGAATAATTGTTCCACCCACTTCGATCGATCCGGTATCCAAGAAGGATGTCTTCGGTTTTACAGCACCACCATCGATAGCAGCTGCCATCGTCAAGACCTTAAAAACGGATCCGGGTTCATAGGTTTCACTGACCACACGGTTGAAGGGTGTTGAATCCACAAAAATCTCCCCATATCGCCAGAACTCATTAAGGTCTAAGCGTGGAGATGTCGCCGCAGCCAGAATATCCCCAATCTTTGGGTCCATTACCAAGATGGTCGCAGACTCAGATCCGCTTTCTTTGATCGCATTCTCTACGATCTGTTCAACCTCTGCCTGGATCACTCGATCGATGGTCAGGATTAAACTCGTTCCCTGCGGAACCTGTGGAAATTCTTCGACTCGATTAGGATCGAAAGGTATCCATACTCTCTTGGGGGATCCGGCCAATTCATCATTAAACTTTTCTTCAACACCGAAAAAGCCCTGTCCTTCCCAGTTAACAAAGCCGAGGATATTAGAGGCCAGATCTTTCTCCGGATAACTCCGCTGAAGACGCGGATCGAATGTGATTCCAGCCAGGCTGGGGCGGCTTGGATCTCTGCGGTCTCCATAAGCGGTGTTCATCTCCTCAGAAAGTTGCTCTAAGCGCTGTTTTTGCTCCCCGGTGACAAATCTGGCGAGCGTGGCGTAGACCGCTTCCGCGGAAGGCTCTGTGCTGGCGGCAGCAAATACACCATCATAATCTGCATCAACCACTGCATTCATTGCTAAAGCAATCGTCGACGGATTTTCAACCTCCGCCAGAATCACCCCAACTTCGTAGACGGTACTGCTCCCGGCTAATAGATTCCCCCGGCGATCATAAATTTGACCCCTTGCTGGGGTTAAGGTTCGCCAGGTTCCTGAATATAGCTCTCCTTTATCTCGTAAGGCCTCGGCTTGTGGGCTTAGTTGAATCCGCAGCATTTGCACAACGATAAACACTGCGAGAGCTGTAAGCAAAATGCCAAGTGTTGTATATCGCCATGAACTCTGGTTGTTCATGGTTTCACCTCCTGGACAAGAGGTGAAGCGGGATCAAATACCCTCTCACTCAACCAATCCACAAGAGATTGTGTGTATTCAGGAGAAATTGTCGGGATAGATGGGAGAGTCGAACCGGGAGGTTCAGCCAGATTCGCTTGACCGGGTTTGATATATCCTGGGACAAGAATATAAAAAATCTCGTCTGATTCTACAGAAAGAAATCCCAATTCCTCTGCTCGTTTCTCCATCTCAGAGTTTGAGACCATATATGCGATTTGAGACTCCATATCTTCGATATTCCGACGGATTTTCTCCGTCTCAGCATACATGATCTGGATCTCACGACCAGCAGTTGAAGCTTGAGCGCTAACGCTCAAATAAATCCCGGCTACCATGGCAACAATAATTAATGCCAACATGAACAATCCGATCCACTGTAATTGTTTTCTCCAGGGAGCTTGTGAGTATGCCTGAGTTATATTCTGAACTCGATACATAATTTACTCTAGTGGATAGATTTATTAAGAGCGAAATTACTCGCCATCTATTCTCGCAACCAGTAAGAATTATCTTGCAAGAGTAATGCCAAAATTATTCAGTTGAAAGCTTCTCAATCACTCTAAGCCGGGCGCTGCGGGCTCGAGGATTGCGTTCAATTTCGCCATCTTGTGGGCGAATCGGACGCTTGGTGATGATACTTATACTAGCCGTATGTCCACAATCACATATCGGTTGTTTTGGAGGGCAAATACAATCTTTGCTCTCGTTGCGAAGGTAATGCTTGACAATCCGATCTTCCAGGGAGTGATATGAAATAACTGCCAATCTTCCCTTTGGCTTTAAAGAGCTTATTGCCTGGGGTAAAACCTCCCGCAAAGCGTCCAGCTCTTGATTCACAGCAATTCTCAGCGCCTGGAAAGTCCTTGTTGCGGGATGCATTCTTTTCCTACCACTGCTGGTAGATTTAGCAACAACACTCGCCAGCTGGTGGGTCGTTTCTAGGGGTCGAGCTTGAACAATAGCCCGTGCCACCTGACGTGAGCGCCTTTCTTCGCCAAAGGTGTATATCAAATCTGCAAGTTCTTTCTCCGGTAAATTGTTCACCAGGTCTATGGCACGCATAGGATTCCGCAAGTCGAAGCGCATATCAAGCAAAGCATCTTTCCTGAAGGAAAAGCCACGCTCTGGGATATCCAACTGCATCGATGATATCCCCAGATCTAGTAAGATACCTTCCACCATTTGCCACCCCACTGCATTGAGCTCTTTGCTCAGACTTGTGAAAGATGAATGAACCAGGGTAACCCGGTTGCTAAAAGATTCCAGATGTTTACGAGCTAGCTGCAATGCATAGGTGTCAACGTCAAAACCCAGGAGAAGACCATCCGGTTCACAAGCCTGAAGTATTCCCCAAGCATGGCCTCCCGCACCCACCGTACAATCCACATAGCGTCCTGCCCGATATGGTCGCAATAGGTGTATAATTTCATTGTAAAGAACAGGTTGGTGAGGTGTAGGCTCTTCCATGGGTAGATTTTTTTTTTAGAAATTGTGGTTCCAAGCCCATCATCACTCACCGGTTGAGAGATCTAAGTTCATAAATCGCATTGTGATGGACTCCTTCTCCTCCATTAAGGTGGTCTGCCCAGTCCACTGGACAGGAGACCATATTTCAAAGTAATCGCCCATTCCGACAATTACTGCCTCACTATCCAGGTTTAATTCTTCACGTAAGAACTGCGGGATAAGTATTCGTCCAGTTTTATCTAAGACGACAAGTTCCGCATTGGAGAACATCAAGCGTCTGAGTAAACGGGCGCTCGGATCGGTCATGCTGAGCCGGTTTACTCGGAGAGAAATACCCTCAAAAATTTGTAATGGATAGACGTTGATATTTTGATCAAATCCCTGAGTCAGGTAGGCACCCTCTGCGGCGAGCAAATCCCGGTAACGGGCCGGGACTGTCAAGCGACCTTTTCCATCTATCGTGTGGTGATACCGACCCAGAAACATTTGTTCTAATATGCCTTTAATGTCTAAACGCCGGATTATCCGGCGTTCCACTTTGATCCACTTTCTCCCACAATTGGACACAGTATATACCAAATTAGGTTTTAATGCAAGTATTTTCCTCCGATTTCCCCACCTTCTCAACACTAACAATTATGCAAGTTATCAATACATCATTTTAAAAACGACTTATACGCAAACACATCATCACCTCATGGAGGAAATTTAATGCGACATGAATCACGACAAGACGGATACACGTCATTGTTTACCGGTATTGACGCCGAAGTTCCTACCCTAAACGGTGGTCATCGAAAGTATATAAACTTCGATAATGCAGCCTCAACCCCTCCCTTCAAGGCTGTTCAGAATGCTGTCAATGAATTTATGGTCTATTACAGCAGTGTCCATCGTGGAACTGGCTATAAAAGTCAGCTATCCACACATGCATATGAAGAAGCACGTCAAGCCGTATTGCAGTTTGTTGGTGCTGATCCGAATTATCACACCTGTATTTTCGGGAAAAATACGACCGAGGCGATCAACAAGCTGGCTAAAAGATATCCCTTTACTCCCCAGCGGAATATCGTTGTCACCAGCGGTATGGAACACCACTCCAATGATCTACCCTGGAGAGCCGCTGCTAATGTTATCCATGTCCGTTTGACCGCTGACGGGCAGCTTGATGAAGCGGATTTTGACCATGTGTTGCAGCGATATTCAGACCAGATTGCTCTCGTGGCGATCAGCGGGGCTTCAAATGTAACTGGCTTCATCAATCCAATTTTTCGTCTGGCAGAGAAAACACACCGCATCGGAGCAAAAATTGTGGTAGATTGTGCCCAGCTGGCGCCGCACCGCAAAATGGACATGCTCGATGTCGATAACCCAGCTCATCTCGATTACGTTACGATCTCCGCTCATAAACTCTACGCCCCGTTTGGAATCGGCGCATTGGTCGGATTACAAGAAACATTTGCAAGTGGAGAGCCAGAATTTACTGGTGGTGGCACCGTTGACATAGTTACTCTTGAAGATGTTGTCTGGGCTGCCCCACCTGATCGAGACGAAGCCGGAAGTCCAAACATAATTGGCGCTATCGCCTTGGCTACAGCTATCTCCCAGTTGGAGAGAGTCAGTATGCTGGCATTAGCCGATCACGAAGCTCAGCTCACCACTTATGCATTGGAGCGGCTCCAGGAAATTCCTGAATTAATGGTTTTTGGGGATTCAAATCCTGAACGTTCATCAGAACGATTGGGTGTTATACCCTTCAATCTCCAGGGATACTCACATTTCCTCGTTGCCGCAATATTGGGACACGAATATGGGATTGGTGTTCGCAACGGGTGTTTCTGTGCACAACCTTATATCCATCACCTACTTGGTCTTAACCAAGAAGAAGCTAATGAAGTCCGCGACCAGATCCAAGCTGGGGATCGCTCCGACATGCCAGGTCTGGTGCGGATTTCATTCGGGCTCTATAATTCGACAAATGAAATTGACGAGTTGATCGAATCAATATTCCACATCTTGCGTGGAGATTATGCAGGGAATTATCTCCAGGATACTGCTTCAGGTGAATATTTTCCAGAAGGATGGGATCCGGAATTTGATCGCTTCTTCTCAATACCTGACCTGATTGACTGACGCCATGTCGCAAAAAACACCTCTCTGGGGAATAATCTCCGGGAGGTGTTTTTGGTTAATTTACATTTGGATAGTTATTCCATCTCTCGGTTTACGGCATCCATCACTGCTACAGCAGCCATGTTGACAATATCACGTACCTCATCTCCGGTCTGTAAGACATGCACCGGTGCACCCACACCTAGCAGGATCGGGCCAATTGCCTGTGCATTCCCAAGACGTGCCAGGAGCTTGTAAGCAATGTTGGCAGATTCTAGCGAAGGAAAGACAAGAACATTGGCATCTTTTACCTGGCTGAATGGGTAACGCTCATCAATGATCTCAGACACTACCGCGGTATCCGCCTGCATTTCACCGTCAAAAGCAAAATCTGGACATTTCTCCCGAATGAGGTTGACTGCTTTACTGACTTTCGCGGATAGGAGATGAGGAGTACTGCCAAAGTTAGAGAAAGAAAGCAGCGCTACACGTGGTTCAAGCCCTAATTGACGGGCATAATCAGCGGATAAAAAGGCTATCTCAGCAAGATCTTCTGCTGAAGGCTCAATATTGACAGTCGCATCCGTGAACAAATACACTTTCGTGTCCACGATCATGATATAAACACCGGCTGCACGGCTCGCGCCTGGATGCGTATGGTGAATTTGCAGAGCTGGACGGATTACCTCAGGATAATCATATGTCAATCCGGATACGAAAGCGTCGGCGTCACCCATCTTCACCATCATCGGACCAAAAACGTTCGGCCGGCAAACAGTCTTATACGCATCGGATAATGCCACTCCCTTCCGTTTGCGAAGTTGGTAATACACCTCCGCATATTGATCGATTTTTTTGTAATCTCCAGGATTAATAATCTCTGGGTCATATTCGAGTCCGAGAGTGCTGATCATTTCAAGGATCACCTCCGGACGTCCAATGAGGATGGGGATACCGATGCCATCATCATTAATTTGGGCAGCAGCGCGAATAATTTTAGATTCCTCCCCTTCTGCAAAAACAACTCGTTTCTTGGTTGGTGTAGATTTTGCCTTATTCATAATATAGTAGCGGATTTGCTGCCCCATGCCCTGCCGGAAGGTCAACTGCTGGCGATATTCATCGAGGTCAACCTCTATCCGGGCAACACCACTCTCCATAGCTGCCTTAGCAATTGCAGGAGATTCCCATATCATTACCCGAGGATCTAAAGGCTTTGGAATGATGTATTCTGGACCGAATTTAAGGTTTTTTAATCCATATGCACTCAAAACACTATCTGGAACATCCTCTTTGGTTAGAGCAGCCAGTGCATGTGCCGCTGCAACTTTCATTTCCTCATTGATTGCCCGGGCACGAACATCCAACGCACCTCTGAAAATGAATGGAAAACCGAGTACATTATTCACCTGGTTAGGATAATCTGATCTCCCAGTCGCCACAATAGCTTCCGGTCGGGCTTCCTTGGCAATCTCATACTTGATCTCAGGATCAGGATTGGCCATGGCGAAAATAATCGGCAGTTCAGCCATTGTCTTTACCATCTCCGGGGTAAGTACATCAGCAACAGAAAGCCCATAAAAAACATCCGCTCCCCGCACAGCATCTGCAAGTGTTCGTGCCTCCGTATTCTGAGCAAATCGTTGTTTATATTTGTTTAGACTTTCCACCCGCTCAGTAGTGATCACACCCTGGCTATCAACTAAGAGGATATTCTCACGCTTTACCCCCAATCTAACGGCTAATTCTGCACACGAGATAGCAGAAGCACCTGCTCCAGAAATGGTTAACTTAATCTCGTCGAGGCGCTTATCAACGATTTCCAGACTGTTCAATAATCCCGCGCTGGCGATAATTGCGGTTCCGTGTTGATCATCATGAAAAACAGGAATATCCAACATCCCCTTAAGTGTTTCTTCGATGTGGAAACACTCCGGCGCTTTAATATCTTCTAAATTAATGCCTCCAAAAGTGGGGGAAATTGCAGCCACGACTTGAATAAATTCTTCCGGATCTTTCGTGTCGACTTCAATGTCAAAAACATCTATATCTGAAAAAACCTTGAATAACACCCCTTTACCTTCCATGACCGGTTTAGACGCCAAAGCTCCCCGGTCACCTAAACCTAAGATTGCCGTACCATTAGATATCACCGCAACCAAGTTCCCCTTTGAAGTGTAGTCATATGCCAGCTCGGAATCTTTTTCAATCTCGAATACTGGATATGCCACTCCTGGCGAATAAGCTAATGATAGATCGCGTTGCGTAGCCAATGGTTTGGTAGGTGTAACGGATATTTTGCCCGGTTTTCCATCAATCCGGTGATACTCTAAGGCATCTTCGCGTAAACTACACATACAACAACCTCCTCGG
>SDBV01012709.1_pt1 | contig 10767 bp, 6 predicted proteins | sample 2277081 | NCBI WGS metagenome assembly SDBV01 (sample SAMN10402039, study PRJNA504765) | marine sediment metagenome | isolation source: marine sediment core GS10_PC15, 223 cmbsf | place: Arctic Ocean: Southern Knipovich Ridge | collected 2010
CGCACCCTCTCCGGGCGGAACTCGGCGGCCTTGACACCGGTTTGGTCGAGGGCACCTACAGTGACGGGCCGGCCGTTTCTAGTGGCGCGAAGGTGGCCGCTACGGTGCAAAGCAATAAGCGCCGCGTCGACGGCATCTTGAGGCCAACCGTAGGGGGCGGCCTTGAAATGTTGCTCGGCCTCGCGGCCGCTCGGTGCCTGGCCGCCGTCGCAGCGCAGGCGAATCCAGTCGACGATCTCCTTGGCAGCCCCGTGGTCGGTGACGAGGCGAGTCTGGCCGTCGATAGTCTGCAAGACCTTGAGGTCGCTGTAGCAGTCGGGGAGGCCCGCCAGGCTCTCACTCTTTAGGATGGCCTCAACATCCTTCGTCCCCACCTTGACATCCCCATCGCCGAAGCGGTGGAAGATCTGATCGAGGGCGGGGCCGAGCACCCGCCGGGCCTCGGCTTTGGGGTCGTTGGCCTCGTCGTTAGGCGAGCGATTGTTACCACGAAAGAAGATGCGGCCGCGGCAGAGAGCGCGCTCAACCTCTTGCTTGAGCTTCGCGTTCGCCTCTCGCAGGCGCCGGCCCTCTTCACGCAAGAGACCTTCCTCCTCCTTGGTGCGCGCGCCGCGTTGCTGCATGCGCTCGCTGCGGTACCGCTCGCGGATGGCATCCTCAGCATCGCCGGAGAGCGCGGCGGTCCAGGTGACAATGGTGTCCTGGTCCGGTTGCTGCGTGATTTCGCGCGCCTCATCGACCTGTTCCTCAGCAGGGCGCGTCGGATCGAGCAGCCTTACTTCGAAGGGAACGTCACCATCAACCAGTATCTCGTTGCCCACGCGCAAGCCGGCCGTAAAGCGTTTCCAACCGCCGAGCTGATAGCTGGGTTGTTGCGTGGCACCCTTACCCCAGATCTGCACAATGATTTCCTTGACTATGCGGCTGCGATCACCTGGCGTGGGTTGACGGCCGTCACGCTCCTCGTCCCAGGTGCGCTCGGCGGCAGATTGGATCTTGAGCCCGTGCTCGGTGCGACGGATCTTGCGTGCCTTGATGAGCTTCTTTACGGCCCCGCGGACCTGCGGCAGTAGACTCCGAGCGTCCACGGCCGGATGGAGAACGGCCGAAATGTTCTCCTCACTGGGGTGGGCGCGGTCCGCAAACTGCAACAGGACGAGAGCCTTGGCCACGCTGGCTTCCATTGCACCCATGCCTTGCGAGATTTCCTCGATCTCCTGCTGAATCTCCGTGGCGATGTTGGTCACGATGAGCTCGTACACGCTATCGAACGTGACCAAGGTGCCGAGAGCCTCATTCGCGAGCCCCACCTTCGGGTGAATAACCAGTTGTTGAGATTGGCTCACAATCGTTCGATTCGAGCCACCCATCGTCTGCGGACCGCTTCCCTGGCGCCGCAGACCCGAAACCACATCGATCAGGAGATCAACTTGGTAGGGAAGCAATGGGTAGAGCTCGACAAACGGATCCTCCTGCAGCTCGGGAAGTCCAACCGCAGCCGTCACGCTCGTCGCTGTTTTGAGTTTACCGCTGTGGGCCTGGTACAGGGCGCGGAGGACTTTTTCGGCCTCCGCGGTCTTGGCAAGAACACGGTGACTTGTAACTTCCCGGATATCGGTCGACTTGATGTCCACGGGGAATGCGAACCGATCTTTGAGTCGAACGAGGTCGGATTTGGCTTCCTCCCAAACGTTCACGATAGACTCCAGCTTCTCTTGCGCCGTAGCGATGAGCCAGATCTTTCCCTTGCCGACAAGAGAGAAGCTCTCGATCACACCCTGAAGATCGCCGATGCGCGTGAGGTCACGCGCGGTGTATTGACCGATTTCGTCCACCACGAAGACGACGTTACGCCCACCGGCGCGTACTTTTGAAAGTGTCAGACAGCGCTCCGCGAGCAAACGAGCCGATATCTCGGCGGCAGCGCGGTTGTCCTTCCAGCTGGTTACAGATGGGTACGTCCCAGGATCCAGCTCGTGCATCACCCGACTGGCTTCACCAAGCGCAGTCATCTTGAGTCCCTTGCGCTTGTTCCAATCGTGCCCGTAGATCTGCTGGTATCCATCCTCGAATGCCTTCAGCTCACCACGCTCCTCCAGATTGATCTCGAGCTCGGCAAGGTCGAGATCGACCGCATATCGCAAGCTCCTTAGGAGCGCTTTGTACATTACGGTTGTAACAGGATGTTCCTTGGCCCCGGCGATGTTGTCTTTGAGGATGTCGAAGATGACCACGTGCGTCGGCATGTGTTCGCGGATCTCTTGTAGCAAGACTTTGATGCGATCGTCAGTGATGCGCTTCGAAAACAGATCGATAGCGTCCTGCGAGCCGATCTTACGGCTTTCCAGCAACACGCCGAGCAGCTTAGCGAAGCTCGACTTGCCCGCTCCAAAGAAACCACTTACCCAGACGCCGACCTTCTGCGTTTCCCCCCGATACGCGTCAAAGTATGCCTCGAGCACCCGGTGCATCTGCTCCTGGATGCTTGGCGTGGGGTGGTACTCTTTGATCTCTTCGACGAGAATCGCATCATCGAGAGCATCGACCTTGATGACCTCCTCAATATTGCGATAGATATTCTCGCGGAAGATCTCTCCAATGGTCTCGTGCGTTTCAGGCATTATTCCGTCGCCTCTAATTTGTTATCCGCCATTAGAAGATCTTGTGCCGGTAGCCGTGAAGTGCATCGAGGCTATCCATGAACCGAAGCGAGTTGGTTCCGCTCCGGGTGCCAGGGTAAAAGAGAATCGTCGGCACCCGAACCTCACCCATCAGGTTTTCCAGGAGGGCGCTGGCACGGTACGCCGGATACAGCGCGCCCACCCGCGTTAGAAAAACAATACTCTTCTCCGGATCCAGCGCTCCGGCACGCTCCGCGATGAATTTCGGGAGTGGGCAATCCTCTGAAACGATGGTCCTGATGGTCTCTTGGAGGGATTCCAGACGCCGCTCCGGATCTTCCCCAATCATGCTGCGCTCAGCCTCGAACAGATCCTTCCCATCCGGAGGATACACTGTGTGGATTGCAGTCCACATGAGATCGGCCATGGAAATGAACGTGATTTGCCGCGGCGTCTCGTGCTCGACCCGCGTCTTCAGCATCTGCACCTCGCGCCGTAGCGGCCGCTCCGCCGTGGGAGGATACGCAAATAGCGCAAACGGTACGCCCTGGTACGTGCTGATCTCTTTCGCCAAATTCGGCGATTTGAGGAGCGGCTCAAGACGCTCCAGGAGCCGTTGCTTCCAGGCGCTATCCGACCAGGTGCTCAACATACTCGTCCACGTTGTGGTAGGGCAGCTCCAGCGCCACCATGCTGCCGGCCAACTCAAAGGTAAGTTTTCGGTGTTGATGCAACCGAAGCAACTCTTGCTCCAGTTCGTCGCGGGACAGAAGGAAACGCCGCCACCGTGTGTCGTCCAGGATCCTCTCCGTGCTCGCCAACTCGGCGGCCATTTCATGTAAAACGTAGAGCAGCGCCTCATCGTTCACGTGGAACGGCGCGATCTCTTTGACGGCTTTTCCTTGCAGGAGCCCGAAATCGGCAGCATACGATGGGAGCCCACTCGCCATTCGGCTCACACTCGTAGGTTTCCACTCCACCTCTACAAGCCCCCGCCTTTTGAGCCCGAACAAATACAACCGAACGTCCTCGCTACGGACACGCAGAAAACCTTCCTGCTTACGAGGATACAGCCACGTCTCCAAGAAATCCGACAACAACAGCTCACGCAGGCAGAGATGCCATAGCAGGATGGGTGCCCACGATTCTTGCGGTAGTGGCCGCACCCCGTGCACCAGGCGGATGAGCGCACGATGGCGCTCGATATCACCGAACCGGACACGGAAAATGCGACGCATCTCCTTCAACCAGGCGTCGGTCGGAGCCAGAATCGGATTCTCCTCCCGGAAACGCTCAAGATTGTCGTCGAGCGAGAGATCGAGATCCCATCCCGCAAAGCAAGCATACGTCTCCGCGACTCTTCCGCCCTTTGTGACGGAAAAGGTCGAGATAGTCGGGCTGACCGTGGTGCTATTTACCATTCCTTATATAGGGCACAGCCAGTGCGCCCGGTTTCGAGTGGAGGAACCCAGCGGCCAGTCGACGGATGTCATCATCAAGATCGTCTCCCACCGGAACCTCCAACGAGCGCCCGCCAGGACCAAACTGAGAGCCCTCTACTAACTTGAGATCCTCCTTCGTCGCAATGCCTGCTGCTGTGAGAGCCGATCGGACGTCTGTCTCTCCAGATACGGCCTCCAGTCGTTCCACCACCTCACCCCAGAACTCGAAGTCTTCGAGCTTGTCCATCAGCATCGCGTCGAAACGATCTTCGGTCTCGGGGTCAAGACGGAAAAGGTGGTGGACAGCTTTTTCTGGATAGCGATCATCGCAGGCGTGCCGGGCCACCGCAAAGGCTATGCGGGCGCGGGCGGTGGGATGGGTCTTTGGCAGCACCCGTGGCCCAACGTAAGCGCCGTCGGGGCCGAGAAGGCCGTCGGTGCGCCACCAGCGGTTGACGTCACCTTCGCCGAGGCGGGCGACCCAGAGGCGGGCGGTTAGCAATTGCTGCAGCGAAGTATTGACGGATCCGGTTGTGCCAATAGCCTTCACCAGATCACCTGTTGAAAGCGTGGTTCTCGGTAGTGTGCCTCCGGCCCATGCTCCGGTCTCTTGGCCTCGCATTCATCTCTCTATCCTGCTTTTTTGTCGTACGCAAGCTGCAAAAGATGCTGTAGGAGTTCACGATGTGTGCCAAGTTCGTTTTGTCCCAACCGAAACCGGTATCTTCCCGATTTCTTGTCATAATCCAGCTGGTCCAGCTCGGCATCATCTAGTTTCTGCTGAATGTCGTCAGATTGGAGCAGTCTTATTTCTACATTTAGGCTGTGCTTCCGAGGCTTAAATGCTACAAAGTTGTTGGCGCGACCGTTCTCGGCCAATCCGATGTAGAACTTGTTATACCTTAGTTCAACCCCAGGCGCAAACACGTGAATTAGGTCGAGGCACTCGTCCGCAATTGCAACTGTGGCCTTGCCCTTTTTACCTTCCCAATACGCCCGGTCAGTTACCTCCTGAATGGCTTCGTCCTCGTCATCCATGCCCAAAGTCAGCTCGTCCAGCACAGCCGTGAAAACCAGAATCACACCATCTGTAACTGCGAATACACTCATTTGAATGGCGATGATCGGAATCTGTCCGTTGAACAGGCCCACGACGTTTAAGAATCGACTGGTGATATCCTCTGCGACCAGCACGGCGCAGTGGTCATACTGCGGGTAGCGCTTTCGCTCGATGTCCCAGTACTCAATCGTGCGGATGATGTGAGTCTCGTCGGACTTGCCCAACTGGATCTCAACCTCATATCGACGGTCACTGTCAGCGTCTTGAAGCAGCAAGTCGAGCCGCCCGGCTTTGGGCTGAATTCGTTCCCTATCCTTTAGAACCAAATCGCCAAGCCCAAGTATGGCGGGGTTTTCAGCGATCCGGTCTTGCACCCACTTCTCATCGAGCGTGGGATGATTTTGCAGCAGGACTCTCTCCGATCGAACGAACGTTGGTTGTGTCATGAGATCTCTCAACTAGTGTTACGTCGAATACAATTCATCGGTATCAACCCGCTCAAGAATCTCGGGTTTTGGAAAATCCGCAATCTCACTCGGCATGTGGAGCTCCGGATAGGCCACGGATGGGTAGGACAACCCCTCTGCAACCAAGAGTAGACTGTTGTTATCATTTATGTCCGTCGCGCTGATGCCGGGACCTGGCACCAGATCGCTCGGCGCCGATAACGGGACGATAGGCTGCTCCTCCGTGCAGAGGAGGAGATGCCGCCGAAACTCCTCCGAGATCAGGGGGTGCCGGCTGCCTCCGCCGACGAGAAGCAACGGCAACTTCTTCCACTGTGACAATGAAGCTCTCTTGAGTTTACGCCACGCTGGCCCCAGAACAGTGTGGGCAGTATACCACACGCGACTGGCTACCTGCTGCTCCGCTGCATGTACTCTCGGGTCGGCAAAATCGAACTCTCGACCACCCACCGCGATCGTATGCTGGCCTGTCGGTCGCTTCGCCCGAATCAACATCGCCAATGCCGCTCGGCCAAGCGCGCCATCACCCGATACTGGCAACTTGGATGCAATCGCATCGACTACCGCTAGATCGAAGTCATCCCCACCCACCGGAGCGGAACCCGCACTATAAAAGGACAAGGCCCTTTCGCCACGGCCGCGCAGCTTGAAGAACGACACATCGGTTGTACCGGCACCAACATCGATAATGCCATACATGCCGAGAGCTGTCTCCCGCCGCTGGATAAACCCCTGTATGGCGGCGAGCGTCTCCGGAACAACACTGATAGGTAGTTCGGCCAAATCAGTCGCGTGGCGGAAATCTGTCCGCGCTTCGCGAACGAGCTCGATGGTCGGAGCAAAGTCCATGCCGGATTCAACCGCTCCGTCCAGCGCCATCGACATGGCAAGCATGCGGCAAAACACCCTTGACATCAAATTATTATCAATCTGCCCGAGCGGCACCGACATGTTCCAGATGATCCGATCGCGATCACAGAGCGCAAGGTGAGACTCCAGCAGGCTGGATACTGACGTGCGCAGCCATGCGACATAGAGTGTGAACAAATCCTGAGCATCAAAATGGACTACCTGCCCCTCGAGTGACAAGACAAATTGGCCGTCAACCGCATTGCCGTTGTCATCACGACGTGCTGGACATCCCCGACACTTAAGCAGTCCATGCTGGCAAGCTACGCACATCTTGAACGACCTCAACTTGATGGCACCGTCAGCCAGGGTTTCCGCATCTGAGCCGAAATACACCTTGCCATCGCATACGCCAATAGTGGTGGGTGTGCCTATCGACGGATAGCCGTCCACCGGGTCTCCGACGCGGAACACCACCGGCGGCCGGTCCGTTCGCACCACGTCACGGACGACGATCTTGGTAGACGCGGTACCGACATCCAAGCCGACGTTGTACATCGACTCCGGCTGCCGAACCGCGCCTCGCTTTTGACGATCCTGCGGCCGCGTTGGCTGACGGGCTGCAGTGACTTCCGCAAGCCCAAACCGCTGCGCACCATCCTTCTGCGTGGGGGTTTCGCCTCCGTACTCATCGCTGTGGCCCCGAAACACCTTCCGCAGCCAAGACCTTATGTAGCTAATCATCAGTCTTGCTCGGCACTGATTACGACAATGCCGGCGCCAATCTCCTCATAGGACACGTCAAACGACCTTGCAGCATCGACCTCTTCAACGCGTGCTTTAAACGAGGCCTCACGATTTCGAATCTCGCCCTCCAGCATACGGATGTACCGTGGCGCCTTATTGCCCTCTTTCGCCTTCGTGAGGAGCTCGCGCTTCATTCGGGTCTTCGCCTCGTGCGATGCGGTGAGACTAGCGATTCGAGCATCGGCAAGCACGTCGTTCGAGCGCCCCAAAGCCTCCCTTCGTCGGTCTACACGGCGCCCCAGCTCTCCACTCGCCACATTCCGAAACTCCATCAGTGCGCTTGTATCCACCTCGAGTACGGCACGGTCAACATCAACCCCTTTCTCCACCATCAAACCCATAACTTCCCGTGCGGATTCCTCATCAACGACTGAACAATCAGAGATACTCACCAGAATAGGGTCGAGGTACTTCCGGGGTCGTACACCCGTTACGTTCACCAAGTCGAGAGAGTACAGGTATTCTCCTGGCGATAATCGCGAGGTAGACAGTCCCACAATGGAAGTTGGCGTCAACACGGATGAGTCTGTTTTGTACTCGGCGACTATGCTCCGGATGAGTGGGTGATGAGCCGCCATATATTCAATTTCTTGATCTTGTGCTGCCATCGCGGAATCAAACGTGACTCGGCATGAGCCACGCAGGGTTCGTTGGATAAAGTTGTGAACGATGGGATCGCCTTGGGCGGTATGTCGGCGAATAAAGGTCAGCAGGTCGTCTGTGACAACGACGTCGCCGACAGAAGTAGAGTGGTCATACCGCAGTTGCGCCTTGTGGAAGCGTTCCTTCAAAAACTGAGCAACGAAGATAGCCAACTCCTCAGCACCGACATACTGCCGGAGGTTGCGTCGTCGCATTAACTGCATTGCGAAAACATCATCATGGCCCAAGAGTTCCTCAGCCTTCTTTTCCAGCTCACGTTCGTCGTTGCGCTCACGCTCGACTGCCATGGCTCTCTGCGCGATCACATCGTCGAGTTCTTCTGGAGATAGCGTCGAGGTAAGTAGCTCCGTACGTAACTCGGATACTACAGTACCAAGTATGGCTTCCAAATCGCCGATGGATTCCTTGAAGATCCCGATTCGCTCGTACAGGCGCTGAAGGATCCGATCTTCGATTGTGTCGGCCACCGACAGGTTGATGATGATGATTCGCTTAGACTTTTGTCCCAGCCGATCGAGGCGGCCGATTCGTTGTTCGACAACCATCGGATTCCAAGGCAGGTCATAGTTGACTAGAATGTGGCAAAACTGGAAGTCTAAGCCCTCGCTGCCGACCTCCGACGACAGCATGATCTGAATGGATGGGTCTTCTCTAAACTCACGGATCCGTTGTCCTCTCTCATCGGCTGACGGATCACCTGGTCTAGATGGCACATCACCAGTTAATACGATCGTCTTGAAACCGAGGTCACTCAGCCGTCTTTCTAAGTAATACAGCGTCGCCTTGAAGTAGGCGAAGACAATCACCTTGCGCCCCTTTTCCTCCCGTTCAAGGCTGTTGAGCGCGTCGCGCAGCGCGTCAAACTTCGTATCCAATCGCTCCAGCTCGCCCACGCGAGCGAAGTAGGGCAGTAGCGGCTCCTCGAACGGCACTTTGGCGGACGGCTTCAGCTCCCATTCCTCTGAATCAAGGTCAGTCAATTCATCATCCAAAGGCACATCATCTGCCTGTGCTCTCTTTGCTTGAAAATGCATGAGCGCAGCGGGTAAACATGATGCTATTTGCCGTTGGCGTGCGATCGCGCGGAACGTATCGACGGACCCTCGCCCATAGCGCGTCCAGGTTTCACGTGCGCTATCTGTAGCGCACTTGTAGATCTCCATTTCCAGCGGCTTGAAAACAATTTTCTGGACCTGCGGATCACGACGCGGTCGGTCTGGTTGGACTTCGACCTTACGCGAGCGCGACAGAATGTGGGAAAGTAGATTGAGTTCTCCTAGCAGCGCCTGTAATTCGACAATTTCTGAGAATGGTGGAGATTGACCGTCAGCCGTCCTGGCTAGAAACTCCGTGTACGCCGCTGCTGCTAAGAAACGATCCGCTTCGGTAGTTCTTTCGACTTCCATGAGAGTCTTGCGTACGGTGAGGATATCTGGCGATTTGGACAGCAGTAATCGCTCCGCACGAACAACGAACCGATTAGCACGCATTCTTCGATCGAATACGTCCATACGATTGAACTCTTCATGATCCAATAAACTCAAGAGCGCCAATAGATTCTGGTTGCCCAGGTGAACTGGGGTAGCAGTGAGCAACAGGACTGCATCGGCAGCATCGGCGACGAATCTGATAGCTTTATGTGTCAATGTCTCGGGATTGCGTAGATGATGAGCTTCATCAACAATCAGTAAATCGATCGGGGGAGCTTGTGCCTCTAACAGTTCCATTACGTCCGGTGAGCGAACGGGTCCAAAGGTCACAATCGCTCGAAAGCCCACTGCACCGCCGCGTTCGGAGACATCGTGCAGCAGTCTCTTGAATCCTGCCTTGTCCAAGAAGTCGAAGTGCTCATCAAATCGGCGTGCCATCTCTTCACGCCATTTCGCCCGAAGGGAGGCAGGACAAACAATCAACACTCGCTGTAGATCTTCTCTCATTCGTTGCTCAACGAGTATCAATCCCGCCTCGATGGTCTTGCCCAATCCGACTTCGTCGGCGATCAGCAATCGCTTGTTCTCGGACTCGAGAAACTTGAGCAATGGCTTGTATTGGTACGGATATAGATCGGTTCGCGATGCTAGATAGGAATACAGTGTGTCGCTAAGGGGGATAGACAGTTTTGTGAACGTCACCAACCGAGAAAACGCAGCGTGGCCAGCGAAAATTCCTTGTTCCAGTTGCGAGTCTACTCCCTGGCCAACAAATGCGGCCAGGTTCTCTTCGGCGACCCATTCTACCGTAGGTGGAGAGAAGATCACCGGGTAAAATGTGATGGGTCCGCTTCGTTTTGGTGCTCGTGTTACGACGCCCACCCTATCCGGAGCGGTGATTTGATATACCTGGTCTCCAGGATTGAAAGTCGGTGAGTTGGTCACGGCAAGCCTCAGTTGGCGCCCTTAGACGGCACTATTCCACGGGTCGCGTTCGTTTGCTTTAGGCATCTATCATTGAGAGGGGGTGTGACAATTGGCACCGTTTGGCCAGTGCTCCGCCCCCCTACCTCGCCGACTCGAACCGCTTCTTCCCATTATTGTATTCCTCGCCTCCACCACCAGCTCCCGCTTCGACTCTATCGTTCCCTCGTTGCGCCAGCGCCACTGTCCGCCGAGGCCCAGGGGGCCGCAGCCCTGCGCGCTACGCCGTCACTGCGGCGGATCGAAGCGGTACCGCACCTTCACCTCACCACTCTCCGCGTCAACGACTACAAGAGCCTTCTCATCGGGCCCCAGATCCAGGATCACAAGCGAGCGGTCGTCGATCCACTGAGGTAAGCAGCGTGTGCTCCCGGTCTTGCAGTGGTAGACCGCCTTCCCATCCACGACCACTATGGAACGTATTGGCTGGCTCAACCGGTGTTG
>SDBV01012710.1_pt1 | contig 10767 bp, 8 predicted proteins | sample 2277081 | NCBI WGS metagenome assembly SDBV01 (sample SAMN10402039, study PRJNA504765) | marine sediment metagenome | isolation source: marine sediment core GS10_PC15, 223 cmbsf | place: Arctic Ocean: Southern Knipovich Ridge | collected 2010
ATGATTTAATCATGTTTATTATCAGTCAAATATCAAATTAATCTGTTGAGAAGATTAACAGCATTACGCTTTTATGATATACCTTCGGTTATATTTTAGATGATTTAATTCGAATACTTGACAAGAAGGATGAGATAGTCCTATACTTTTTTAGGTGTACTGAACAATAACCAATTTTTGAGTGCAACCCAGTCAATTTGTTTTTTGACAGGAAGGACAAGAATCTAAAGCTTGACTAAACGGAGGGGGTGAGCCTATGTGAGCAGAAATAAAGGTGTTGAATCTTAAAAATGTCCCAAGAATCCTAAATGGAGGTAAAAAGGTGAAAAAGAGAATATTGTTAATTCCATTGGCATTGTTGTTAGCCATCAGCTTGGTTGCTGTCGGCTGTCCAGCACCGACACCAACACCAACACCAACACCAACGCCGACACCAACTCCGACACCAGAGCCAGAAGAGGTGCTTGAACCTATCACCTTAACCTGGACTGCTGGCTCACTGGGCGGGGGCTGGTACGCCCAGGCTGGTGGAATAGCCGCACTAATTAAGGAGAAGGCGCCTGAAATCACCATAAAAGTAGTTCCCGGCGGGGGGACACTTAATGCACCAAGAGTAGGTAGTGGTGAAGTTCCCATAGGGTTTGGAGTATCTGCTTTTGATGCGCTGGCATTCAGAGGTGCGTCCCCATATGAGGTAGCCTATCCCCATCTTCGAGCGCTAGGCGGACCTTTTGGTATATACCATCTGCATTTTGCAGCAGCGCAGGAGCGGGGAATAACAACGGTCGAAGAAGTGATAGAATTGGTAAAGCAGGGGGAGCCAATCAACATTGCGGTACAAATAGTAGGCACTTCAGATCGTGCCTTCGCTGATACGACCTTTGAATACTATGGTCTTTCCCTCATAGAGGATGTTGAAGCAGCTGGTGGAAAGGTGTTTGCCGGCGGATATACAGAGCAGATTAGTTTATATAGGGATAGGCATGTGGACTTTACGTTCATGAACATCTCATATCCAGCAGCTGCTGTAATGGAAATGGCACTCGCTCGTGATATGGCACTACTTTCCTTCTCTGATGAGTTTATTACCTTTTTTAAGGAAGAGCAAGGTGGTTTACCTAAAAAGTACGCTGTAATACCGGCAGGTACCTATGAAGGGGTGGACTATGACGCTGCTTCACCAGCGACAAATGGTGAGATATTAATTCACAAAGATGTGCCTGATATTGTAGCCTACACAATAGTTAAGATACTTAGTGAAAATATCGAGAGCTTAGCTACTATCCATGTGGCGATGGCAACCTTTGTACCAGAGACAGGCTGGGAAGCTGTTGCAGTACCCCTTCATCCAGGAGCAGAAAAGTACTACAAAGAAATGGGCTATATGAAATAGAACTTGACCGGCGCCAAACCTGGTGATACCGAGCAGGAAAAATTAGGCTACAGGTACTGGTCTTTCGGAACCTTCACTGGGTAACGATAACCACACAGGGGTGGTGCTTAGATACTGGCGAGCACGAGAAAATAGCCGGTAGTAGGCAGCCTTGTTGGGTATATGCCTAGGGTGAACGGGAGGTTAGGCTTGTAGCCTATTTTTGTTGGCGATTATTCCACCGGCTCTGAGGCAATCTGAATTTCAGGGAAGCTTATGTGCGAAATTTAAGCGGATGGCAAAGATGGATTGTAGGTGGATGGCTGGTAGCTATAGTTTCATTCCACCTATATACCGCTATGTTCGGGATTCTAGAGCCCCGGCTACAGCGCGCTACCCACTTACTTTTTCTTCTTCCCGTGGCTTTCCTCCTCTATCCAGCAACCAAGAAGTCCCCTCGGGATAGGATAACCATCACCGATGCAATACTGGCTGTGTTGGCGGTGATTCCAGCGTTATACATCCTGATAGAGGCTGAACGGCTTAGTCTTCGTTTTGAATACGTGGCCCCGGTATCAAATACAGAAGTGATACTGGGTCTGCTAAACATTTTCCTTCTGATAGAGGCAATCAGGCGAGCAGTGGTACCAGCTATGGCTGTATTGGTGGCAGTATTTTTTGCCTATATGTTTGTTGGACGTTATCTTCCAGGAATATTTTATACTGACCCGCTTCCCCTTTACAGAATAGTTGAACAGCAATATTTGATAACCGATACCGGTATCTACGGTATGATAACGGGGATATCAGCTACTTTCGTGGCTCTTTTTGTTATATTCGGAGCCTTTATGCAGACTACTAGAACAGGGGAGTTTTTTACTAACCTGGCTTGCAAACTAGCTGGTGGTGCTCGGGGTGGTCCAGCCAAGATAGCGGTAGTAAGTAGCGGATTGTTTGGCTCCATTAGTGGAGTTGGAGCGGCAAATGTATATGCTACTGGGACCTTTACCATTCCATTGATGAAGAGATTGGGATATGACAAACAATTTGCCGGGTCAGTGGAAGCAGCCGCCTCGACCGGTGGAATGATTATGCCGCCAGTTATGGGGGCTGGTGCCTTCGTTATGGCTGAAATGACAGGAATTTCCTACCTTTCAATTATCGTAGCCGCAGCACTTGGCGCTGTCTTCTACTACTTAGGCGTGGGGCTGATGGTACATTTTACTGCCGTCAAACACGGGCTCCGGGGTATGGATAAAAAAGAGATACCCTCCTTAAGCCAGGTTTTACGAGACTCGTACCTTTTAATTCCCATAATAGGACTGGTTTACTTTTTAATAATAGGTTACTCCGCATTTATGGCGGCTTCTGTGGGAATATTGCTCACAGTTGTAGTAAGTTTTTTTAGTAGGAAGACAATGATGACCCCCCGCAGGCTTTGGGTGGCCTTAGAATTGGGCGGGAAAAATATGGTGATGATTGCTCTTGCCTGCGCTGGGGCGGGGGTAGTTGTTAGCATAATTGCAAATACTGGGTTTGGATTAGCCATTGGTGCTGCAATTGTAAGTTGGTCTGGGGGAAATTTATTTTTTGCCTTACTTCTGATTATGATAACTTCTATTATACTGGGAATGGGGTTGCCTGCCACACCAGCCTATATACTAGCAATTGTGGTAGGGGGACCAGCATTGGCGGCAATGGGAAGTGACACATTATCTGCTCACTTATTTGTGTTCTATTTTGCCATACTTGCTGGGGTGACACCGCCCGTTAGTATAGTCGCCTATTGCGCTGCAGCAATTGCTGGTTCAGACCCGTTAAAGACAGGATTTGGGGCATTAAAACTAGCTATCGCCGGCTTTGTAATTCCCTATGTCTTTGTTTATAATTCGGCGTTACTCCTCAAAGGTTCGGTCTTAGAGATATTAACCGCTGTCCTTTTAATGGCAACTGCAATTACTCTTCTTGCCAGCGGGTTGATCGGGTGTCTGACGAAGAAAATAAATATTCTCACACGGTTCCTTTTCATTGGAATGGGAATCAGTTTAGTGGTCGTTGTAATGTTTTCCCCTTTAGGGTTAAATTTAGCAGTAGCAGGAATCATAGTTTCCACATTAATAATCATACAAGTTGTTAAGCAAACTAGGAGAAGGGAAACAGAGAGAATACCGCTTGAGGAATTCTCAGGAGACGAAAGAGGCATTGGAAAGGGAAAAGCTGGAAGGTATAAGAATTGGAAACGATAGGCGGAGCAAAACTGAAGGAAATGCCCTCGGCTAAAAAAGAGGCTTATTGAGAGAATCTTCGGAAGGAGGTAATCTAATGATAGTAAAAGGTGGGCAAAATCTTTATGGTCAGGCAATCGGGATACTGATGCTGGAAACAAGATTTCCTCGGATTCCCGGGGACATGGGAAATGCAACTACCTGGCCTTTTCCGGTAGTGTATCGAATCGTAAAAGGAGCCTCACCGGCCAGGGTGGTAAGAGAAGCCGATCCTACATTGTTAGAACCTTTTATTGAAGCTGCTCGAGATTTAGAAAAAGTAGGTGTCAAGGCGATCACGACTGTTTGTGGGTTTCTAGCGATTTTCCAGGAGGAAATAGCCAATGCCGTGAATGTTCCAGTGTTTACTTCCAGTTTAATGCAGGTACCGCTAGTCTACAGAATGCTCAAGAACAACCAGAAGGTAGGTATAATCACCATAGACTCTAGCTCGTTAACCAGAAAACACTTAGCTTGCGTAGGGGCAGATTCAGTCCCTACAGTAATAATGGGAACTGAGGATGAGGAGGAATTTAGCAGAGTTCTTCTCAGAAATGAACTTACTCTGGATGTAGAAAAGGCAAGAAATGACCTGATAACTGTAGCCAGAAGATTGATTAGCCAGCATCCTGAGGTTGGTGCCATAGTTCTGGAATGTTGCAATATGCCACCTTATGCTAAAGCCATTCAAGAAGAGGTGAACTTACCTGTTTTTGATATTTATACACTGACTAATATGGTTTACTCTGCGGTGGTAAGGAAAGATTTTGCCGGCTTTATGTAAGAATGATTCTTGAAACAATGAGATCAGGAGAGGCTTATGGACCGAGGAATGCAGACCACCCGCACTGTGGCTGACTTTTGTTCTTCTTTTAACTTTGGGAGTTTGCCCAAACCAGTAGTCGAGCAGGCCAAGAAAATCGTTCTAGACACCCTAGGTGCGTTGCTAGCGGCTTCGGCTTCCAACTACAGCGGCAGCCGCATCATCACCGAGTTTGCCAAAGCACAAGGGGAAGTATCAGAGGCAACGGTTATCGGGCGGGACTTCAGCACCTCCTGTGTCACCGCTGCCCTGACCAATGGCACCTTGGCCTATTACTGTGATGTCGAGCCACATCACACAGAGGCTGTATTGCACCCTGCGGCTGTCGCCGTACCCAGCGCTCTAGCTGCTGGCGAAAAGGAGAGCTGTGATGGCCGGGGCTTCCTAGCCGCAGTGGTACTGGGCATAGACATTGCCTGCCGGGCCAGCATCGCTCTCAACCCCATTACACTGTACGAGCGTGGGTTTCACCCCAGTTCGGTGGCTGGTTGCTTTGGGGCCGCTGCCGCTGCTGGTAATATTATGAAGCTTGACAGCAACCAATTTGTCAACGCTATTGGGTTAACCAGTACTCAAGCCTCGGGGCTACTGGCATGGGCTAGCGATGGAACCGAGAACTCGCGCCCCTTTAATCCCGGTATCGCCGCCCGTAATGGTGTTACCGCAGCCCTGCTGTCCAAAATGGGCTTTGGTGGGCCGCAGGGGGTATTTGATAAGGATATGAAATACAATGTCTTCCGGGCTTTCTCACAAAATGGCGACCCGAGTGTGCTGACTGACCGGCTTGGCCAGCACTTCTATATCAACGAACTGGCCATCAAGCTCTATTCCTGCTGTAGCTTCCTGCATCCTGGCTTAGATGGATTGCTAGACATTATGGAGAAGCACTGTCTTGCTGTTGAGGACATTGCCGGACTAACTCTCCGTTTTCCTAAGTCAGGGGCAGCTATAATTGACAACAATCCTCTGAAGTCCCATTGCGCCCAATACATATTACCGGTAGCAGCAGTGAATAGGCAAGTGGTTATAGATGACGTCTTGCTGGACCGGCGGACTGAGCCGACTATTGCCCGCCTCTGCCAGCAGACCAGGCTGGTGTACGATGAGGAGTTGGATAAGGGTTATCCAGAACAGTATTCCTCGATCGTCGAGGTGTCGCTGAAGAACGGCACAATGCACAGCCAGCGAGTGGACTGGCCAAAGGGTTATCCCAATAACCCGCTCACCCAGGAAGAATTGGTAGCCAAGTTCTTACGGCTGGTGACTACAGTGATTAGTAAAGAGCGAGCTGAAGAAATTATAGCCATGGTGGACCGGCTTGAGCAAGTGGAGAACATAGGCGAGTTGGCTAAACTGCTTAAAGTAAAATCTTAATTAGGAGAATAAGGCTATGAAGATTAACTATCTTTAACTCTAACATAGGAAGTGGTATCCTTTGTGGGGGCATGCCACCTACTTTGACTCGTACCCGCGTCCCACTGCACTTTTGTCCAGATTGTGACGAAACGGACTGTTATTGCAGGCTGCATGATGCAAGCTTGTATAGTATGACCTTAACTGAACAATCTGGACTTCTGTTCAAACCTACTCCGCAGGGTTGTCGCTGTCGCTTATGCTATTTCAACACGGTTGCAAGTCCCTGCCTAGCCATGCCAGTGTTTTTCAGGGCTAATCCGAGAGTCAACCTGCAGAAGAAGCACGGGCGATGTGCTCGGCTACCTGCTTGGGCAATTCGTCGATGTCTATCGGCTTGCGGACGAAGCCACTACAGCCTTCATCCAGAGCCATTTGCATGTCCTCTGGCCTCACACTGGCAGTCAAGGCTAGGATAGGGATATGAGCTAGTTGAGGTGTCGCTTTGATATGTCTGGTAGCCTCAAGCCCATCAATCCCACCGGGCATCCGAATGTCCATTAGAATCAGGTCAGGAAGCTCAGATTGTGCCATATTAATGGCATCCTCCCCAGTGCTTGCTCCGATGACTTCATAGCCACGAAGCTTCAATACCTTGCCTACCAGCACTCTACTGTCGTCCTTGTCATCAACCACCAGTATCCTCTTCATTTCAGTTTCCCTCCTCGTATCGCAGTGGTATAGTGAAGGTAAACTCGCTTCCCCTGCCATATTCGCTCTTTGCCGAGATATTGCCTCCCAGAAGGTCAGTCAGCTTCTTGCTAAGATATAGACCCAGTCCACTTCCTCCGTATCTCTTCGTAAGGGACACGTCTATCTGCTGGAAGGGCTGGAAGAGCTTATCCATATCCTCCTTTTTTATCCCTACCCCCGTATCGATGACACGAACCTCCAGATTCTCATCTCCTGGAACTCTGGCGGCAATCTTTACGTTTCCCTGGTCGGTGAACTTGACGGCATTGCTCACCAGGTTTATCAAGACCTGCTTTGTACGTCTCTTATCGCTGAAGAGTGTGACGCCCTCAGGCACTTCCCTTATAAGCTCCAAGCCCTTTTCACTTGCCGCGGGCGATAAGGTTTCTACCACCTCTCTCACCATATCATCGAGACTGAATTTCTCAAGCGAGAGTTCCACCTTTCCCGCCTCTATTTTGGATATGTCCAGAATGTCATTAATCAGACTCAGAAGATGGTTGGCATTTTTCTTTACCACGGTGAGCTGTTCTCTATGCCGTTCGCTGACCTCCCCGGACATACCCTGTAGGATTAGACCTGTAAAGCCGATAATGGAGTTCAGTGGTGTTCTCAGCTCGTGGCTCATACTGGCCAGGAATACAGACTTGAGGCGGTCCAGCTCCTGAAGGCGGATGTTTGTCTGTTCAAGCTGCTCTGCGTATTTCTTCACATCCTCTTCTGCCTGCTTGCGCTTCAACTCACCCCACGTCAGCCGCCGTGTACCCAAGACGACCCCAAACAGCCCCATCAGCCACAGGAGAGTGTGTCCTGTCGTTAACACGAATATTCCGCTGTTCATAGTAACTAGTAGGGGTGCCATGGGAACCGAAACGCTGATGCCACCCCGAATGTCTCCCTCCTGGTATCCCTGGACGGCATGGCATTTCAGACAACTCTTCTCGGTAATGAGCGGGCTCATTAGACGCATGTACTCTTGGCCTTTCATTTCTTCGACCGAACTGATTTCGGTCTCCCCACGCTCAAAAGCCTGAAGCGCCTGGGTCTCCCATATATCGGCAGCATTCTCAGGGCGGATCGGATTCAGACTCGTGATATGTCCATAGATGCCGTATCTCTGCTCGGCCAGTTCATACATTTGCCGCGTCATGTAGGCCGGATTGATTAGCGTGTACATCTTGCCTGACGGCGTTATGATCTCACGCTCGGGTACGTCAAGGTAGGGATTGGGTTGCGTCTTTTCTGTTACCGGCGCGTAGACTCCGCCGTGAATAGCGTTCCAGCTGCGGTAGATGACATCTTTCTCGAAAGCAGCTCGTGCCTGAATACGTGCCGCCTCTAGGCTGCGCTCTTCTATTTGAACTATGTTCCACAGTAGTGAGCCTGCGACAACCACTGTCCACACTATTACCAAGACCCAAGCATAGCGCTGCCAACGAGTGGAACGTGCTCCGTTCTTTGCAAAATCCTTCATGATGTCACCACCCTTTGCCTACTTGGGGCAATTTATGATGTTTCCAATTCAGCAATAATTGCAATACCTATAAGCATTCTTTGAGCTTTTGTAAAAATCATTTCATTCCCCTCCTTTCACACCCTTATGTTTTCTCTATTATCTCTGAATTGCTCTCTTGCCCTATCCTCGACTATCCAGAATCTTCATATCTACTACCCCCCATTACATAAAATTCCAACCATAATAATGAATCAATCCGCAGAAGAAGCACGGGCGATGTGCTCGGCTACCTCCTTGGGCAATTCGTCGATGTCTATCGGTTTGCGAATGAAGCCACTACAGCCAGCATCCAGCGCTCGTTGCACATCCTCCGGTCTGACACTGGCAGTCATGGCAAGAATCGGGATATGAACCAGCTCAGGCAGCGCCTTAATACGCCGGATAGCCTCCAGCCCGTCAATCCCACCGGGCATTCGAACATCCATTAGAATCAGGTCAGGAAGCTCTGTTTGCGCCATATTAATGGCACCCTCACCGGTCGCTGCTCTGACAACTTCATAGCCACGAAGCCTCAATACCTTACCTGCTAGAACTCGGCTGTCTTCTGTGTCATCAACCACCAGTATCTTCTTGCCAGCGCCTTCTTTTTCCATTTATCCTACCTCCAATCATAGAGCAATCCTAAGGGCTAGCTACCTTCTTCTTGGGCAGGGAAAAGGTGAAGGTGCTACCCTTACCAAGCCCACTCTCGGCCCATATTTTGCCGCCCTGCATCTCGATAAACTGCTTACTAATAGCCAGCCCCAGACCAGTGCCCTCGTAGCCGGCTATCTGAGCCGGCCCAACCTGCTTGAAACTATCAAAGATTGCCTCCAAATCCTCGTTTTTCATTCCCATACCGGTGTCAGTGACCGAGAAGATAGTATCACCATCGGTCTCAGCTACATTAAGCTTGACACTGCCCTCGTCGGTAAATTTAACGGCGTTGCCTAGAATGTTTATCAGTACCTGCTTGGTCTTAGCTTTGTCAGCATACGGGGAACCAATGTCAGGGGCGACAGAGTAGGTCAGAGTTAATCCCTTCTGCCTGGCTAATTGCTCTACAATAGGAATCACTTCGGCCAGTAGGTCGGAGATAGTGAACGTTTCGTAGCTGAGAACTACCTTGCCGGCTTCAATCCTGGACAGGTCTAGAAGGCTGTTTATTAGCTCTAACAGGTGCTTGCTGTTGTTATAGACAGTCTGGAGGTCCTTCTGCTGTTCTTCATTAATGTCACCCTCCAGCCCATCCAGCATCAACTTGGTGTAGCCGATAATAGAGTTTAACGGAGTCCTCAGCTCGTGGCTCATGTTGGCTAAGAACTGAGATTTATGCTGGCTTGCTTCTTCCAGACGAACATTGGTGTCGGCCAGTTCCTGGCCCCTCTGTTCTAGGTCGGTTGTTCTCTCTTCTACTTTTCTTTCTAGCTCTTCACCCCACTGCTGCAGTTCATCCCCAGCTTTCTTCAGTGCACTATGTGACTTCTCCAGGTCTTCTGCCATCCGATTGAAACTTCCCGCCAACGTTCCTAGTTCATCTTCACTGTATATGTTCACCCGTAATGAAAGATTTTCAGGGCCTATCTCTCTCACAGTTTTCGTGAAGACTCTTAGCGGATTAATAACCGAGCGGTTTATGAAGACGAAAAGTGCAAGACCTACAAGGATAAGAAATCCGGCTAAACCGGGGACTAATACCCCCGTTGTTTTTTGGATTTGCTCATCAATGTATTTTCTTGAAAAGCCAATCTCCATGCTCCCAATTACTTTATCATTACTCATTATTTCGTGCTTTTCTACATCTAAATCCTCTGAAGAAACATTCTGCTCGGCGACTGAAACAATTGGAATCCCCCCTTTATTAAAAACAGTAATAGATGCAATGTTTTCATAGGTCAAAGAGGATGTTATTATCCGCTCCACCTGTTTGTAATCATACAAATCTAATACAGGCGCTAGGGCATAAGACAAGGATCCTGTTGCTGCCATTTTATCAACCTCATACCTCTGTCCTAATTGGTCTTCTATGACTTGAGAAGTTATGAAAGCTGAAAGCAATACGTAAAGAGCTATGACGACAAAGATTGACAGGAGTATCTTCTCTCTAATAGTTTTAATCCTGAATCTGTTTTTCATTTATTACTTTCCTAAAAAGCTGTTGAATTCCTGGATATATCCAGGCCTCCTGCTTCCATATTCTGCTGCGTTTTCAGGTAGTAAAATATTTAAATCATCCAATGATGGGATTTCTTCAAGAGGTGCTATACCATCTCTAAGTGAATACTTGTAGTTTGAACTTTGCATGAGTTCCTGTCCTCTTCGGGAGAGAAGGAAATTCAGGAATATCTTGGCTTCCTCTGGATGGTCAGTCTGATTTAGAATGGCAACCACGTTAAGAACGAGCGGGATGCCTTCTTCAGGATATATCCCCTGAATAGACGTTCCTTTCTTGACCCTGTAATTGTAAACAGTGTGGATGCTGAATTGCCCGGCAATATCAATTTCGCCTTCAAGGAGTGCATTAGCTAGATCCGTGGTTTTGTAATAAATTATTGGCTCTTGAGTAGAAAGCAGTTCTTCCCAGAATTCCTTTCCAAGTACTTCTCGTAGCATATAATATTGGCCGTACTGAGACCCCGCAGTGTTGATATCTTCCAGCCCGATTCGCCCCTTCCATCTATCGTCTAGAAGGTCTGTCCAATGCTGT
>SDBV01012711.1_pt1 | contig 10767 bp, 16 predicted proteins | sample 2277081 | NCBI WGS metagenome assembly SDBV01 (sample SAMN10402039, study PRJNA504765) | marine sediment metagenome | isolation source: marine sediment core GS10_PC15, 223 cmbsf | place: Arctic Ocean: Southern Knipovich Ridge | collected 2010
AAAGGCAAATAACTTATGAATACAAAGAAGGAGAAGATTGGATTAATTTAGATACCCAAGATACTCTGACAAAAGGAAACAAGACTTTAAGAATTTATTTAGATGTCCAGGATAATGATGAACTTACTGTTTCCCCAGTTCTTTTTGGAGAAAAGCTTGATGATTGGCAAATCAAATATAAGGATGATGTTTTTACAAGACTTCTTAAAAGTGAATCAACACTTACAAAGGGAGAAGCAATATTTGAAGTCTATAATCCTTTTCAAAGTCTTAATCTGACAGAAGCCCTAAGCTTTGATTTTCTTATTTTTGAAGGAAATAATGTTGCCGGCTATGAAACTTATGTTAATTATACTGCAAATTATTCAAAGCCAATATTCAGAACTGAACACATAAACAAGAATTGCACAGAATTCAACAATCAGACCCAACAAAATGAAACATGGGATTGTTCTTATGATGAACAATACATTGAAGATTTTGAAACTATTTATTATGAAGCATGGAGAAAAACAGATACAATAGACAAGGGATTATACAAGATTAAATTAAATGCTCATTGGAAAGCAAGCTTGGGAAATCAGAAAAGAGACTGGATTCCAACTATTATTTTAAAAAAGGAATTAACTAATAAAGCTCAAGACAAGATTTATAGAAAAGATGAATGGGCTTTGTTCAATAGTTCAAAGGCAAATTTCAAGGTTCAGTTAAATATTACAGAGCCAGGATTAACAAATAGACCAATAGACAACAGAACAAATCTTGGATGGCTTGTAAATGCAACAGTAACTTTCCCTTCCGGCAGGATTAATTCAAGCGCAGAAGTCTTTGTGGTTAATAGTTCAGAAGATGGAGAACTTGAATTTGGCTTCCTTTCAGTTACAACTAATGGAAGTTGGATAATCTCTGCACAGATTTATTTTAGGTTAGATGAAGCAGTAGCTTTAAGCGGATTAGCCCAACCATTTATTTATTATGATTGTGATGATTGCACACCACATAACTTTTCAAACAACTTTTCTAACATGCAGTTAGTTCAACAGCTTGGAAATCAAACAGAATATGACAACTGGACAACTTATACAATTCAAGTTAATGGAGCTCCTACATTTTCAAGGGCTAATAGCCAATACTGGCAGAGTGCATGGAGTTCTAATTTTAATGGACTTGCAGGATATTATAATCATTTCATGCCAACCAATCCAAATTTCACTTTTATATGGGATTGGAACATGAGTATAACTGGCACAGATAATAACCTTAATGTTGCAACCTTTATAATTAATGGAACAGATGATGTAAATGCTTCAACTATGGTTAAAGCAAATCTTGGTGTGGCAGGAACTACAGTATGTAATGACAACACAGCAGTATTTGCTAATGTTGTTATGTCCTGCATTGAAACAGCTAATCTGGATTCAGATTTTAATTTTAGGACAAATTCAACACCAAATAATTTAACTTTCCTTCCAGATGGAACAGATATAACATTACTTTTAATAAACCATGATAATCAAGATGGCACACCTTCCACATCAGATGCAAGATGGGGAAATCTTACAATAACAGAAGTTTTTGATGGAGCAGTTGCACAGGGAGCAGAAATAAACAGGGGAGCAGGCATAACAACAACTCTTGAAAATCCTGCAGATGCAGCAAACCTTCTAATAAATGCCAATCAATTCTTTAATGTAACTGTAACTCCTGCAGTCTTGAATCTAACAAATGCAACATTATTTATTTGGTTTAGCAATAGTTCAATATTCAATCAAACATCAAATGCCTTAACCGGACAGGCAGCAAACAGCACTTCTTACACATTAAATCTTACAACTTCTGGAAATTTTATATGGAATGTTCTTGGATGTGGAATAAATACAACTTCAACTATTTGCGAATTTGCAGTAGCCAATAGAACTTTTACAGCAAGAAGTTTTGTAATAGGAAACCAGACCTTTGATAATAATGCCATTGAAACTGAACAAAAAATATTTACAATAAATCTTACAACAGTTGCAACCATTGTTACAATAAGCGCAAACATTACATATAATGGAACAGTCTTTGAAGCAGATGAATCTTGTAATGGAAATGTCTGTAACATAACAAGAGGCATTGATATTCCTTTAGTCTCCGGAGCAGTCCAGGAAGAAAACAAAAGCTTCTTCTGGAACATTAGTATTTTTGATGGAACAAGTGTTTCAACCCAAAATACTGCTATCCTTGAACAGAATGTAACAAGTCTTAATTTTAATCTATGTAATTCTACATTGAACCAGAGCTTCATTAATTTCTCTTTTGCAGATGAAACCAACCTAACAAACATAAGCGCACAGATTCCAACATCAAATTTTATTTTTTGGATTGGAAATGGAACTATCACAGAAAGCATTACATTCTCTAACACTTCTGAAAATTCAAGATATGATTTTTGTGTTATCCCATCTGCAGCAACAGTAAATACAAATTACACTATCCAATATTCAAGTGTTGGTTATCCCCAAAGAATAGTAACACAACAAAGAAGTTTAACAAATGCTTCTTTAAACCAAACATTATATTTACTCAATGCAGCAAAGGGTTTATTTATAACTTTTTTAGTTACCAATACTGCAGACCAACCCTTACAGAATACTTTTGTTAATATCTCAAGATTGATAAGCGGAGCAAGTGTAATTGTAGGAAATGGATTAACAAATGCTGCAGGAACTATAAACTTTTTCTTAAATCCAGATGTTGAATATAACATAACTGCAGAAAGAACAGGATTTAGAAGTTTCAATACTTCATTATTTCCAACAACAACAGAATTTACAATAGTTTTAGGCGGAGGAGTAGTTGAAGAAATTGATTTAACAAGTGGAATAAGTTATACTGTAAGACCTATTGCAACACTTCTAAACAATGGAACAGATTTTGATTTTAATTTAACTGTCAATACAACAAATTTAGTTTTAGATAGCTTTGGATTTATACTTAAAAATTCTTCTGGAAGTGTTTTAGGCTCTGTAAGTTCAACAACTTCAACCGGAGGAATAGTTAATGTAAATGTAAATACAGGAAACCATACAAGAATTATAATGGATTTCTTTTGGGAAGTAAATAGCACATTTTCTAACATTTCAAGAACATGGAGAGTTACAGATACAACAGTAGGTTCATTTAGTATATCAAATTTTGCTACAGATTTATCCCTTTATTTGAACTCTGGAATATTTGGCTTAGATAACTTTGGATTAGCTATAATAACCTTCTTTTTGATTTTTATGATAACTGGGGTTGTTAGCTTTAAATTTGGCATTACAAGCCCTGCAACAGTCTTAGGCTTGGCATTTACTCTTACTCTATTCTTTGATGTAGGATTAAGTTTAATACCAAATCCAATAAATGCTGTAGATAATTTCCCAAGTATTTTCATGGGATTAATCTTTGCAGCAGAATTCATAAGGGAGACTTTCAGATAATGAGATTATACATACTTTTAACTGTAATAGTAGGCTTGATGATTCTTTTTAATTATGCAGGAATCAATACAAGCACAGGACAAGTTTTTAGATTCATTGATATTATTGATAATCCCCAAAATATTGAAACAAGCACTTTTACAAAAATAATTCTTGCCATATTTACTTCTGCCTTAGTTTTAGGAATAGGTATAAGTTTTTTTACAAAGACAAGCCCAATTTCTGCATTAATAGCTCCCCTTGCAGCAACCCTTGTTTTATTTGTAGGAGATATTATTTTTATAGTAAATTATGCCAATGCAAATTATCCTTCATATATAGGAAAGATTGTAGCAGCAGTCTTGGGAGCTCTTGCTGTAGGTTATGTTTTATCAGTCTTGGATTGGTGGAAGGGAACAGATTAAAATGATAGGAGAAAAAAACAATGTTTATTGAACCATTAGACCTCCAACTTTTATTATTGAATAGTTTTGCAGGCACTACAGAAATATTTACTTTTGTTGCAATTATTGTTATCTCTGTTCTTGCAGGAATGTTTAGAATGAATAATAAAGTCTATCTTGCTATGATAGCTTTATTTGGTGTTATGCTTTCAGAATTTATAGGAGGATTGTATATACTAATAATCTTGTTCGCAGGATTAATAATATTTTGGGCTATAGCAAGGATTGCAAAGTAACCCCTAATTTAAATACATGTAAAACAAAATAACAATATGGCAGAAAAGAATTTTGATTATACTGCATCAAGCCTTACTTTTAAAAAACCTAAGAAAAAGAAAAAAGGAGATAAAAATAAATAATGGTAAAAAAGAAACAAGATAAAGAATCATCAGTAAAAGATATTCTCAAAGGAAGAAGAACATTTAAACCAAGCAAGCCAACTCCTCAATTAGTGATTAAATTAAAGAAGAAAGAAGAAAATGGAAATCCAGGCAATCCTCACAGAAGCGATAGATTCAATAATGAAATGGAAAAGGAGAGAAAAGCATTTTTAAGATAACAATGGCAATCAAAGATATTTTAAGGAACGCACACCCTGCAGTTTGTGGAATAATGGAAAAAGAAGTAGTTGTTCCTAAAGAACAAACTGATACTACTATACAGGAGTTACAAGAAGCAGGATTTAATGTAATCGGAAAAAGCCTTAATGGTTCTCAATCCAGAAAAGTTTGGTTCATTAGACCAGGAGGATTTTAACAATGAGTTTTAAACAAGCCTTAGCCAATATATTGCAAAAACAAAAAGCAAGAAAACAATTAAAACAACAAGTAGCAGATAGAATGTTAATTGACAAACAATTAGCAGAAGCCCAAATGAGCTCTAATGAAAGAGAATTAAGGAGATTCCAGGATGAAGATAGGGAAGAACAGATTACAGAAGCTTTAGTTGTAGCCAGGAAAGAAAGGCAGCATGATATTAATTTGAACCATAATCCTCTTGATGTTCCAAACATTACAAAGGAAACAGATTTTCAAGTTTTAAAGCAAAGAAATATTTTTACAGGAGAACAGAATATTTTGCATGCTGCAAATGTAATTAAATCCCCTAATATATTTATGAGGTAAAAATGCCAGTAATACAAATTCCACAATTAAAAGCAAAGAAAGGAGAAAAGATTTTACTTATAAAAGAAAATGGAGGTTTTATTGCTCAAAGATTAAAGGGCAAAAAATAATCAAATGAGATTCATAGTTTTCATGTTAAGGAGGGGATATAGAAATGAATAATAAAAAAGGAGAAGTAACATTAGGCTTTATTATCTTGGCATTGGTTACTGTTGTTTTTGGAGTTGCTATATTAAATGCTTCGGCAGACCAAGTAGGGCAATCTACCAATTTACAAACTGCAGTTAATGTAAGTTATACATTACCCGCAGCAGCAACAGCTTTAACATTGGTTGGAAGGGATAATACTACAGCACTTATTGTTGTTAATTCAACAAATACAACTCAAGTATTAGTAAATTATACAACTACAAGCGGATTTGAAAATGGTATTACAATAACACCAGGCGCTAATTTAGCAAGTCAAGATGTAAATATATCTTATACATTTAAGCCAGATGGCTATATGAATAATAGTTCAGACAGAACAGTATTTGCATTAGTTGTGCTATTCTTTACTTTGGCTATCGCAGTTAGTGTTCTTCCCAAAATTGAGGAGCTTTTAAACCTATAAATAAGATGGCAGGATTAGATGCAATCTTAGGAGTAGTGCCTACCTTACAAGCTGCAGCTATTGCAGGGGATGCCTCACAGTTTATTGATAAACCAAATAAGACTGTAGGAGACTTTGGAAAACAAGCAGTTAAAAGTATTGTAGGTATTGAGATAACTAAAGCAACCGCAGATTTAATTTAAATTTTTTTTATTTTTATTAGATTTCACATAAATATAGTGTGAAGTCTCTCTTTCTTCTTTTTATTTTGTTTCATTTTTCAATAGTAACAGAATAGTAACATTTATATAATCCATTCACTACTTAATAATAAGTAAAACCTTTAGGGTATTATCTTCAAGTCCGAAAAGGTAGGACATAAATAAATTATGGCTTAGAGAATCTGGGGAACAGATAAGCGAGTTCCCCTATAGATTCTTATATAACATAGTCCATAAAATCTTTTTTCTCCTATAAATAAAAAACTTTATCCATAATCATTTCTTCTTAATAAACAATTTTCTTAAAGAAAAATTAACAACTTGAGCCCTACTCCTTAAATCTAATTCTGGATGTTTTTTAATATATTCATCTATAGCCTTTGCCAGACCTTCTGGAACTGAAATATTAACATATCTTGATTTTACCATCACTTAACATTAAACGATAGCTTTTTAAATGAATTTTCACGCAATATTAAGTGATAGATGTTTTGGGATAAACTATTTAAAAAATAAATAATCTATTCAAAATCTTATCCAAAAATACTAATAAAACTTAAAAATGACTAAGACAAAAAATATAATCCTTGCAATAATTATAACTTTTATAGTTACTGTAGCATTAATGTATCTTATTATTGACCCTCTTTTATATAGGGGAATATTTGAAAAAGGAGCTGAAGGAATAGTATTAGCTTGTGCGAATCAAATGCAAGAGAGAACTGAAAACATGACATCACTTTGTGAGAATCAAATGAAAGAATTATCCACAATAATATGGAATGATGCTTATGAAGTATTCAAAGATAGTTGCATAACTTACTTTTGCGAACATGCAGGATGCGTAGATATAAAACAAACAGAATTATTATGTGGTTTTATTCTAATTGAGAATGTTAATCTTGAGGATTATAAATTAAAATATAAAAAGGAATAATCAAGATTGATTAGGTTGCATTCTAACATGTGAAAAAAAGCCAACAAGCTTTTAAACTTGTCAGCTCTCCTTATTCTAAGGATGTGAATAAGCATGAGTAAAGCAATAATCTGGGGAATAATGGCTATAGCTTTTACTGGAATGTTTATCAAAGGTTGGTATGAGTTTAATCTTTTGGATGAAATTTTTGTAGGGCTTCTTGCATTTGGGTCATGGTTAATGACTTACAAAGAAGCGCAATAATCCAAAAAATATTCCTCCAAGCACAAATCCCATCATTATAAGAGAAGTATTTTTGATTATTTTATTTATTTTTTCTTTTTCCATTTTCAAGTGTTATATTAACGATTTTATCAGTATAGATAATGAAATAATTAATCCACAAGTTCCAAAACCATATCCAAAATAAATCCAATTTCCATGTTTATTTTCTTTTTTTTCCATTCTAAAGAGAGCTAACAAGGATAATATCCCATACACCATAAAAAAGAATCCCCATGATAACTCCAATAGAAAAAAATAAGTATTCTTTCTTTGTTATCTTTAATTTATTTCCTTTTTCCATTCTTATTTTATAGACAATTTAAAAATTTATTTTGTTTTATGGACTATGTTATACATCTTTTCTTATTTATAAATATTTGTTATTATTTTAAAGTAGTAGTAAATAGAAAGATTTATAAAGAGCATACTTTATCTTTTTGATAGAAAGATGGAAACGAAAACTATATTAGAAAAATCTTGTGTTGATATAAATTCTACAAAATTAAAACAATTAGTAAGTCCAATTCCTAACCCAAATCATCTTGAACAGGAAAAAAGAAAATTCTTTCAGTTCGCTATGGGATTTACAGAGCTTATCAATATTCAAAATAATCAATGTAGCGGCAGACCAAGATTTGATTTACAGGATATAATAAAGTCTTTGTTAGTAATGTCTTATAATGGAATGAGTTATAGGAGAGCACAATCTGATTTAATTGATATGCAGGAAAAAGGATTCATTAAAAAAACTCCTTCAAGGTCTGTATTAAGCAAGTATATGTTAGAATCAGAATTAAGGAAATTAATTGAAAAGCTTATTGAAATTTCTGCATCATTTTTCCTTGAAGATGAAGATACATTAATTTTAGATTCAACTTGCATGGCTACAAAAATGTATAGTGGAGGACATAAGAAAGTTTATAAAAAAGAATTAGCTCCCATGCACAAAATCAGAAAATTACATATTGCATGCCTAAAAGAGAGCAAGATAATAACATCTGCAAGGGCAACTACTGGAACTATAAATGATAGTCTTATGTTCAAGAAATTAGTTTATAGGACTTACAAGAATGGATTTAATATTAAAACTGTAATTGCAGATGCAGGTTATTTAAGCAAGGAAAATTATGCCTATTGCCAGGAATTAGGAATTGATAGTGTCTATATTGATTTTAAGAAAAGTGTTAGATATAGGAGGGCAAAAAGTAAGGCATGGGTAAAAGCACTTAAAGAATACAAAGAAAATCCTCAAGCATGGCATCAAACTTATAAATTTAGAGTATTGGTTGAAGGAGTATTTAGTGCTATCAAAAAAAAGCAGCTTAATTATTTGAGGTCAAGGAAAGAGAATGCGCAGGATTGCGAATTACTTTTGAAGTGTTTGATTTATAATTTTACGATTATTGGAAAGCATTTTTAAGTTTGATTTTGTTGTTTCTTTAAAAGAATTAATCTATAAAATTATAAAACCATAACATTTATAAACCCCTTATTCTAATAATTTATATGGAAACAACAATCACTCAAAGATTAGAAAGAGCAAAGAAAAAGGCACTCCCTCTTATTCAGAAATGGGATAAATTAAGTTTAGATGAAACACTTAAATACATGAAAGAAAATCCTATTCAACACAAACAGGAAAGAAACATTATTAATAGATATTATAATCTTGAATTAAGGGATGCAGGATATGCTAATGGAGTAAAGAATTAAGATGGAAACAATACAAGAAAAATATAAAGCTTATCTTCAAAGAATGTTGAATGGTTCTGCTCCTATTGAAGAAACAATGAGTTATAAAGAATTTAAGGAATCAGAATAATGGCAGAAGAAGAAAAATTAAAATCTATAGGCTTGAATCAAGTTAATCATAAAAAGTTATTTCAGTTAAAGTTAGATAAAAATTTTAAATCTATGGATGAAGTTATTGAACATCTTTTGAAAGCTCCAGATAAATTAAAAGAAATTGCAGATGAACTTAATGAATTTGAAAAGGAATTAATAAAATATTTAACAGAGGGTGGCTGTGTCTGTGGAGGTAATCTATCTTTTAATGGCAAGGAAATAATATGTTCTAATGGTTGTGAGAGAGATTGTGAATTAACAAAAAGTTATGTTAAATTAAAGGAAATCCTTTTAGGGAAAAAATAAGATGGAAATTGAATTAACTAAAGATATGATTAAATCTATTGGAATTGGAAAATTAAAAAGATTTGGAGTTGATGAAGAATGGGATAACTGGCACAGCGAACAAGAAATAGATTTATCAGATTTATTAGAGGCAGATATAAAATATCTTCAAGGATTATTAGAATCTATCAAGCACATTAGAAAAGTAAAGAGTAGATTATATGACATTAAAATATTTCTGAAATCATTTAATAATGATACAAGCAGTAAAATTTACAAAATAATACACCTTAGAACTTTATTAACTAATTATCTTAAAGATTTAGAATATCATTGGCTATTTCACACATCAACAAAAGATTCAAATGTAAAAGTAGCATATTATGTAAATGACATTACATTTCATCCAAGAGTTAAGAGAGATAGACATACAGAAGGTAAAGCTCCCTATGTTGAAGTAGAATTAGTTTATGAAAAATTTGGAGAATCAAAGACTACTTCCGAAGATTTTTATGAAGATGATGTTTATGGAAAATCTATAGAGAAAGTTTTATTAGATAAAGGATTTATCCCAGAAACACCAGAATTATTAAAAGAATATGATAAAGAGATTGCAAGATACAAAAAATTATTCTCAATGATAGGAAAACAATTTACAGTTCAAGGAACTGCAGATACTGTAAGCAATTCATGGGGAAGCAATACCTTTTCATTTTCAAAAGATAAAAGAAAAAATAGAGTTGTTATTGATACCTTAGAAGATGATGAAGATGATGAACCAGATAGAAGAAGTTATGGAAATTCAGATGTTAGTGGATATTTTTGGAGCAAGTATGGAGATAAAGATGATGATGATTATGATGAAGGAGTAGAAGAAGTTACATTACAAAGAGGCAGGAGACCAATACATCCTTTTTTAATAATCTTTGATTTGTTTAGGCATTTAAGATTAATAACCCATGTAACTACTCTTACAGAATATATCTATGATGAACAAATGGCAGAAAAATTAGTTCTTCCAGAAGAAATCAAATCCTTGATTACCTTATTAGTAGAACATAGGGAATCAACTTTTAAAGATATTGTAGCAGGCAAAGGAGGCGGAGCTATTGTTTTATTAACTGGACTGCCAGGAACTGGAAAAACATTAACTGCAGAAGTCTTTGCAGAATCAGAAAAAAAACCATTATATTCAGTTCAAGCATCCCAATTAGGAACAAAACCAGATGAATTAGAAAAAAATTTAATGAGGATATTGCAAAGAGCAAAGAGATGGGATGCCGTTATGCTCTTGGATGAATCAGATGTTTATGTCCATGAAAGAGGAGATGATTTAATACAAAATGCAATAGTAGGTGTATTTTTAAGAGTTTTAGAGTATCATGCTTCTGTTTTATTTTTAACAACAAATAGACCGGATTTAATTGATGATGCTATAGCAAGTAGATGTGTAGCAAGAATAGATTATAAATATCCTTCTGCAGCAGACCAGATTAAAATTTGGAAAGTTTTATGTTCAACTTCAAATATTGAAATAGATGAAAAGGAGCTAACAAAATTTACAGAACAAAATAATAATGTTTCTGGGAGAG
>SDBV01012712.1_pt1 | contig 10767 bp, 9 predicted proteins | sample 2277081 | NCBI WGS metagenome assembly SDBV01 (sample SAMN10402039, study PRJNA504765) | marine sediment metagenome | isolation source: marine sediment core GS10_PC15, 223 cmbsf | place: Arctic Ocean: Southern Knipovich Ridge | collected 2010
GAGATCACGTTAGAGCTAACGCTCGAGCATGATGCGAATGCGCTCGCTGAATTGATAAATTGGCGAGCCGAGACTCCGCAGCTGCTCAGATTAGAGACGACAGGATCTGCATTCTCTATGGCCGGAACAACCTATACCGACCATACGATGCTGATCGATCTCACCGGAAAGTGGGATAGCTTCGATAAGATCGGGGAGCAGAACGGCAACGATATTCGCACCGGCGTTTTCCGAGCCGGATATGATCTCACCGCTGCGACCTTCGCTACGATCACTACGGTCAATGAAGATACGGTTTTAGTATGAGCAGCACAGAGATGGATACCAAAAAAGAGGTCGAAAAAGAAGCGCCGCCCAAGTTCGCCATGCTCGATATCGTGCTCGATGTTACGTCTGATCGTGTCGATGGGCTCGAGCTAGATCTCCTGATCAAAGCTCAAGAGGCGGACATGCGAGCGATGCGCGATACGCTTGCTCATTTCCTCACCGATCGCGATGGAAATTACGTGAAAAAAGAAGTCGCTCAAGTTGTGATCGGTAAGATGACGATCGGCCAACTCAAGATCGAATCCGCGAAGCTACAAGGTGCGCTTCGGGAAGATGCAGCCCCAAAAGCGAGCGAGAAGGCCTCCGACTTGCCCTCAGCCACAACCTGAAAACTGCTCCGTGGTGGGCGAGCATGCTCGATATTGCAGCCGATTGGGGAAAGCCTCCCTATGAAATCTTGAAAGACCCCGAGGCCGTGCGTTGGGTATTGCGCTGGCAAGCGAAGGTCGGCGCAGAGAATTCGGTCGCGAGATTGAAGCGGCAAGAGGCGGAAGGGAAAGCCAATAAGGCGCGCTGATGGCGACTAGATCTCCTGACGTAAATATCACTATCCGCGCTACCGATAAAGCCTCGGGCGTTCTCAAGCGCATCGGCGGGAGCTTCGCAAAGCTCGGCCTCGCTGTTGCAGCTGCGGGCGCAGCTGCCGTTGTAGGGATTGCTGCGCTCGGCATCGCATCCGTCAAAGCAGCGATCTCCGTCGAGAGCGCATTCGCTGGCGTTGCGAAAACCACTGATGGCCTCATAGATCAGATGGGCGGCCTCACGGTCGTCGGCGCTGAGATCAAGCAGGGCTTCCGAGATCTCGCAAAAGAAGTCCCCATTGCAGTTGAAGAATTACTCAAGATCGGTGAGCTAGCCGGACAGCTTGGCGTTCCTCGCGATGCGATCGTGGAATTCACGTCCGTGATTGCTGATCTAGGCGCGACGACAAATCTCACGACCGAAGAGGCAGCGATAGATCTCGCTCGGATGGCTTCTATTTATCAAGTCGGAGCCGGGGATATGGCGACGAGCACTGAAAAGGTCGGATCTGCGCTCGTTGAATTGGGAAATAATTTCGAGACTAGCGAGCGCGAAATCTTGCAGTTCGCTACGCGAATAGCGGGTGCCGGAAAGATCGCTGGACTCACGCAAGCAGATATTCTCGGCATCGGCGCTGCAATGTCCTCGGTCGGCATCGAAGCAGCTGCCGGAGGCACAGCGGTTCAGACTGTGCTTCAAGAAATGCAGAAGGCCGTAATAAAAGGTGGCGATGAATTAAAGCTATTCGCAGACGTAACCGGACAGACCGCCGAAGATTTCGCCGATGCTTTCAGAGGCGACGCGTCTCAAGCATTCGAAGCATTCGTAGCTGGACTCGGAGAGCAGGGCGAGCAAGCATTCATAACCCTAGATGAATTGGGCTTAGCAGATAAGCGGCTTTCGAGAGCGTTCCTTTCGCTGGCCGGGGCCGGAGATAAACTAGAACTAGCGCTGATAGCTTCGAATGAAGCATTCGAAGATGGAACGGCGCTAGCCGAAGAAGCTCGCATTCGCTATATGACCACCGAATCGCAACTCAAGATCTTGAAAAACACTTTTCGAGATATTGCGATCACGATCGGAGATGCGTTCTTGCCGGTTCTCAATCAAGTGATCCAAGCTGCTCGACCATTCATCGATCAAGTAGCGGTTGGCATTGCAGCTGCCGTTGAGAATTTCTTGGTCCCTGCGATCGATGCTGCGATCGAGTTATTCTCGGTCGGACTCCCCGCGGCACTTGAAGGGCTAGCCCCGTTCTTCGAGCCGGTCAAGATCGGTCTTGGAGAACTCACAGACGCGTTTTTGGAAAGCGCCCCGCTGATCGAAGAGGCTTGGGACGATCTCACATTGCACTTCGAGACCTTCATCTCGCCGTCGCTGCAAGAGTCTTTCGATAATATCGGGGAAGGGCTGATCGGGCTCGGGATCATCTGGTCGAATACGGATAATTTCATCATCGGCATTCTCACGATTATGGTTCAGACAGTCGGAACGCTGCTCGCGCTATTGCTCTTGGTCATCACTAGCACTTTCAAAACTATTACGCTGGTTATCACCGGAGAATGGAGCGCTGCTTGGGATGAAGTTGTCGAAACATACACACAATTTATGACGCTTTTCTTCGGGTTATTCAATACCAGCTGGGAAGATATCAGCGGGATTGTAGAAGGGTTCGGAGTCAATCTCGGGATCATCTTCAGCAGTATTTGGCAGGCCACTCTTTCGGGTTTCGAATTCGTCTTAAGGGAAATGCTAGCCGCTGCCGCTCTTTGGGCGCTCGATCTCGTAGGGCAATTCAATGATACGGCGCGAGATGTGGCTCGAGAAATTGACAAGATAATAAAAAAGATCGGGGAGATGGTTCGAACATTTCTGGCGGTCGTATTGCCGAAGTGGATGCTTGGAAATTCACCCGGAGATTTCGAGCTTGCAATTCGTGGGATCTCAAACGCTATGGGCGAGCTAACGGATCTGCGAATGCCAGCGCTAGCCGGCAGCTTATCCGTAGGTGGTGCGCTCGCTCAAGCTCCGGCAGGTCCGGTATCTAGCTCGAGCTTCGTGATCGAGCAGATCAACGTCACCGCTGGCGAGGGGGCAGATGGGCGGCAGATCGCACAGCAGATCATGGATGAGATCGGGGAGAGAGTGCGGATCGCAACTGCTAGCGGTTCCGGATTCATAGGTGGCTAATGCCGTTCAATATTAGAGCTTTTTTCGAATTCGAAGGACGGACATTAGATCTCGCTGATGAGAATGGTCTATTCACCTTATCTGATGATTTCATTCCGCCTACGGTATCGCTCGCTCCGAATATCGCTGCTGGATCTGCCGCAAACGTTCGAGGCGGTGGAGAGCTTGTCACGATCAAAGCTGAGAACCGCAGATGGTCTTTCGGCGTGAATGTTCGAGGCGCGAGCGAAGCAGAGATCACAGCGGGCATACGGAAGCTGAATAACTTTATTCGGGGAGCTACCGCTGAGCGCCCGCTATTCTTTCATTATCGACCGAGCAACGACATTCCGTTTCAGCCTCGATTTGGGACCTACGGAAGCGATCTCAGATACGAGGTCGTATTTGGAAAAGCCAGCGCGTCGCTCGCTTATCCGACAGGAGTAGCAGGTCGGCAGATCTTGCCCGAATGTCGAGTAGAGCTAATCGTCAAGCCCTATGCTCTCGGCCTTTCTCAGCTGATGGCATACGCTCGAGGCGGTGTCTTAGAAGATGATATTGGAGCGATCGACGGAGCTTCGAGAGGGGTGATCATCCCCGACGCGACGACTAACAAGATGACCAATCCGATCTTTGGCGCACCGATTTTTTCTACCGGCTGGACGGCCGGAACCAATATGATAGCGGTCGAGAATCAAGATCAGCAATTCACTACTCACGGCAAGATCAGCGCTAAGCTGCTCGCTGAGCTTGCTACGCTCAATACGTTCACTCAGAGTATCAACGTGGGGAACACCAATCAACATCAGATCAGCTGCTACGTGAAAAAGCAAGATAGCTCAGCCGTGACGAGCGCTGATATAGAACTCACTTACGGCGGCGCAGTCACCGAGAATTATGATCTCGTTGGCGACGGATGGTATCGGGTGTGGGGAGAAGTAGCCGGCGTGAATGCTGCGACCACGACCGGGGTGATCGTCAAGCAGGGGCGCACGGTTTATCTCGACGGATTTCAGATCGAAGAACGAGATGAGCTTATGAGCCCGCTAGCTCACGGCGACATGCTCGGCGTAGCTTGGAGCGGGACGGCGCATGCATCGACTTCTGTTCGAGATGGCGCAGCGATCCAGACCCAAGAGGACGTTATAAAAAAGCACCCGCTCGAATCAGCCGAAGGAACTATCCGGATCGCTTGGAAAGCTGAGCATCCCAATACTGAATACCCGAATATCCCGGTCAATCGATTTCTGTTTCTCACGGATACGACTGATCATTATTGCGCTTTCGTCCCTGAATTCGATACGTTCCAATTCTCAGACGGAACGAACGTGATCATAAGCAGCGCTCAATCATGGTTGAAGGGCGACATTATCGTTTTTCATTGGACGTGGGGCAGCTTCGGATTGAAGATGTATTTCAACGGGATCGAGATCGCCACCGGCTCAGCTTATACGCCGTTCGATTCTACGGTCGCGCCAGAGATAGATATCGGAGCGCCCGGACCTACCGGCGCTCATATGCTCGGAACCTTTATGGGTTTCTCCACGTTCGCTGAAGCTATGAGCGCTGCGGAGATCTTGGCAGATCGAGCGAATATCTTAGAGCAGGTAGAAGATGATCGACGGCTCGAGCCGATACCTTGGTTCTGGACGAGAGCGGGCAACGGAGCGGTCGATAATTGCAATGACGGAACGAAGCTGAATTATGGGGTAGCTGGCGGGATACCGGGAAGCGCTCCTGCTTTGACCCGATTGACGATGAAGATCGATCCGACTTGGGGAACCGCTCGAGATATATGGCTGACAAATTACGCGCAGAGACGATTTATAGATCCCGATGGTCACGTATGGAGAAATCACCAAGGCACAGTTGAGAGCGGATCTTGCGGAGGCGAGACTGAGACGTTCAGCGTATCGGCAGCTTCGTCAGTCGCCACAGGAATTCAGACGATCGATAACTATGAGATCGTAGCTGGCAGAGATAGCTATCTTCTTTTGCGCTTGAGAGACGCAGGGGTAGATTTATCGCTTGAGTTTTCTATCGATATGGGCGATGAATATTTCACCGATCTTCGATCTCCGGTCGCTGATACAACGCAGCGATTATTCGTGCTCGGCCCATTGCCTTGGCATTCATATCGATCGATCGGATCTGAATACGCAGACCCTCGATTAGATAATACAGCCGATGCGAATTATCGGATCGGGCGCACAAATGGGGCAGCTGCCGCAGATGTGAATCTAGATTTCGTGATGCTCGTATCTCGGCCCTTCGTTCTTATTCAAGCCGGATCGCTGGTGACGACAGATGAGACGATCCTCGAAGGTCGGATAGCTTCTCAATGGAGCCTTATATTCGACATCTTTTCGCGCTTCATTCCAACGATCGGCGACGTTATCGAATTCGAGCCGGAAAAGGTAAACACTCTGCTATCGATGATCGGGCGAGACGAGGAAGTACACGAGGTCGATAACGAGGTGATGACTTACACATCGATCAGCATCACGCCGCGCTGGGAACTCGTATGAGAAATGATCTTACGATCCAAGTCGGAGAGCTAGAAAAGACGTTGCTGCTCGATCGCTTCACGGATGCAGATGCAATTACGCTCCAGAACCATACGCCGGATATTTCGATCGGGGCAGAAGCATGGGGCAATGCAACCGCTACCACCGTTTGGGAAATTCTCAGCAACGCCGCTGATCTATCGACCGCTGTTGCGCTGAATAACAACATCACGATTGAGACAAAACAGAGCGACGTGATTATCACTTGCGACGTTACGACTGGAACGGTCGCTACCATCCTCGGGATCTACGTCAGATCTTCCGAAGAAGATAGCGGTTGGGAGATTGGGATCAGCACAGCATTCAACGAGGCCACGATCACGAAGCAAGATGCGGGGGCGAGAAATCAAGAAGCGTCTGGATCGGTCACGATAAATAATAATACGACCTTTGCGCTGAAGGTGGTGTGTCGCGGAGATACGATCGAAGTTTTTGTGGATGAGATATTCATCGTTTCGAATGCCGATGCTTTCAATCAGCTAGCTACTCGTCACGGCTTGTTCCAATTCGCAGCTATTACGGATGGGGCTTGGGATAATTTCAAAGTAACCGCATCGTCCGTTTCTCCTGATATTCGCGGAGAATTGCAGAAAGCCGAGGCGATCCAATTCGACACCGGCTATCCCGGCGGGCTGCATCTCGGAGCTTCGATGCAAGTGCCGAGAGATATTGTGGCCGCGTGGCTGATACAGGGTGCTCAGCGATTGCGAATTCTGAACGGGCTCAAGGTCGTCTATGAGGGGCGCATCGCAAATTTCGATCGAGCGCTGACGAGCGATAAGCAATCGATATTGATCAAAGCCATAGGGCCATGGGGAAGCCTCCTAGCGAGCAGGAGGCTATTACGCTTATATGCAGACCTTAGAACGTCTGCCGACGTATGGGTCAACGCTACGCCTCGTGACGTTCATGTTGATCAGACGGTCTACGCTCGCTTCGATGCTGATGCAGGCATACCGCTATTGAGAGCGACCCCGCAATCGGGCGTGACGTGGGGATCCAATGATCGAACGACGCTAGCTTATTTCGCTCCCCCGGGGGAAGAGATCCGTAGAGTAGATTTCACCGGACAGCTAGACGAGGCGGGGCAAGATTGGCGAATCAGAATTCGAGATCGAACGAATAATCAGAGTCTCTATACCCGCACAGCGACCGGGACGGATAGCGCTCAGAACGTCGAGCCAGCCGCGGGTTGCAAGCGCATCGATTTCCATTTGACCAATCTCGCCGGATCTACGATACCTAGCTCGGGCGCAGGGGTGTTCGGAGAGCTTCGAGATCTCGTCGTCTATGCCACGATGAATCACAACCCGGCCGGGGGCAAAGATACGGTAGATCTCACGGAAATCACAAAAGATATTCGAGCCGAGATCATTGATCTTTCCGAGGATGAAAGCCTTATCGATAGCAATACGCTCAGCCTCGTTCCGTTCGTCGCTCCCCGCCATCCGACGATGGCTGATATTCTGAGCCGCGCTTCTGACTATGGGGATTCAAGCGCTAATCGATGGGCGACCGGAGTTCGCGGATCTCATCTGGCCGGCGACGATAAGCCGATAATCTTCGCTGAGCAATTTCCGGATCTAACTACCGGGGCATTCGATTATGCGATTCGCATCGATGAATCTAATCTCGTCCCGCCTTTTCAGATCACGGAAGGCTATATCGGATCTGATGAGAATCGGGTGTGGAACTACATCATCGTGGAATATGCTGACGAGCGGGGCTTCACGTTCTTTCAGACGGCGGAAGATGATGTGCTGCTCAAAGATCAAGCGAGCATCGATAAATACGGACGGCGAGATTTCAAGATCTCTATCGGTCACGGAACCACGACTCTCGCATCTAGCGTCGGCAAACGCTTTTTGGCTACGCACAAAGATCCGCCGTGGAATATCAAGGGCCCGATCTCCGTGAAAGAATTTATCCGATCTGATAAGGGCTATCGCATACCGGCCTCGGAAATAGAAGCGGGAAGGCGGTTGAAGCTCGAGAATTTCTTGACCGATCCTGCGACCGGCGCGCTCGAACTAATCTTCTTAGTTACGAAAACCAGTTACGTCGATGATGAGCAGGTCAACAGCCTCACGGTCGGCGTTCCGAATTCGCTCGACGTATATCTCGCTCAGCGAGAATTGGTCGATGAGCGATTATTGACGTAGGAGAATAATCATGGCCGTTCCGCCACTGTGCTTAGATACGCCCTATTCATCTCCGGACGGAGATCTTGACGATGACGGAGATGCTGATGTTATAGATGTGCAGTTAGCGGTCAACGTCTTTTTGGGAACACAACTCGATCCGACGATCGTTGGTCGAGCAGATACGCGCGTTTGCAACACAACGTATATCACCGCTCAGACCGTCAAGCAGATCACCGATATATTTCTAGTGGGATATTCGTAGAACTTGTCGATGAGCAGCTTCTAAGATAGTCTCGAGGAGAAATGGCATGGCCGAGCTTAGCTCTCAGCACGAAGGTGATCGACGTTTCAAAGTATCAGAATTTGAAATCGAATACGGCCGATCCTGCATCCGGTCGCATCGATTATGTCGAGCTAGCAAACGAGCATCCGGAGATCAAGCTAGTGATCTCGAGAGCCGCCGGATCGTGGTCGGGGATCGATCCCGATTTCGAACACAATTACGACGAGTCGAGGCGAGCCGGGTTTCTTCAAGCGCCGTATGTGAATATCAATCCGGCCAAGAGAGCGAGCGAACTGAACGATTGGTGGGAGCGAGCGATCGACGATCGAGATCCGCAGCTGATCGTGCTCGATTGCGAGACGACCGGAGGCAAGACGAGAGCGCAGATCACAGCTCATATTCAGGAGCGCTTGGAGTGGCTGCGCCGAACATATCCGAATGCTCGCGTGATCATCTACACAGCCGACTGGTGGTGGAGGCCGAACGTCGCTCACGGATGGGAAGGTCAGGAGATAGTTTGGGCGGCTCATTACGTATTCTTCGTTCAAGATCCGAACGGGAAATGGCGGCAAGCCTGGAGCTTCGAGGAAAGCGATCCCTTCTTGCCGATCAGCAACTCATTCACGCCCAGAACGCCCCTGGGCTTCGCTCCTGCGAACGTGAGGGGTTGGCAGCTATCCGATAAGATGATCATTCATCCGATCAGTAAGGCGCCGAGGGAGCTTCCGAGAGTAGACGGAGATTATTTCTATACCGCATTCATCGATGAGACATTCAAGCTAGAGCCGCCGGACGAACCAACACCCGCAGATCCGGTCCCGATCGAGATCAGCTATCCGGCGGGGCAAGCAGAAATCAAGATCGTGGAGGTCTAAATTGGGCGACGATAATCCAACGCTGCCGGACGTTTATAAGCGACAGGATCTAGATCGACAAGAGATCCTCGGCGCGATAGAAAAGGTCGGAGATAAGGTGCAGGATGGAGCGATACAGGGAGCTAAGACTGAAGAGCAAGTCAAAGCTCTCGGGAATCGAATGACCGGATTAGAGACGAGCGTGAATGGGCGCTTCAAAGCTCAAGACGGTCGGATCGCTACCGTCGAGGGGCGGCTCTGGAAAGCTGCTAGCGCCGGAGGCGCGACCGGGACGATGGCAGCAATCATGCTGAAAGTTCTATTCGGGTGATCGCTGATGCCGATCGTTAGCGAGACCGTCGAACACATGCTCGGACATATCGTGGCCGAGGCCAGCGGCGTAGACGAGAGCCAGACTGACGGGGTGCAGGATCGAGCCGACTACGCGCTAGATGCTATCGATATTTTTATCGACGACAATCGAGATATAGAGACGGACACCTTTCTGCGAGAGCTTGCACAAGCCGGGAAAGGCGGGCCGCTGAAAGGCGCTTGGGGAAGAATGCTAATGAATGCCGAAAATGATCCGCGGCCCCGGCTATTGATCCAAGCTTGGGTCAACAACGAATCAGAGGAGCGAGGCGAACGTGGCTGATACTTCTGTAGACGGTGCTATTCACGGATCGGTAGATTTCAACGACGCATTATGGGGGCCGTATTGGAGCGATATTTCCGTCGGCGTTATTATCGGTCAAGACACCCAACAGGACTTGTCTATGTATAGAACGACCGATAAAGGCGCTACTTGGACCGCAACCGAAATTCAAGCCGGAACCCTAGAAACATTGTGTGCTTGGTACGATAAGGAAACGCCGGGAGATACCGGAACCTTACTTCATATCGTGTGGGCAGATAGCACGCTTGACGATATTCTTTACGTGAACGTAGACGTTTCAGACGGAACCGTAGGAACAATTCGAACGGTCGCTACTCCCGCCGTGGTAGATACAAACGGGTCAAAGAATAGGCTGTGCATCACGAAGAGCCGCAACGGCAATCTATATATCGGCTACTCTCTGGTGACTGGCACGACCGAGGATTTCTTACGATCAACGGATTTATTTGCCACGGCCGGCACCAGCCGCGCTGCTCTTTTTGAGAGCGCGTTAGATTGGGCAATGTTATTTCCGGCCGACACTGGCGACGGTGCCGACGTTGCTGCTCTTTTTTGGGATAGCGACGTAGATGATCTGACTGTCCAGATGTACGACGATAGCTCCGGGGGTTCCGGAGCTTGGACCGAAACGGATATAGATACCGCCGCCATTGACGATATTGTTCACCGGAATTTAGACGGAGTAATTCGACACTCAGATGGGCATCTATTGGTCGCTTTTCATTCTGACGATGACGCTACCACTGATGATCTACGGACCTTTGATCTGACCGTAGACAGCATCGCATCTCCGACCATCACGGCCAAAACCGTGATCTTCACCGATCAAGCGGAGAGCGCTCAGATAGCTATTTGGATCAATCAACAGGATGACGAGGTCCGGGTCGCTCATCTGAAAGGCGGAACATGGCTCGATGAGACTAATATCGTATTTCATATCTCGACCGATGGCATGGGGATATGGGGCAGCGAGCAAGCCTATAGCGAGGGAACCATCGACGATAATCGCTTGATCAGCGCCGGGCGCATGGTGGGAGATGACGGGGGTCGCTATCAGCCGTCTTGGTATGATGACGATAAAACAGAGCTTTTTGTCAACGAAGTCAACGACGTTGAGATCGCTGCGGCGGTACTCGCAGGAGCGGGACCGCCAGTATCTGCACAGGTGATATGAGATGAGCTTCAAAATTCCAAACGAAGCCGACGCTGCATTCGCTGATCAAGC
>SDBV01012713.1_pt1 | contig 10766 bp, 7 predicted proteins | sample 2277081 | NCBI WGS metagenome assembly SDBV01 (sample SAMN10402039, study PRJNA504765) | marine sediment metagenome | isolation source: marine sediment core GS10_PC15, 223 cmbsf | place: Arctic Ocean: Southern Knipovich Ridge | collected 2010
GCGTTGCCGTTTACGGTGATTGTGCAAAAGACGTATCCGAACAAGGAAGCTGCGGAGGCTGCCTGTGACGACTGATGTTGAGAACTTTGTATTTGACCCGCTGTTAATCAAAGGCATTGACGAAATCAAGGCCGAGGTGAAGAGCCGGAAACCTTAACTTTATGACAATGCTTATGACAACTTTTTTTTTAAGTGGTTTCGGCGGCATGGAGTGGCATTTTATGACAAATGCAAGTGTTTTACCCTGCGAGACTTAGCGTATATGTCTTTGTGGGCAAAGGGTTTACGGAAAGGCCCGGATCGCATGGCATGCAAGAGGTCGAGGGTTCGAATCCCTTAGGCTCCATTTCACAAGCCTTTGCAATTAAAAGGTTTGTGGGAAATCATTTCAATGTCATCCGCCCGCAGGGTGTATTTAATATGTTGCCACAGCTATTGTAATAGCAATAAGTTATGAGTAGCTTGGCCGAAAGTTATTGCTGGCTTTTTGGAGAATTTACTATTATCTGCGGACTACGGTTTAGGGATCGTGGTAAATATGGCCCCCAATAGTAGTATTCTCATCGACAGAATAGCAAACCAACACAAGAATAGAGGGTTCAACGTAAGTTGAGTGTATTTTTCAATCTTCGGCGAAGAGCCTTTGAAATCATACCCCATATTGTGTTATTATAGAGGCTGCAGCTTGTAGGCGCAACGTTAATGACAGCAGATGGGAAATCCGAGAGTCGTAGAATGTCAACTATGTTGCGGGACAACTATACCGGTTAGGGTTTTAGGCAATACGGATTCGACGTAGACTGTAAATTGGAGGACAACAACAATGTCGGCTTCTATTTCCAGAAGGGCATTCCTGAAAAGATGTTCTTTGGGGGCAATTGGTGTGGCAATCCCCAAGCTGCCTGTAGCACATGCCAGTCCTTCCTTCGATAGTGTCATCAAGAATGCAACCATTTTGGATGGTACAGGGCAAAAGCCCTGGATAGGTGACGTTGGCATAGCCGGTGACACAATCGCAGCTATAGGCGTCATTGCCCCCGAACAGGGCAGAAATGTTATCCAGGCGTCCGGACTCCACCTTTGCCCGGGTTTCATCGACATCCACACACATTCAGACGGGCGCATTTTTGCCTGCCCGACTGCCGACAGCCGGGTCATGCAAGGGATCACAACTGAACTCACCGGAAATTGCGGTTCTTCTGTTGCGCCACTCAAAAGATCGTCTAATAAAGATGACCTCCAGGAATTTCAAGAATTGGGGATCGTTCCGGATTGGACCGATGTTGCTTCATATTTTAGACGATTGGAGCAAACCCGCATTTCAGTTAACCACGCGTTCTTGTTAGGCCAGGGCAGATTGCGTAAGAATGCTGTCGGCCTTGTGGATCGCAAATTGACTACTAACGAACTCAAGACTGTACTGCGAGCCGTCGAAGAAGGCATGGATTGCGGGGCCTTCGGTCTTTCTACAGGCCTTGAGTACGCCCCCGGAATATACACTCCCGCCGAGGAAATTATCTCCATGGTGGAGATTGTAGCGCGTCGCGGCGGTCTTTATGCATCACACATGCGAAACGAAGATGTACGACTCCTCGAAGCTATCCAGGAAGCCATCGACGTTGGGCGAAAGACTAAGGTGCGTGTAGAGATTTCTCATTTTAAAGCAGCGGGTCGAACAAATTGGAACAAGCAGTCCGCAGCCCTTGGACTGCTCGAGAAGGCTCGTCGCCAGGACGTCGATGTGTCTGCTGACGCTTATCCCTACACCGCTTACTCAACAAACATAACCATTCGGTTGGCATCCTGGGTTAGAGAAGGTGGCACTAAGGCCATTCTGAAACGTCTTCAAGACCCTGAAACGCGAAGACGCATAAGCAGGGAGGTATCTGAGTCTATACAAGAATCCCCCGGTGGTTTCGAGTTGATTGTAATCAGCAGCACAAAAAGTGAAAAGAATCGCATAACTATTGGCAAGAACCTTGTGGAAATAGGAGAAATGTGGAAGGTCAAACCTGTTGATGCCCTTCTGCGATTGCTTGTAGAGGAGGAAACTGAAGTTGGCTTCATTGGGCACGGTATGCAATCCGAGAACGTGGAAATGGTGCTTTCGCATCCGCTGGTCATGATTGGTTCGGATGGGTCGAGCATTGCTCCCAAAGGCAAGGTCGCCGAAACTCGGCCACATCCCCGGTCCTATGGCACTTGCCCTCGCGTCCTGGGACATTATGTCCGTGAGCGTAAGCTCTTCGATCTGTCAACTGCGGTGAAAAAAATGACCAGCATGCCGGCGGACCAACTCAGGCTCACAGATCGAGGACGAATCGCTCGTGGCATGAAGGCGGATTTGGTGATATTCGATGGGGCTAAGGTGCGGGATACAGCCACTTTCGAGGATCCGCATCAGTATCCTCATGGCATCAAACATGTTCTTGTAAATGGTACGCTGGTTGTAGAAAATGGCAAGCATACCGGGGCGAGGCCTGGAAGGGTACTACGTAGAACGTGACAGGATTAGATCACGAACGTCTGTTGATATGTCATAAGAATCTCTGCAACGACTTTTCCCAGACTTAGCCGAGACTGTTTCCTTGTAACCACTGTTACACTTTTGGGCACTCATTGGGCACTTTCGGGCAGGCAAAGAACAGGCAGGAAACACAGAACCCCCCGCAAGTGCTTTACTTACAGGGGGTTGTATAATCGGGGCGACAGGACTTGAACCTGCGACCTCTTGACCCCCAGTCAAGCGCGCTAGCCAAACTGCGCCACGCCCCGAATGTTGTGTTATTTTACCGCTGTTGGAAACAAATGACAAATGTTTTCCTGCCGGTAAAGCGGATTTGCCAGCTATGGCGACATGTCGAGTCGCCTACCGGTCCGGTTGAATGGTGGTTTTTTGCCGCAAGAATCGGTAAAACCCAAGAAAAAGTGTAATAATTTGTCGTCTCAGGGGCTCAATATAGTCGTGGAACGAGAATACGCAAAGCCGGGCAAACCATACTTTGGTGAACCGATTTCGAAAGGATTGTTGCGGGAGATATAAACGGCGACTGCATCATCAGTTTTTTTTAGAGTTTTCCCTTATGGCCTGCCACTGGCTGGAGGATAATAATCCGTAAAGAATTGGAAGGGATTTAGAATGAGCAAAGAAAATCGGGTGTTGATTTTATTGGTTTTGGCGGGTTTTTGCCTGGCTGCAACAGCCAATGGGGAACTGGCGATTACTGAAATCATGAGCCAGAGCGCTCACGACCATCCAACGGATTGTGACTGGTGGGAATTGACCAATACCGGCGGCTCATCTGTTGATTTGACGGGCTATTCGTGGGACGATAACCACCAGCGCCCTGGTCAGAATGTATTCGCAGGCATCACAATTTCTGCAGGTGAATCCATCATTGTTCGTAATGCGGTCGCTGCACCAGGCGACCCCTGGAAAGACGATTGGGTTCTCGGTGCAGAGGTGAATGTATATGACCCCGGCTACTTTTTCGGCGGTTTTTCCAGCCTTGGCAGTGCCGATGGAGTGTTCCTCTATGCCCCCAATGGTACCCTTATTACTTCCGTCACTTATCCAAGCCGCACAACCGGAGTCTCGAATGAGTGGGCGGCAGACGGACTGTTTCTTGGTCTGAGCGTCGTTGGCGAAAATGACGCGTACCTGTCGATGAACGTGATTCGTGACGTTGCTTCTCCGGGTCATGCGGTGCAGAGTGAGCCGTGCAGCAGCTCCGGCAGGATGATATACTGGACTGATAAGGACGCCATCAGGATTCAGCGGATGAATCTCGATAGCGGATGCGTGGAAGACATACTCACTTCGGCGGACGGGCTGGTCTACCCTCGCGGGCTGGCAATTGATGTGGCCGGTGAAAAGATGTACTGGGCTGACAGCACTACCGGAGTGATTCATCGGTCCGGCCTGGATGGTTCCGGTGATGTGCAGCTTGTAACAGGACTGTCGTTCCCGGCTGACATTGCACTTGATATGGGTAGTGGTAAGATATATTTCGCTGAGACCGGCTCAAGCAGGATTCGACGTGTAAATATTGACGGGACAGGGCCGATTGAAGATGTTGTTAGCGGTCTGGGGCAACCGTATTACATAGAGCTTGACTTGACAAACAGCAGGATCTATTGGAGTGATGTTGACAATTCCGTCATTCATCGGGTCAATCTGGATGGAACAGGCGCTGAGGATTTTATTACCGGCCTGAACCACGTACGCGATATTGTGCTGGATTTGTCTGCCGGTAAGATTTACTGGGGTGATCGAGGCAGCTCGAAGATTCAACGCGCCAATCTCGACGGGACAGGCACAGTGGAGGATATGTTCGGCCCGGCAGATGGTCTGGGTAGCCCGCACGGTCTGTTGCTTGATGCCGGCGAGGGCAAGATATACTGGACTGATACGGTAACCAGCGCAGTCCACCGGGGGAACATGGATGGCAGCGGCTCCGTCGAGGACCTTGCCGGGGATTTGGACGGGCCGTGGGCGCTGGCGATTGTTATGGTAAGGGAGATCAAATATGTCGATGCCGATGCAACAGGCGCCAATGACGGCACAAGCTGGGAAGATGCTTTCAATTACCTGCAGAATGCCTTATCTGCTGCAGGGCTCGGCGATGAAATCCGCGTAGCCCAGGGCATCTATAAACCTGATGAGGATTCTGACAATCCAACCGGAACAGGCGACCGAGAAGCAACGTTCCAACTCAAAAATGGCGTTGCGATCAAGGGTGGCTACGCCGGCTACGGTGAGGCAGACCCCGACAAACGAGATGTCGAGACGTACGAAAGCATTCTAAGCGGCGACTTGGACAGCAATGATGCAGAGGCAGGCGACCCCTCTGATTTATTAACTGAGCCGAACCGGTTAGAAAACAGCTACCATGTCGTCACCGGCAGTGATATCGACGAGACTGCTGTGCTGGAGGGTTTCACAGTCCGCGCCGGCAACGCCAATGGATCGTTCATTGATTACACCGGCGTCGGCGGTGGGATGTTCAACGACGGGCACGATAGCGAGTGTAATCCAACAGTCACGGAATGTACATTTATTTGCAACTCGGCTGTCGAATTGGGCGGGGGGGGAATGTTCAACTATGAGCACGGAGACGGCGAGTGCAATCCGATACTGACGAACTGCACGTTCGTCGGCAACGCGTCTGCCTCGGCAGGTGGCGGGATATGCAACTGGGGGAGTTCTCCAGTGGTCGCTGACTGCACATTCGCAGGGAACTTTGCTGACGGCGGAGGTGGTGGAATGGGCAATTCAAGTTTTGGACCGCCTGACGCCAGCAACCCTGTGCTGACTAACTGCATTTTCACTGGCAATTCCACAACTGGCGGAGGCGGCGGCATGAGTAACTGGGAGGAGTCCAGCCCGACGCTGACCAACTGCACGTTTAGCGGAAACTCGGCAGGCGATGAAGGCGGTGGAATGCACAACTACTATAGCGGCGGTCCGACGATAAGAAACTGTATTCTGTGGGGTAACGATGATATCGGCGGCGTGGATGAGTCAGCGCAGATTGTTGGCGGCACAGTCGTGGTTACCAATAGTTGCATCCAGGGCTGGACCGGCGGTTTAGGTGGAACCGGTAACATGGCCGACGACCCGCTGTTCCGGGATGCCGACGGAGTAGATAACATAGTCGGCACCGAGGATGACAATCTGCGACTCTCAGATGATTCGCCCTGCATTGATCGTGGCGACAACGCCGCAATAGCCGTCGGGGCAGAGACTGATCTGGATGGTCGGCTCAGGATTATAGACGGCGATTGTAACGACTCCGAGATCGTGGATATGGGCGCCTACGAGTTCAACTTTGCTTATATTGGCGACTTCAATCATGATTGCCAGGTGGATTCTGGCGACTTTGCCATACTTGCACAGGCCTGGTTGACTGAGGCCGGAGATGTCCAATGGAATCCTGCCTGCGACATTGGCATCCCTGATGACAGTTCCATCAATATGCCGGACCTTCGTCTATTTGTCGAAAACTGGCTGGCAGGTATTCAGTAGAAGCAGGCAAATCATACTTCGGCGAACCGGCAGTCAGGTATGATTCGGTGCTGTGCGATCACGGAAACCGCCCAAAACGCCGGTTTTTGATTTGACCCCACGGCAGATTTGGCTTATCGTATCGTCGTACGGAATAATGCCGGCAGGGCGGGGTCTGCCCCACAGAGACTGCTGCCGGTAATAACCTGATAAAGTCGAACGCCGGAAATAGCACATGTTTGTACCTGACGCCCTGACAATAACGATTATCTTCATTATTGTAACCGCCTTCATCGGCGCCTTTGTCAGCGGCAGGCACCGCGACAAGTGTCTCAAGGATTTTGCGAGTTATATCATCACGGTTGAGGACATTTCCGGCAAATGCATCTGGGGCAGGCTGCGTATTGAAACGACGGGGCTTGAACTTACGTACGCCGAGAAGCACGCCGACGCCGACGGCCATGTCGAAGCCACCTTCATCCTCTATAAGGGCGAGTTTGCCAATATGCGGGCGATGGTCCGGTTCCACGACGATCTGACCGAAAAGGGACGAGAGCGAAGACAGAAAGATCTCAAGAGAACCTGGCATCCCGGCATGCTCAGGCGGCTGCGGCGAAAGGCCGCAAATGTCTTCAAGACCATTCGCGATTCGGTGATGGAAGTTGTCAACCTGCTGCTGAGCCAGGCCAAGAAACGCTCTGTCGCAGGAGGTGTCCTCGGCGCACAGGACAAGTACGTTTCGCAGATAAAGCAGGAACTCATCGGTGCGGCGGGCACGTCGTATGAGCCGCTGCTGGAACGACATATCGGCCATGTCGTAGTGCTGGAGATGATAAAGGATGACAAGATTATTGAATACCCCGGCGTGCTGAAGGACTATACCGCTGAATTCGTCGAAATCATGGACGTCGACTACCGCTCTGACGACAGCCAGCCCGTCCGAAAGGCCGATCTGGTAGTGCCCCGAAGATGCGGCATAGTCCGCCATCTCGGCGAGTAAGTTCCGTGAACCGATTGACCAAGTCTAATCTAAGGAGGAACTGTGAACAAGAATAAGGCAACTCATCACTGTCCAACCGGTAGCCGTGCCTGTATCAGATTATTGAGTGTCGTTCTGGCGGGCGTCTTTGTCGTTGCCTGCACTGCTGGTGCCGCCGAGATCTCCGGCGAATTGAAGAAATGGCACCGCGTTACACTGACGTTCCCCGGTCCCGATACCAGCGAGACCGACACGGCGAATCCGTTTACCGATTATCGTCTGAATGTGACCTTTGAAAATGGCGCGCGCAGGCATGTTGTCGCCGGTTTTTACACCGCCGACGGCGATGCCGGACAGACAAGTGCGGTCTCCGGAAACAAGTGGCGGGTGCATTTCATACCCGATGCCGAAGGCCGGTGGAACTACACAGCCTCGTTCAGGACTGGCAGGAATGTCGCCATTAGCGACGATCCCGGGGCGGGTCGCCCGGCGGGCTTTGATGGGATGAAGGGGACATTCCTGGCAGGTCCGACGGATAAGAAGCGGCCCGACTTCAGGGCCAGAGGCATGCTGCAATATGTCGGTGAGCATTATCTGCAGTTTGCCGAGACCGGCGAGTACTTTATTAAGGCGGGCGCAGACAGCCCGGAAAACTTCCTGGCCTACTACGAGTTCGACGGCACGTTCGACACACAGCCCCTGAAGCGCAAAGGCGAGGCGGCCGGTGAATTATTCATCCACAAGTACCTGCCGCACCGCGCCGACTGGCGAAAGGGCGATCCTACATGGCAGGGTGGCAAGGGCAAGAACATTATCGGGGCGCTGAACTATCTTTCTTCAAAGGGTATGAACAGCGTGTATTTTATCCCATATAATCTCGACGGCGGCGACGGCAAGGACGTCTGGCCGTGGATAACTCCCGACAGCCGCGACCGCTTCGACTGCAGCAAACTCGACCAGTGGGAGATCGTCTTTTCGCATATGGACAAGCTGGGCCTCATGCTGCACATCATCACGCAGGAGACCGAAAACGACCAGGGCCTCGACGGCGGCGAACTCGGTCCGCAACGAAAGCTGTACTATCGTGAGCTGATCGCACGATTCGGCCACCATCTGGCGGTTACCTGGAACCTCGGCGAGGAGAACACCAACACGACCGAACAGTTGAAGGCCTTTTCGACGTACATCCGAAGCATCGACCCGTACGATCACCACATTGTCGTTCACACCTATCCCGGCAAGTACGACGATATCTACAATCCGCTGTTGGGCTATGCCGATTTCGAGGGCGCCTCGCTGCAGCTGAACAAGGACGGCTCGGACACACATTCGGCGACGATCAAGTGGCTTGACCGATCGGCGAAGGACGGGCGCAAGTGGAATGTCTGCCACGACGAGTACGGCCACGGCGAAAACGGCGTTAAGCCCGACTCGACCCACTACGCCCACGACGAGCCGCGAAAGAACTGCCTCTGGGCAAATCTCATGGCCGGCGGCTCCGGCGTCGAATGGTACTTCGGCTACAAGTTCCCCCACAACGACCTGCACTGCGAAGACTGGCGATCGCGAGACCACATGTGGGACCTGACACGCTACGCAGTCGAGTTCTTCGGCGAGCACCTGCCCTTTACCGAGATGAAACACGCAGACGAACTCACCAGCGCCAAAGACGACTTCTGCCTTGCCAAAGTCGGTGAGGTTTATGCGATCTATCTGCCCAACGGAGGCACAACCAAGCTGGATCTGGCAGACAGCACGGGCACTTTCACGGTCAAGTGGTATAACCCGAGGAAGGGCGGTGAGTTACAGGCAGGCTCCGTCAAAACCGTCAAAGGCTCGTCCATTTCTATCGGTAATCCCCCTAAAGAAGCCGACAAGGACTGGGTTGTACTGGTTGAAAAATAGGGTTGCTGTAAGTTGTTGCTGTCACAGGACTTATCTTCGGCCCTCCTTTCCTTTTCTCGTAACTCCTTACTGTACAAAGACTTAAAGTAGTCTGTAGCATATAGTCTATAGTCCTTAGTATTTTGTCCGGCGGGGCTGGGATTGGGTTCGTTTTGCATAATTCGCCGGGTGTAGATTGGGTTCGTTTCGATTTTTTGGTCTTGCACAAGTCTGCCGTGGGTGAAATTGGGTTCGTTTCGCATTTTTTGGTCTTGCACAAGTCCGCCGTGGGTGAAATTGGGTTCGTTTCGTTAAGAGCAGCATTTAGCATATAGTCGTTAGTCGGTAGCATTTTGTCCGGCGGGGCGGAAATTGGGTTCGTTTTGCATTTTCCGGGCGTGGGCCGGGTGGGGATGGTTAGAAATAGGTAACTGTCCCCTATTTTGGTTAAGTCGTTTGTGCATAAGGAGTTAGCCTCCGTTTGGGTGTTTGGGAATTGGGTTCGTTTTGCTTTTTTGGGTGTTGGGGTATCCCCCACTTCCGTGAGGGTTAAATATAGGGGTGGCACGCCTGTGGCGTGCGTTTTATTTAGGGTTCGTTTTGCGTTTTTGGGGGTGCGGGGTGGGTGGCTGGCGGCGAACCGACGGATTGGGTTCGTTTCGATGAAATTGGGGGTGGTGGGCCCGGCTGGAAGACCGGGGTCAACTACAGGCGGCACGCCGGTGGCGTGCGTTCTATCTAAGGGGTGTTGGTGGTTCATATTTTCCTCCTGGGTGCGGTGTTGGTACGCCTTTGGCGTGCGTTCTATCCGGCCTCCACTGGGGACGCATTATACCATAATTCGGCCAGAATGCAAGCAAATTCGGGCGAAATGAGGTTTTTTGTTGTCAGGGGTAGCGGACGGGGCGCAGGGGGGGGAATTGTATTGACTATTGGCGATTTACTATTTACTATTTTTGGGCGGTTGAGAATTAGAAGGGAGTGAAAAATGAATAAGGTAAGTCGATATATTCGGTTAAACATCAAGCCGTACAGAATCATCCGTGATGTTATTCTGGTAGGACTGTTTGCCTTTATTGGTGGTGGTATTGTTGGGTACAGAGCCCCGGCTGCCGGTGGGAATGATTTTTCTACGGTAATATCCGGGATAATTGGCACACTGATTATGATGGCAACAGGACTTTCAATCGTTGGTGCAATAAACCCTGAAAACCGATGGTTTCACCTTGCAATAGTAACAGCAATTGTTTGTGCCGGACCGTGTCTTATTGGCGGCACTATCAGCTTGTTCACCGTATTTGCCTGCCTGGCATGCTATGTAGTTGGTGGTCTTTTGTCGATGTTATATCCTGTGTTCAGGAATCGTGAGGGCGCCCACACCGCCCAGCAGACGCTGGCAGCGGACAAGGTAGATAACGCCCACGGCGGTGAATAGCGAGCAGTGAGTAGTGAGAAATGGGGGGTGGTCCGCCACGGGCGGATCGCCGCTTTGCTCAACATGAGGCAGGAGGCGCGGGGGTTTTTGGTTGACAAATCGGGTGCGGGCGGGTTAGATGATTGATAAGTGAAAATTGCGGATTTTGTTGTTTTGTTGGGGAAAGATGCGAAAAAGGTTCCTGACGCCTTAAATTCCCCCTTAAATCCCCTCCTGTTTTAATAAATTATCTGTGAATAAGGGTACTTAATATGGCATTGAAAGTTGAAATTCGACATTTGATAGGTGAGTTGCCTCAAATAAAATCCATTCAACCTGTAATAGAGTGCATTACCAATTCACTTGAAGAAGATGCTAAAATGATATCTGTAAAGTTTTTCTCTGATGTTCCTGAAGGAGGGCTGATTGTCGATGACAGAATTGTGAATGGAGTTGAAGTAACAGATGACGGCAAAGGATTT
>SDBV01012714.1_pt1 | contig 10766 bp, 12 predicted proteins | sample 2277081 | NCBI WGS metagenome assembly SDBV01 (sample SAMN10402039, study PRJNA504765) | marine sediment metagenome | isolation source: marine sediment core GS10_PC15, 223 cmbsf | place: Arctic Ocean: Southern Knipovich Ridge | collected 2010
CCCAGGTAGTTGTTCTTGATGCAGAACTGCAGCACGCCTGCGACGTTGCTGCTGTTGCTGGAGGTCACCGAACCGCCCGACAAGGCGCTACCGAGGTCGCCGAGGCTTCCGGACGACGTGCCGCCGGTCAGGCCGCCGAGGCTTGGCGTCGAACCGTTGCTACCCTGCTGATTGAGAAGATTGCCGAGCTGGGCGTGAACCGCGGGAAATGGAAGGGAGAGTCCGATAAGCGTTGCCGCAACTGCGACGCGGTGCATGTATGCTTTCATAGGTACCTCCGGTAGGTGGCGACTTCCGGTTGCCGTCTGAAGCTTTCATTAATCGAACGATAGCGCGTAAACCGTCCGTCTACCAATGGTTTATCGGCTCGATCGTGCGCATCAAGCTCTCCCGTTTATTGCGGCATCACAGAATCGCCCTTGCCGCGCCTCGGCTCAGGCCCGATGTCCGCCGCCCCTTCTGCTGACTCGGCCAGCCACACCAGTTCCTCCATATTGGACTGGTGCATGCTCTTCGAAGTCAGCCGGACATCGACCAGATTCACGACCACCAGGTCGAGCGACGGCACCACGACAGCGTATTGCCCGTGGCTGCCATCGGCCCAATAGGTTGGCCTCAGAAGCGCCACCTTCGGACCGCGCGGGCCGCTCGAGGGCGTACTCGTCCACCACATGTATCCGTAGCCGCCGGTCGGCGTATTGGAATACGAGGTCGTCGATTCCGCGACCCAGTCGGCCGGCACAATCTGCTGGTCACGCCAGCGGCCGTTATGCAGGTACAGCAATGCAAAGCGCGCCAGATCGCGAGCACTCATGTTGAACGGATACGCCGGATATCGGGTGGCGAGTCCCCCGGATACATAGTGCCCATCCGAGGATTGGTAATCCTGCATGCCGATCGGATTGGCGATCTCCGTCTTCAGTGCCTCGAAGATGTGCTGGCCGGTTGCCTTCTCGTAGATCGCGCCGACCGTGTTGAAGTCCCAGTTGTTGTAGTACCAGAACGTGCCCGGTGTATGGCTGTAGCGCGGCGGCTTGGAGGCCTCCATTTGCGCGGTTTCATATACCGTCGGATGATAGACCCCCGAGCGCGCTTCCAGCAGCATGCGCACGGTTGCCTGCTTTTCGGTGGATGTCAGGGATGGCTCGTTATCGTCGATACCGAGTTGATCCAGCGTCTCGTCCAGGTTTATCTGGCCTCGCGCTGCGGCAATACCAATCAGCGCGCTCATAAAACTCTTGCGCGCCGAATGGAGATTCGACTTCCGCGCAACGTCGCCCCACTCGGCCACCACCACGCCGTGCTGGACGATCATGCCTGAAGTGGAGCCCTCCCGTTTCGCATAGGCCACCGCCTGGTCAATTCCGTCCTGCGAGAAGCCCAGCGCTTTGGGCTCGACCTGGGTCCATTCGGCACCGGGGAACGGCGACTGCGCGTTGTATTCGCCGGGCGCTGATGCAGGCGGCGGGGCTGATGCACACGCACTGAGCAGCGATCCGAACAGGACAATATTGACGGCGCACGCTACAGACCCGATATTGGTCGTCATTCCCCGTTTCCCCCACGTGTAACAATGAGCTGCGATGCTGTTGACATTGATTGACCGCTACCGCGCGATCCGGGAGTAGGATTCAATCTGCGAGATACGGCCTTGGAACATCCAGGAGCGCAAGGCAGCATAGCTGATGCAAGGGCCGGATGGGCGACGGCGTCGCCCTCCTAGATGGTGAGGAACTGCCGGAATGAAAAAGTTTGCTTTACTGTGGAAGGTCTTCAAGGGCGATCTGCGCGTACTCTGGTATGCACTGCAGCATCCCGACCGCCCCGGATGGCTGATACCCGTGCTGGCTTTGGTGACCTTATACGCGATCGATCCTTTTAACGTCGCCGTACCCTTCGTCGGGATTGTGGACGATGGTGTGCTGGTTCCGATGGCATTGCACCTGATGGTCCGCTGTCTGCCAATCGAGCTGCAACATCTGCGCCGCCGGTGACGCAATTCCAGCCTGCTGCCACTCAGGTTCGGCCGGCTCCGCTCGACCCGGAACCATTGGGGACCAATTCAGCCCGGCCCCGCCGCTCCATGCGGTCTTCCCGCAGCACCCGTCGCCCCGTGCGCGAGACCAGCACAAGCGCGACCGCCAGCAAGCTGGTGCCGAACAGATAGCTCGGCGGAACGGACTGGGCGTCCGTGAACCGCGACACCACCGAAATATACAAAGGCGCCAGGCCGCCAAACAGCATCACCGCGGTGTTATACGAAATCGCCACACCGGTCGAACGGCCCTGCACAGTGAAAATCCTCACCAGCATCCCCGGGTGCGCGGCGCCTTGCAGCGTCACGAACAGCATGCCGATCAACTGCACCTCCAACAGCCTCGTTTCCGTCGGCGCGGCCAGCAAATACCAGAACAACGGGAACACACACGTCATCCAGCCCACAATGAAGAAGCAGAACAGCCGGTACGGGCCGACTCGATCCGCCAGCTTGCCGAACAGCGGCGAGAGCACGCACGACATGATGCTCGTGACGAACACCGCCTGCAGCGAAGAGCTCAGCGGCAAATGTAACTGGAATTGCGCATAGTTCGGCAAATACGCATTCCATACGTAGTTCAGCGAAGTACCGGCAATCATCACGCCCATCGCGCAGACGAGCGCATCGCCGTTTTCGCGGACGAATTCGCGCATGCGCTTGAGCAAGGGCGCCCGAGCGTCTGGACGCGCCTGCATCCGGTGAAACTCGTCCGACTCGCGGATGTGATGCCGGATGTAAAAGCCGAGCGGCCCGACCAGCGCGCCGATCAGAAACGGCACGCGCCATCCCCATGCCGCCATTTCTTCATGCGAGAGATGCTTCGACAGCAAATAGCCGCCACCCGAGGACAACATCGCCGCGATACCCAGCGACAGCATGTTGAAACTGCCGTAGAACATCTTCTTGCCCGGAGGCGCCACCTCGTAAATCGTCACCGACGACAGCGCGAACTGCGCGCCGACCGCGAAGCCTTGCACGAGCCGGCCAATCACTACCAACAGGGGCGCGACGAGCCCCAGCGTCGCGTAGCCCGGCGTCAGGCCCAGCAGCAGCGAACCCACCGACATCGCCACCATGATCCACGACAGCGCCTTCACGCGCCCCGCACGGTCCGCGTACATCCCCATCACAACGCCGCCGATCGGCCTCACCAGAAAGCCGACGGCAAACGTCGCGAACGTCAGCAGCAACGACTCGGCGTGATCGACGCCGGAGAAAAACGCCCGCGCGATCAAACTCGAAAAGTACGCATACACCATGAAGTCGAACCACTCGAACGTGCCTCCGATCACAGTGGAAACGATGACTTTCCGGATCTTCGCCGCTTCGCTGTCGGTACGCATGGATCTATTCTCCGGCGCGCTTGGCGCGCAGCACCTGCGCAAAGAAGTCCTGAACCACCTCGACGGCCTGCAGACCGTTGTGTGCGACGTTTTCCAGCTCGTCAAAACGCACCTGGATGCCGGCCGCTTCGAACGATGCCTTGAGCGTCCTGAGCCGTTCCGGCCGCGTTGCCCCGGCGTCGTTGATGCCCGGCAAATACGCCGGATTGTCCTCGCGCATCGTGATTTCCCAGGTTTCAAGATCGGCCCGGCCGACCACCATCTGCACCGCGACACGCTGCAACGCTGCCACGTCGAAGCGCTTGCCGAAGTGCCGCTCGAAGCCACCCAAACCCACCCACCAGTCCTTGCTCTGATCGAGCACGGTGACGTTGCCCGGCGCGCCGATGGACGCAGCCCACAACCGCTCGGGGTGAACGTAGGCGAAGCGGTTGACGAACTGTCCGCCACCCGAGTAGCCGAACAGCGCGAACTTGTCGAAACGCTTGCCGTAGCGCTCGCCGACTTCGCTCACCATGTCCAGCAGCACCTTGTCGTAACGGATATCGCCTTCGATCAGACGCTTGAATCCGCTGCGATCGCCATCGCCGCGCACGCCGACCGGAAACAGCGGACACAGCACGACGCAGCGGTTCCAGCGGCCAAACGGAGCGAATTCATCGCGGTATCGCATGAATTGCCGGCCCGTGCCGTGCATCACGACGACAAGCTCGACATCATTGCCGGGCGTCAGGACTTCGCGCGGTACATACAGTGCGTACGGAAAGCGCGGGTCGTGACGGCTGGCGTAGACGGTGGTCGATTCCAGATCGTACAGCGCCTGCGCTTTATCATCGCCGCGAGTGGACGGCTTCTCGGTAGTGTCGGACATCAATCATTCCTCTGGGACGGATTCAAACATATCGTGGGCGCCCGCCGAAGGCAGGGCGAACGCTAAAGGTCCTTCACGCTGCTTCGTGCAGCGGTTCGTGCTGCAAGCTGTAGCGAGTGAAGATCCGGTTGAGTGCGGGTAGCGGCGCCACATCCATCTCGCCGTCGCCCGGATGCATGACGATCATCGCGACCGTCGCCGTCATCGTATGCCGTGTGCCCAGGCGTGGCGGACGGCATACCGAGTACGGCGTAGCAAAGGCGTCGAACAGCGCGGCCTTGACCGCGTTGCGATCCACCTTGGGCGCTGCATTCAGCAATTGACGCACGCGCCAGTCGCGGTAATAGCTGTCCGGCGAGTTCTCGCAGCCCGTGTCGCGCAGCTTGGTGCGGGCAACCGGACTCACCCAATGGTTCGCGTGCACGATCAGTTGATCGTCGCCCGGATAGATCGGGAACGCTTCGTCCGGCGCGCACTCGAAATCGATGCCGAAGCCCTCGGCCATGCCGAGCATGATGTTGTTCGAGCATGACTTCGGCGTGGTGGCGATCACGCGCAGCGCGTTGGCGAACACCGGCTCCTCGAGCACGCGCCGGCGCAACAGCGAGAGCGGTACGCCGAGCTGCGTATAGTCGCGATCGGATTCGAGATAGTTCGCCGTGATCGACACGCCGGCGGCATTCAGCCCGCTGCGCGCGAGACCACCCGCCTCGACGAAAGTCAGAAAATCGGGCCCGTCCTCGTTGCGCACCCGCAAGACGATGCCGGTATCCACACAATCGGCCTTCCAGTCCCAGTTCTGCGCGTGGATCAGTTTCCCGGTCGCCGAACGGGAAGGCAGCACCAGCACGCCGGTACAGCCGTCTTCGTCCTCAGCCTCCAGCGCTTTTTCCGCACGCGCCTTTGCCAGCACCTCGGTGCGGGCGTTGATCATCACAATGTCCTCGTAGGACACCTCTGCACCCGCGGCGATGCCGCGCATTTCTTCCAGATACGCAGGCTGAAACTCGCCGATAGCCTGCTCAAGCGAGCGGATCAGCGCCATTTGCGATGCTTCGCTGTAGCCGAGATTGCGCAGCGTCTGCCCGTAGCGCGCGGCGCTCAGATGCACGCGCTCGGCCACCGCGCGGCCGTATTGCACGCCGCGGTCATACGGTTTGCCGGACACACTGACAAAAGGAAATTGCTGGATTTGCGACATCGTGGGACTCCTCATGCTGGAAAGCACCGGGCCGGTCAAATGCGTCAAAGGTAACGAGCGGGCCAACTGCGGGGACACCGCGCCCGGTCCGCTACGCGTCAACGCTCGTGGCGTCGGCTCGGCTTGAAAATCGATTCTCAGACGCGAGAAATAAAATAAAAAGCGTTATTTTGTTGCCTCAAGCGAAAGATTTTTTTTCGTTTCGTGCGATCATGCTACCCACTGCAGCAGCGGGCAAACGCGCCGCTTACGCGTTTGCCGGCAGCCCTCGAGGAGGTTTGGCATGAGTGAAATCCGTATGCTCCGGACGTTTCTGGCAATCGAGAAACACGGAACCATGGCAGCCGCAGCGGATCGCATGGCGCTCACGCACGCAGCCGTCGGTGCGCAGATGCGCACGCTGGAACGCGTGTGCCAGCGCCAGTTGTTCGACCGCAGTGGGCGAAGCATCCAGTTGAACGATGCCGGCCGCTCGATCATCGAGCAGGCGCGCACGGTGGTCGCCGCCTACGACTCGCTACTGCGCGGCGTGGCCGACACGCGCAGCATCGAAGGTTCGATCACGATCGGCTCGACCGTTTCCTCGATGGGCTTTCTCGCGGCAAACGTAATCCGGTTAAAGGTGTCTTATCCGGGCCTGAATGTGCGCCTCACTCATGGCAGCACGCCCGATCTGGAACGTCAGGTGCGTGCCGGCGCGATCGACGCGGCGGTGATCATCAGCGAGCCGAGGGCGACGACATTGCCCGAATTGTGGGAACGCCTGTACGACGAACCCCTTGTGCTGCTGGCCAATATGGCGACCGCACCGGCCGACGCGTCTGTCACCTCGCTGCTCAAACGCTTCCCGTTCATCGGCTTCGAAGCGGCATCGCTCACCGGCGCACATGTCACCAGCCTGCTGCGCCGCTTGCGCGTGGAGGTCAACCCGGTGCTGGAAATGAACTCGATTGCGGCGATTGCCGATCTGGTCCGGCAAAACGTCGGCGTATCGATCGTGCCGCACCTGCGTCATGCCGCCTGGAACGACGACCCGCTGTTGTGCGTCAAGCCGATTCCCGGCACCACGTGGCGCCGGCAGATCGGCTGGTACGAGTTCGGCCGTCAGCCGCTGGCGACGGCGATCGTCAAGAATCAGTTGCTGTCGGCGCTGGCGGAGTAAAACCTCTCAATCCCTGCATCGCAGCAGATGGATCGGCGGTAGATTTTTTGAAAGCGGCGCAGTCTAATATAAGAGTATTCGCATCGGCTCGAGCCTGTCGGCGGCCGACCGGTGCGTCGCGCAGCCGAATCCGGAGGTCCTTCATCATGCAGCTTGCGAAAATCGTCATCGGAATAGCCGCCCTCGCCGGTGTAACCATGGCCTACGCCGACGGATTCGACATCAGAAGGTCCATTTCGAACGGGCGTGAACTGCGCCTCGTCGAACATACGCCCGAATGTGCCGGTGGTCCGGGTGCATTCATTTACCGCCAAGGCAAGCAGATCGACCAGACCTGCAATGTCACTCTGACGGCAACAGGCGCAACGATACGGATGCCGGCTTTCGAGCCGCGCATCTTCTTCCCGCGCGACACGCTGTACCCCAGCTCGTAATCAGGAGCGAGCGCCTAGGAGATGCAGAAGCTTTCGACGAAAATGCGCCGAACGGGTCTGTCTGGCGCGCTGGTTTTCATGCTGGCGATCAGCGCCGTGGCGTTCGCCCCAGTGTCCACGTTCGCGCAGACTCAAGGCGCGCCCCTCGCACAAGCTACCGGCTCGCAGCCGGCGCAGCCAGCCGGCGACATGGTGAAGCTGTTTGCGCCGAGCGGAACGTTGCGCGCCTCCATCAATCTCGGCAATCCGGTGCTGGCAAGCATCGATCCGGCCACCGGCAAGCCTGTCGGCGTCTCGGTCGATCTTGCCGCCGAACTCGCCCGCCGTCTCGGCGTGCCGCTGGAACTGGTCGCGGTAAAGTCCGCGGGTGCATCCGTCGACAACGTGAATCAGGACAAGGCCGACATCGGCTTCTTCGCCGTGGATCCGAAGCGCGGGCAGGAAATCAGTTTCACGAAGCCGTATGTCTTGATCGAAGGCTTTTACCTGGTGCGCGAGACCTCGCCGATCACCACCAACGATCAGGTCGATCAAGCGGGTGTGACGGTCGCAGTCGGCAAAGACAGCGCCTACGACCTGTTTCTCACGCGCGAATTGCATCACGCGCAGATTGTGCGGATTGCAACCTCGCCCGCCGTGGTGCAAAGCTTTCTGGACCAGCACCTGGATGTGGCCGCGGGCGTCAAGCAACAGCTCGAAACCGATGCCGCGAAAGCCGGCGGATTGCGCATCCTCGATCAGCGTTTCATGGTGATCCGCCAGGCGATGGGGGTGCCGAAAAAGAGGGGCGATGAAGCGGCCGCCTATCTCTCGACGTTTGTCGAAGAGATGAAATCATCAGGCTTTGTCGCGGCATCCCTCGCGCGCCACCAGATCACGGGCGCGGTCGTAGCTACGGGCGCTGACTAACAACGCCCTTCGCCTCGGGTTGCCTAAAGAAAACCTCTTACGGGCGCGATGGCGCCGTCGCCAACGCCGCCTGGGCGCGCTGCAGCCACTCGCGGTTGTGTTCCCGCGCATGCCGCGGCCAGTGCTTCGCATCCTGCGCGATATCCGCGTACAAGCTAATAGCACGCTGGCGATCCGCCTCATCGCCTTGCTTGACCAGCCAGTCCGCAAACAGACAGCGCGGCGCCGCATCGCTGGCGCACGCAAGCGACTGCTCGAAGGCCGCCCGCGTGCCGGGGGCATCGAGTGCGGCTAGGGTCCGCGCATAGAGCAGCGCCGGCTCGGGTGCTGGCGTGCCTGCGGGTTCGCGTCAAACAGCCGCGTGAGGCTCGCCTCCCCCGCCGCGTGCTGACCGACCGAAAACTGTGCCTTTGCCAGACCGAGCAGCAAGGCGGGATCGGTCGCAAACGGCCCATTCGCGGCCGCCTGATAATGCTCCAGCGCTTCACCGGCTTGCCCCGCCTCCAGCAACGCCGCGCCGAGGCGCATCCGGTGCTCGACCGTGGGCGCGCGGTCGAAGTTGACGCGCGCCTCGCGCACTGCGCGATTGGGATCGACCAGTTGCGAAATCGCCCGTGTGGCGGCGCGGCCGCCGCGCGACTCGCGCAGGCTCGGCAAATAGATCGCGAACAGGTAGACCAGACTGCCTAGCAGCGGGAAAGCGAACAGCAGCAACAGCCAGTACATATTCTGGTGAGTACGCACCACATGCACGGCAAAAAACAGCGCAACGATGACGTGAAGACCGATTCCAAAAAATGACATGTTTTCGACTTGATCCGGTAAATTGCTGCATTGCAGATGCCACAGTCTACCTAAGACCGGGTATGAGCGCCCCCCTCTGCCAGCCCGCCGAATGGCCTATCCCATTCGCCGCCACGACGCGGACCCGCCGGTGGCGTAAAATACGCCCTTTCCCGAACTTCTCGCCAACATGACGCTCGCCTCCACCCTTGAGATCATCGCCGAACTGAAAGCCGGCCGGATGGTGATACTCGTCGACGAAGAAGACCGCGAAAACGAGGGCGACCTCGTCATAGCCGCCGAATTCGTCACGCCGGAAGCGATCAACTTCATGGCCCGCTATGGCCGCGGCCTCGTCTGCCTGACGCTTACGCAGGAGCGCTGCAAGCTGCTGAACCTGCCGCTCATGACGTACCGCAACGGCACCCAGTACGGCACGGCGTTCACCGTCAGCATTGAAGCGGCTGAAGGCGTCACCACGGGCATTTCGGCGGCCGACCGGGCCCGCACGATCCTTACCGCCGTCGCGCATGACGCGCGGGCCGAACATATCGTCCAGCCCGGCCACGTGTTTCCGATCATGGCGCAGCCCGGCGGTGTGCTGGTGCGCGCCGGCCACACCGAAGCCGGCTGCGATTTCACCGCGCTGGCGGGCCTCACGCCCGCAGCGGTGATCTGCGAGATCATCAAGGACGACGGCACCATGGCGCGCCTGCCGGACCTGCTCGAGTTCGCCAAGGAACACAACCTGAAGATCGGCACGATTGCCGACCTGATTCACTACCGCAGCCGCACGGAGTCGATCGTCGAGCGCATCTGCGAGCGCACCATGCAGACCGCACACGGCCCGTTCCGCGCGGTCATGTATCTCGACCAGCCGAGCGGCCAGCCGCATATCGCGCTGGTGCGCGGCAAGCCCACCCCGGAGCAGGAAACGCCGGTGCGGGTGCACGAGCCGCTTTCGGTGCTGGACCTGCTCGAAGTCAGCACGTCGACCCACTCGTGGACGCTGGATGCCGCGATGAAAGAGATCGCCGAACGCGATCTCGGCGTGGTCGTGCTGCTCAATTGCGGCGATTCGAAGGACCACCTGATCGACGTCTTCAAGGCGTTCGATTCGAAGGACAAGGCCGACGCACTCAAGCGCCGCCCGGTCGATTTCAAGACCTACGGAATCGGCGCGCAGATCCTGCGCGAACTGGGCGTCGGCAAGATGCAGGTGCTGTCCAACCCGCGCAAGCTGGGCAGCATGTCGGGCTACGGTCTCGAAGTCACGGGCTTCGTGCCGATGCCGGGCTGCCCGTCCCAAACGCCGCAAACGCCCTGACCGGCACCAGCAGTCGCAAGGCTGATCCGACCATTCACGCGCATTAGCGCTCACTCAAACAAACACTACGGACTCACTATGGAAATCGGACAATACCAACCGAACCTCGATGGCGACGGCCTGCGTATCGGCATCGTCCAGGCGCGCTTTAACGAGCCCGTCTGCAACGGCCTCGCGGATGCGTGCATCGAAGAACTCGAACGCCTCGGCGTCACCGGCGAAGACGTGCTGCTCGTCACCGTGCCTGGCGCGCTGGAAATCCCGCTGGCGCTGCAAAAGCTCGCGGAAAGCGGCCAGTTCGACGCCCTGATCGCGCTCGGCGCGGTGATTCGCGGCGAGACCTATCATTTCGAACTGGTGTCGAACGAAAGCGGCTCGGGCATCACCCGCATCGGCCTCGACTTCGGCATTCCGGTCGCCAACGCCGTGCTGACCACGGAAACCGACGAGCAGGCCGTCGCACGTATGACCGAAAAGGGTCGCGACGCAGCACGCGTGGCCGTCGAAATGGCGAACCTCGCGGTCGCGCTCGAACAACTCGGCGGCGACGATGACGACGACGAGGAAGAAGACGAGGACGACGAAGAGGGACAGGCATGAAGAGCGCTCGCCGATGTTCCCGCGAACTGGCCACGCAGGGGCTGTATCAGTGGCTGCTGTCGGGCGCGCCCGGTGGCGAGATCGACGCGCAGTTGCGC
>SDBV01012715.1_pt1 | contig 10766 bp, 10 predicted proteins | sample 2277081 | NCBI WGS metagenome assembly SDBV01 (sample SAMN10402039, study PRJNA504765) | marine sediment metagenome | isolation source: marine sediment core GS10_PC15, 223 cmbsf | place: Arctic Ocean: Southern Knipovich Ridge | collected 2010
GAATGACGGTAGTCCTTTCCGGCGAAGAGATAGCCGGCCAGCTGGAAGAGAAGTTTCCGGGAAGCGTCGTCGAATCTGACCGGAACAGTCTGGTAGTAAAGAATGATTTCTTACTGCCGATAGCCGAATTCCTCAAAAATACTCCAGAGCTTGACTTCAGTTTCCTTAACTTTATCACTGCTGTTGATTACTTTGACTACTTTGAAGTTGTATATCAGCTATCCTCGCTGGAGCATAATCACAGTCTGGTGGTGAAGTCCAGGTGTTACGATAGGGAGGATCCTGTATTAGATTCGGTGGTTGGGTTGTGGCAGGGGGCTGATTTCCAGGAACGGGAAATTTATGACCTTATGGGCGTCAGGTTTGAAGGCCACCCGAATATGAAGCGTATTCTTCTCTGGGAAGGTTTCCAGGGGCATCCATTGCGCAAGGATTATCTGTAATGGCGATGAAAACTGAACCCTTTGTCCTCAATCTGGGTCCGGTGCATCCGAGCACTCACGGGGTGTTTCGCATGAGGGCTACCCTTGATGGAGAGGTGGTCCTTGATATAGAGCCGGTTTTCGGCTATCTGCATCGTGGGATTGAGAAGCTGGCCGAGCAGCGAACCTATACCGGAATTATTCCACTGACCGACCGGCTGGATTACATCAGCTCGATGAGCAATAACCTCGCTTACGTTTTGGCTGTGGAAAAACTGGCCGGGATAAAGGTTCCGGAGCGCGCTGAATACCTGCGGGTAATCATAGCGGAGCTGCAGCGCATCGCCAGCTACCTGATAGCGGTTGGTTCCTTTTTGAATGACTGCGGCGCTTATTTTACCCCCTTCCTGTATATGTTTCGGGAAAGGGAGAAGATTGTAGACCTTTTTGAGATGGTCTCCGGCCAGCGGCTTACCTATAACTACATGCGGATTGGCGGAGTCAGCCAGGATGTCCCCGAGGAATTTCTGCCGGCGGTGGGCAAGTTTATAAAAAAAATGCCTCGTCTTATCAATGAATTCGACAGGCTGCTCAAAGCGAATGAGATATTGCTGGCTCGGTCCAAGGGTGTCGGCATTTTGACCAAAGAACAGGCCATCAATTGTTCTATCAGCGGGCCGGTGCTTCGTGCCAGCGGGGTCAAATGGGATATCCGCCGAGCCGACCCCTATTCCATTTATGACCGCTTTGAATTTGACATTCCCACCGGCAGTGTTGGGGACTGTTATGACCGCTACCGGGTAAGAATTGAGGAGATGCGGCAGAGTTTGCGTATTATCGAACAGGCAATGAAGCAAATACCAGCCGGGCCGGTGCAGGCTGAGGTGCCTCACCTGATTCGTCCACCAAAAGGCGAAGCCTATGCGCGTATAGAGGCTCCCAAAGGCGAGCTCGGCTTTTATCTGGTGTCGGACAATTCCATTGCTCCATACCGCTGCTATATAAGGCCGCCAAGCCTGATTAACCTGACGGCGCTCCGCGACATGGTAAAGGGATGGAAGATAGCTGACGTTATCCTCATCTTCGGCAGCATTGATATTACAGTGGGTGAGATTGATAGATAATGACAATAGCTGATTTCGGCGTTGATAATATAGTGCGTTTGCAGGCTATGCCCCCGGACTGGCCGGGTGGCTTCTGGTGGCACTGGCTGTTCTTCTCCGTGCTCATCATAGCCTTTGTGCTGTCTATGGTGATGGCGGTCATCTACATTGAGCGGAGAGGTAAGGGGCGAATGCAGTCTCGCCTTGGCCCCAACCGGACCGGTCCCTTTGGCTTGCTTCAGCCGGTAGCTGACGCCGTCAAGGTGTTGCTCAAGGAAGACATCGTTCCCGCCAATGCCGATAAGATAGTTCACTGGCTGGCGCCGGTGGTTGCTTTTGCTCCGGCGCTGATGATTTTTGCCGTGGTGCCGTTCCAGAACGGGGCACTGCTGGCTGACCTCAACATCGGTATACTATACGTGATTGCGGTTAGCTCGATTTCAACGGTGGGGATATTCATGGCGGGGTGGGGCTCAAGCAACAAGTATTCTCTCCTCGGTGCCATGCGTAATGTGGCGGCGATAGTGAGCTATGAGATACCCCTGGTGCTATCCATTCTTGGTGTGGTGATGATAGCCGGTTCGCTATCTTTGAACGATATTGTGCTGGCTCAGAAAGATGTTCCTTTTATCTTGTTGCAGCCACTCGGTTTCCTGCTCTTTTTCATGGCTGGCTGTGCTGAGATTAACCGCAGTCCTTTTGACCTCATGGAAGCTGATTCTGAGCTTGTTGCCGGCTTTCACACCGAGTATTCCGGAATGAAATTTGCCATGTTCTACCTGGTGGAATACGCCGAAGCGGTGGCCATCTCCGCCATAATTGCCACCCTCTTCCTCGGTGGCTGGAGAGGCCCGGTGTTGCCGCCGTGGCTCTGGTTTGTGGTTAAATTGGTTCTGGTCTTCTTCGGTATGGTCTGGACGCGGAGCACGCTGCCTCGCATCAGGATAGACCAGGTGATGGCACTGGCCTGGAAGTTCCTCTTTCCATTAGCCATAATTAACCTGGTGGTAACTGCTATAGAGGTCCTGGTCTGGCCAACAGCCATACCCTGGATAATTGTCGTTGTTAATTTTGCTATAATGGCGGTACTGATAGTACTCTGGTCTAAGTTATTCTTTAAGTTAGGAGCGGGTAGACTTGAAGTTTGAGCATTATGGATTAGGCATCGCCAAGGGCTTGATGGTAACCATTAGCCACCTGTTCCGTCATCCGACGGTCTCGCAGTATCCGGAGCAGAGGTTGAATACCTCGCGCCGGATCAGGGGCAATGAGCTTATCTGGAGTCGGGAAAAGTGTACCGGTTGTAGCACCTGTGCCAAGACCTGTCCCCAGGGCGCCATAGAAATCATTACCTCAACCGACCTGGTGGAAAACAAATATGAGGTCGAAAAATATGAGGTGGACACCGGCTACTGCATTCAGTGTGGCTTATGCGTTGAAGCCTGTCCTTATGATGCCTTGTTCATGGGTTACTCTTTTGAACGGGCAAAATACCGGCGGGATGAGCTGGTGCAGGCCGGTGATATGATGCTGGAGTCAGCGGACAGGCCTGCCAGTGGCTACTTCCACCCTGATATTGCCGAAAAACTGCCACGGCAGACACTGCTTATCGAAAGGGTTGTAGAGAAGAAATAATGGGACTGGTCATAGCGTTCTGGATTTTAGCTGCGGTAGCCATATTGGCTGCTCTGGGTGTGGTTGTACTGCGCAATATTTTCCGGGCGGCTCTTTCCCTGGTCTTATGCTTTATCGCGGTGGCAGGGATTTATGTAACCCTTAGCGCCGACTTTCTGGCGGCGGTGCAGATACTGGTTTATGTCGGTGCCATATCGGTATTGATTATTCTGGCTATCATGATGACCAGGGAAGTCCGGACGGGCAGTCCTTCCAATAGGCTGAAAATTCCTGCCTTTCTGGTGTCTGCGGCATTTCTGGCGGTACTTGTTTATTCCATGATTAATACCCGGTGGCAAATATCCAGCACAGCGCCCCTTGAGCCAACCACTGGCCCCCTTGCCCTCAAGCTCCTTGGTGAAAATGGTTTTATATTGCCGGTGGAGATTGCCGCGGTGCTCTTACTTGCTGCTATTTTAGGGGCTTGCGTCATAGCGAGGGAGGAATAGAGAAGTGCCGTTGAGTTTGGAGCATTATCTTATACTGGCAGCGATTCTGTTCACAATCGGGCTGTACGGGGCGCTCACCAAGCGCAATGCGGTAATCATATTGATGTGCATTGAACTGATGCTCAATGCCGTAAATATTACTATGGTCGCTTTCTCCCGCTATATCGTGCCGGAGATGCTGACCGGCCAGGTTTTTGCCATCTTCGTTATGGTGGTGGCAGCAGCCGAGGTAGCGGTTGGCCTGGCGATAATACTGGCTATCTACCGTGGCTTTGAGACTATAGACGCCAGCAAAATCGATTTAATGAAGTGGTAAGAAAATGCAAATGTGGGTAGAAGTTAAAACAGCGCAGAGCTTGATGGTGGCGGAGATGTGGAAGGAATGCTTTGAGGGTGAAGGCATTCCCACCCGAATCATGCCCGTCTCTGGCCTGCCCATAGGGCAGGAATCGGCCACCTATTCGGTTCTGGTGCCCAAAGATAAAGAGCACATTATCAAAGATGTGCTAAGGAGACTGTGATGCCGTATCAATTAGCCTGGTACATATTTTTATTGCCGCTTTTCTCGTTTATAATAATAGCTTTCTTGCTGAGGCTCTTCCTCAGGGATAAGCCCAGTCTCAGCGGTTATACCATTATCGCTGCTCTTTCCGGCTCACTTATCCTGTCCATCTGGGCGCTTTTCACGGTAATGAATGCCCCCGGGCATGAAATAATGATTCCCGATGTTAACTGGGTAGTCATCGAGGGCGGGCTAACCATTCATCTGGGACTTCTGATGGACCCCCTGACGGCGGTGATGCTTATCGTCGTTCTCGTGGTCAGCCTGATGGTGCAGATATATTCGCAGGGCTATATGCACGGCGACCTCGGCTATCACCGCTACTTCGCCTGGATGTCGCTGTTCACCTTCTCCATGCTGGGTCTGGTTCTGGCGGATAACCTGCTTTTCATGTTCGTCTTCTGGGAACTGGTCGGTTTATGCTCCTATCTCCTCATCGGTTTCTGGTTTCACCGCACCTCAGCCGCCGATGCTGCCAAGAAAGCCTTCATCGTCACCCGACTGGGCGACTTTGGTTTCCTGGCGGCAATACTGATACTGTTCCTTAACACGGGCACCTTTGACATCGCCGAGCTGCACGGCCTGGCCGTAGCCGGGGTACTGGGAGGAGCAGTTCTTAGCTGGGCGGCTATCGGTATCTTCGCCGGCGCGGTGGGCAAGTCAGCCCAGTTCCCGCTCCATGTCTGGCTGCCCGATGCCATGGAAGGCCCGACGCCGGTCAGCGCCCTGATTCATGCTGCCACCATGGTGGCAGCCGGCGTATTTCTGGTAGCCCGCATGTTTCCTCTCTTTGAAAATTCTACGGAGGCAATGACCACGGTGGCCATCGTGGGCGGCTTTACCGCTATCTTCGCCGCCACTATAGGGCTGGTGATGACCGATATCAAGCGAGTCCTGGCTTATTCCACCATCAGCCAGCTTGGCTATATGATGCTGGGGCTGGGGACGGGGGGGGTGGCTATCGGTATCTTCCACCTGTTCAACCATGCCTTCTTTAAGGCGCTACTGTTTATGGGAGCGGGCAGCGTCAATCACGCCACCGGCACCTTTGATATGAGGCAGATGGGCGGACTGCGTAAGTTCATGCCGTGGACGTATGCCACTTTTGTGATTGGCTCACTGAGCCTTGCCGGCATCTGGCCTCTTGCCGGGTTCTGGAGCAAGGATGAGATATTGATCGCTTCCCTGGCGAGCCAGCCCGTACTGTTCTGGCTGGCGATGATAACTGTATTCCTGACCGCCTTTTACATGTTCCGCGCCATCTTTATGACCTTCGGCGGCGAGTACCGCGGCGGAGCCACTGATGAGCATGGTGAGCACAGCCATCCCCATGAATCGCCGCCGGTGATGGTAGTGCCGCTGGTGATTTTAGCAATCCTGGCAGTTGTTTCCGGATTCTGGAATGTCGGCGGGGGCTTCAACGAGTTTATGGGTGTCCTCGGGCATGGTGAATCGGTCAGCTTTATCCAGGGACTCTTTGGCGTGTTTACGCATGCGCTGCCAGGGGCATCGCTGTTGGTGGCTCTCTCCGGTATTTTCCTGGCTTACGCCATATACGGCGCTAAATGGATATCGGCAGAGACGCTGGGCAGGTTGTCTGGTCCGCTGCACAACTTGCTCCGCCGCAAATACTTCCTTGATGAGCTTTACGAAAATATCATAGTCAAAAATATCTTGCTCCGGGGACTGTTTGGCGTATTCCAGCGGTTTGATGAAGGCGGCGTGGATGGAACTGTCAATGGAGTAGCCAATGGCATCCTTGCCGGAGGCAGGGCTATCCGGCGTGCCCAGACGGGACAGCTACAGCTCTACGGACTTTTCATCGGGATTGGCGTATTGGCTATTATTCTTTCTTTGTATTTCTTTGGTTAATTATGCGGAGGAGTTAGTATAATTGGACTTTAATTATCTGACAACCATAATATTTCTCCCTGTAATCGGGGCTATCGTGATTGCGCTTATACCCGGACTATCACCCCGGGTGATTAAGCGCATTGCTGCCGCCTTTACCTTCGGCTCCTTCGCCTTGGCGATAGTTATCTTTGTCCTTTTTGACAGGTCGCTGGCAGCAGCCGGGGTGATGCAGTTTGAAGAAAACCTGCTGTGGATTCCTTCACTTAATGCCTATTATCACCTTGGTGTCGATGGCTTGAGCCTGCCGCTAGTGGGGCTGACCGCTTTCCTCGGCTTCCTGGCGGTTCTCATCTCGTGGAAGATCGACCTCAGGCCCCGCCAGTATTTCGCCTGGCTCCTGCTCCTGGAAACGAGTATTCTCGGGGTATTTGCCTCCCTCGACCTCTTGCTGTTCTTCGTCTTCTGGGAGATAGAGGTTATCCCCATGTACTTCTTAATCGTCATCTGGGGAGGGGGCAGGAGGGAATACTCGGCGATGAAGTACGTTCTGTACACTTTATTCGGCAGCGCCTTCATGGTGGCTGGTATCCTCAGCCTGTATTTCACTACCGGCAGTCTGAATATGGTGGAGATAGCCCAATCCGGGCTGGGCATGGTGCAGGCGATTATGCCGGCGGCGGCCATATTCTTCCTTCTCCTCATTGGTTTTGCCATCAAGTTACCTGTCTTCCCGTTTCATACCTGGCTCCCTGATGCGCATACCGATGCGCCTACCGCCGTAAGTGTAATGCTTGCCGGTTCGCTCATCAAAATGGGCGGCTATGGCATAATTAGATTGTGTGTATCCTTCTTCCCCGATGTAGCGAAAGCTTATGCCCAGCCGCTGGTAGTGCTGGCTATAATCGGCGTGCTGTATGGAGCAGCGGTAACGCTGAGACAGACTGATATTAAGCGGATGATTGCGTACAGTAGTATCAGCCACATGGGGTATGTGCTTCTGGGCATCTTCGCGTTGGGGCAGGTGAGCATGTCCGGTGCTGCCCTGCAAATGTTCAGCCACGGTGTTGTAACCGGTCTCCTGTTCGCCGTGGCAGGCTTGGTGATACACAACATCGGAGAGCGCGACCTGCGCAAGCTTGGCGGGCTGGCAAGGCAGGTTCCGGTTATTGCCGTTGTCTTCTCGATAGCTGGCCTGGCTTCTCTGGGACTGCCCACCACCAGTGGCTTCATCGCTGAGTTTCTCATCTTCGCGGGCAGTTTTACCAGCACTGTTTTTGCGGGAATTCAGGTATATACCCTGCTGGCGGTACTGGGGGTTGTGGTCACTGCCGGCTACATACTGTGGATGTTACAACAGGCGTTCTATGGCCCGGTAAAGGAAAAGTTTAACGGGGTCAAGGACGCTGACGCGCTGGAGAAGGTATATATGGTTGCCCTCGTTGCCGTGATTATGGTAGTGGGTATCTACCCGGCAGTGTTAACCGATATTATCAAGCTTGGCATATCGCCCATAGTGGGACTGCTGGGCGGATAGCGGAGTAGAATTGGACAAGAAGTCAATAATGATGAGAAGAGTAGACAGGTAAAATGAAAAGGAGCAGGTCTTGAATCTTACGTTGTTTATACCAGAGTTGAGTTTGATTGCCGTTGCCATACTGGTGATCATCCTTGACCTCTTCCTGCGGCAGAAGGAACTGCTGGGGTCGGTCAGCCTGGCCGGGCTGGTAATAGCTGGCGGCGTCACCATAGCCATGTGGGGAGGCAGCTATCCGGCTATCTTCAACAACATGCTGGCAGTGGACAACTTCGCCCTTTTCTTTAAACTCCTGTTTGTGGCGATTGCGTTTCTGGTTATCCTGGCTTCCAGGGATTATGTATCCAAATTCGCCCGGTTTCAGGGCGAATATTATGCCCTGATTCTGCTGGCTACGCTGGGTATGATGTTGATGACAGCTACCATCGACTTAATCTCCATCTTTGTTGCTCTGGAACTTACCAGCATTTCCCTTTATGTTCTGGTCGGCTTTCTCAAGGACCGCAAGTCAACCGAAGCCTCGCTGAAATACCTGCTGCTGGGAGCCTTGTCTTCAGCGGTGCTGCTCTATGGCATGGCGCTGATCTTTGGCTTCACCGGGGAAACGCAACTGGGAAAGATTGCCCAGGTTATCCAGTCGATGCCACCGCAGGCCCTTTTGGCCAGTCCGGCGCTGGTTCTGGGTATGGTGTTACTGGTAGCCGGCTTCGGGTTCAAGATTGCCGCCGTCCCCTTCCAGATGTGGGTGCCTGATGTTTACGAGGGAGCGCCGACACCAATAACTGCCTATTTATCGGTGGCCAGCAAGGCGGCCGGCTTCGCTATCATCCTGCGCGTTTTCTCCTCCGCCTTTGGCAGTCCCACCTGGCTGAGCCTTAACTGGGGGATAATCTTCGCGGTGCTGGCAGTCATCAGCATGACCATCGGTAATATAGTCGCCATCCCCCAGACCAACATCAAGCGTATGTTAGGGTACTCCAGCATAGCTCAGGCAGGCTACCTTATGGTGGGACTGGCCGCCGTGGGCTTTTCTCCGGCCAAAGACCTCCTGGGACAAAGTGGAGTTATCTTCTTCCTCGCTAGCTATGCCTTAACCAACATGGGGGCTTTTATCGCCATAATAGCCATTTCCAACAAGCTCGACAGTGACCGGATAGCGGATTATTCCGGCATGGGCAAACGGGCGCCACTGCTGACTTTAGGCCTGACCCTGTGCCTTATTTCTCTTGTCGGTATGCCGCCCGCGGCGGGATTTATGGCCAAGTTCTATATCTTCAGCGCTGCTGTGCAGAATAACCTTTTGTGGCTGGTGATTATCGCCACGATAAACAGTGTGATATCGGCCTACTACTATCTGCGGGTGGTTAAGGTGATGTGGTTTGGCGAGCCTGCCTCTGATGAGAAAATACCATCGTCCGGGGCACTACGGTTGGCTCTTTTCCTATCCTCGCTGGGTGTGCTGTTGCTTGGAATCGTTCCCGGCCTGGCGATGCGGGTGGCTGAATTTGCTGCCATGATGTTTGTTTTTTAATTACCTGGTTGTATTTAGTGGCACCGATGGCTTCAGCCATATCGATAATTTCTGCTCGTTTTTTGCCTGACCAACATTATAAGCAAAGATACGACTGCCATATTCGCTGCGCCGATTAAGAAAGCAATAGAGTAACTGCGATTAATATCAAAGATGATGCCCCCCATGGCTGGCCCAGCAGCCGCCCCGATGGCCCAGCCAATATTCAGCACACCTATTATTGTCCCGATTTTGTCTAACTCGAAGCTATCACCAATTAATGCCGACAAACTGGCGCCAAGCCCGCCAAAGGCGAAACCAAAAACCGAAGCAAACAGATAGACCATCCATAGTTCCTGTGCCCATACTAGCCATATCATAGCCCCGCTCAAAAATAGTGCACAGATGGTGGCAGTCAGTTTCCGGCCTATTCTATCTGAAGTGTTACCCATTATTATCCTTCCTGCTATAGAAAGCGCGCCTACCAGGCTGAGAGCTAGTGCCGCCTCTCCAGCGGAAAAGCCTGTATCGGTAGTATGAGGCACGAGATGAGTCAATACTAAATAGAAGCAGGGAGCGTAAAGTAGCCAGATAACCGTTATAAGCCAGTAATTCCTGTCTCTGAATAACTGTAATAGCGAGAAGTCCGTCGGCGGGATATTCTCCTCGTCATATGTTATATCCTCTGGAAGAGAATTCGCTCCATCGGGTCGAGCTCCGATTTCATACGGGTCTTTTTTCAATAGCCTGGAGATAGGAATCACAACCAACCAGGCGATTACTCCTATTACGATATACGCCGTACGCCAATTGAAGTTAGCAATGAGGTAGGTGGCAAATGGAGCCATAAGGAATGTTCCTATTCCAGATCCAGCGCCGGCGATACCAAAGGCCAGCCCACGTTTTTTATCAAACCACCTTGAGATTGTTGACGTCAGTACTACGAATATGGCGCCGGTTCCCAACGATAATAACAGGCTATAGGTTATAAATAACTGCCATGTCGAGTTGACCTGGCTGGTTAACAGCAGGCTGAAACCAGAAATTAAGCCCATTAAGAAGATAACCCTCCTCGGGCCGTATCTGTCAACAGCTCGACCAAACAAAAAAGAAGATATACCGGCAAGTATAAAATTAACGGATGAGATTGCAGAAGTGACGCTTCGGGTTAAGTGAAATTCATTCGCTATGGATTTAAAGAAGACGCCAAAAGAAAGATGTATGCCGAAAAGGGTGGTGCCGGCAATAAGGAAGGCGATAACTATTATCCACCCATAAAATAGCTTATCTTTAAGCCGTGATAACAATGCTATACCCTCCCGAATAGCAAGCAAGTGAAGGTGGCGGAGTTCATCACCACGAAATTTGGTTTTTGTTAACGGTCAACCCTGGGGCTTGGTGAATCTCACCGTGTAATTCCACATTAGCTATTTCTGTTTCCAAATCCACGGCAGAACCACATTATGGATACTCCAGGGGAACCCCCATCTCAATAAGCTCTCTCTTAACCTTGAGGTAGATGTCAAGCCATTCCTGTGTTGGCTTCAGCGTCTTTAAATCATAGCAATCCTGGAATCTCTTTCCTATGGGTGGGTCCCACAGCATGCCCTCGAACTTGGGAGTCAGCACTTTTGCGATTTCATTTGCTTGCTCTCGTG
>SDBV01012717.1_pt1 | contig 10766 bp, 8 predicted proteins | sample 2277081 | NCBI WGS metagenome assembly SDBV01 (sample SAMN10402039, study PRJNA504765) | marine sediment metagenome | isolation source: marine sediment core GS10_PC15, 223 cmbsf | place: Arctic Ocean: Southern Knipovich Ridge | collected 2010
TTTTTTGCAGCAGGCATAATGCACGACATTGGACGCCTTGTCTTTTATACGAAAATCCCGGAACGTTCACGTGAAGCTCTGCTCTTCTCAAAGGAAAGCGGCAGCCTTCTATATAAGGTTGAGCGTGAACTGATTGGATTTGATCATGCTGCTCTGGGTGGTGCGTTATTTAAAGAATGGAAGCTTCCTCTCAGCACTATAGAGATGGTAGAGTCTCATCACTCCCCTTTGCAGGCAAAGTCTTTTCCCATTGAAACGGCGATTGTTCATGTGGCTGACATTATTGCGCATGCCTTTCAATTAGGCAGTAGCGGAGAGCAATTTGTACCCCCGCTTCATACAAGGGCATGGGAATCTATTGGGCTGCGCTCCAGCATATTACCCAATCTCTCAGTTCAGGTGAACCGGCAATTTCATGCTGTAATCGATACGATTTATCCGGACACAGAGAAATGACGGATACTTTAAATAACATGAATCAGATGAAGAACTTACAAGCCCGCATTAACTATCTTGAAGATGTAAATCGGCGGTTGCTGAACAGCCTGGACCTACTGACTTCAATGGGAGATTTTTATGCGGGTATTAACAAGGACAGAGATATATCTTCAATTTTCATTGCAACCCGCTCACAAATAAAACGATTGATCCCTTTTAGTGTCACAGCATTTCTGTTGACTGATGAGGACGATAACAGTTTCGTTCTGAGTGACTGTGAGCCTGAATCCCTCTGGGAAAGTGTTCAAAAGAAAGTGGATGAAATGATCATAGATGGAACTTTCGCCTGGGCTTTACATCAGAACCGTCCTGTCATAGTGCCGGTAAAGCTTTCCAGTCACGACAATATACTGTTACTCCATGTCCTGGCAACCAGATCACGTATTAGAGGAATGTTTCTTGGAGTATTACCGAAATCCCAGCTTCAAATAAATGACCGGTCTCTGAGTACATTATCCATAGTCTTGCTCAACACCGCATATGCAGTGGAAAGCTTAACTTTGTATAAGATGCTTAACGATAAAAATCTGTATCTTGAAACGGAGGTTAAAAACCGAACACGGGCCTTGTATATAGCGCGTGAACAGGCAGAAGAGGCAAATGCTGCTAAATCGCAATTTCTTGCCAACATGAGCCATGAAATCCGTACGCCTATGAATGGTATCTCTGGAATGACAGAATTACTGGGTAATACTGATCTTACAAATGAGCAGAGAGAATACCTTAATATGATTAAGGTGTCTTCCGAGAATATGCGGGCAATTGTCAATGACATTCTTGATTTTTCTAAAATTGAGGCTGGAAAACTTAACCTTAAATCTGTTGACTTCAATCTTCGCGACAACCTTGGTACTATTTTGAAAACCATTGCTATCAGGGCACGTGAAAAGGGCCTTGAGCTGACATTCAATGTACAGACGACTGTTCCTGATACACTAAGAGGCGACCGGACAAGATTACAGCAGATAATAGTTAATCTTGTGGATAATGCTATCAAGTTCACTGACAAGGGAGAAATAGCAATATATGTAGAATCAGAATCTCAGACTGAAGATCTGGTCACCTTACACTTTGCAGTCAGTGACACCGGGCAGGGTATCCCGGAGAAGAATCAAAAACATATATTTGAAGCCTTCACTCAGGTTGATGGTTCAACGACACGTGAATTTGGCGGCACAGGACTCGGACTCTCCATATCTTCTGAACTTGTCAGAATGATGAATGGAAAGATATGGGTTGAAAGCGAAGTTGGCAAAGGAAGTACATTCCACTTTACAGCAAGGTTCGGCATAGTTCCTGAATTAGAGAAACAGGAGTTTCCTGAAGAGATTGTTAACCCTGACTATGAGTCTTCAGATGACCAGGTAAATTATGAAAACAGAAAAAAAGTTCATATTCTTCTTGCTGAAGACAACGATATTAGTCAGGAATTTGAACTCCGAATTTTAAAAAGACAGGGCTACACAGTGGAAGTTGCTAACAATGGAGAAGAGGTGCTTGAGGGTTTAAAGAAACAGCACTTTGACATTGTGCTGATGGATGTGCAGATGCCGAAAATGGACGGGATAAAGGCAACACAAGCGATCAGAAGCTCAACGGACAATACTTTTAATCCTGAGATTCCCATAATAGCCGTAACTGCTCATGCCTTTGAAGAAGAAAAAGAGAAGTGTCTAAAAGCCGGAATGAACAGCTGTGTTATAAAACCCTTCGAGGGTGAGGAACTTTTCAAAGAGATTGAAAGACTTGTTCAAGCCGAAGACATGTCTTCTTGAATTCACTTTAATATGGAACTTAAGACTGGAGAAGTTCAAGGGTTATATTTATGAACGCAGAATATTTTTACAGTGCTTTAATATTCATCGGCGCAGTCTTTATTCTGGTCTCGGTCTTTCTGTCTAACAGTACACGGAAAAGTATTCCGGAAGACCTGAGAGGGAAGTGGCTCGTCATAATGTGCCTGATGGTGTTCTTCATTGCCGGCTATCTCTCATATATTGCGATTAAACTGAGTAAGGTAGAATTTCCTCATGAAATGATTACCAGCGGTGTTTTTCTTGGGGGAGGGTTCTTTGTTTTTATTATTGTTAACCTGGCCAAGACTACCATATCGAGGCTCAGAAAAAATGAGAGAGTAGTGCGAATTGTGAACGAACAGTTAAGGGATAAAAATATTGATCTCGAGCAGCAGATCGTGATGCGTACAGAGGTTGAGAGAGAACTCAGGAGGAGTTCGAAGAAACTTGAGGAATCAAACAGGAAGATAAGTGAGAACAGTGAAAAACTCCAGAATGCCCTTAAGGAGATTTTCACTCTTTTGCAGAATGTAATTAGAAAAAAAGACGTAAGCATCAGATTTAACAACCCTGTTTTAAAGAAGTGTTATGAAGTCAAAAACTGCACAAATGATGACTGTGCCTGCCATGGAAAAGAGACAGTGAGATGCTGGCAGATAGCAGGCACTTTATGTGATGGTGAGATATCCGGAGATTTTGCTAAGAAATATGACAGCTGTTCGGAGTGCGAAGTATTTAAAGCAGCCACGTTGGACCCTATCTACCAGATAGGCGAATATTTCAACAATATGATGCATGCCCTTCAAATGAAAAATAATGAACTTGAAGAGGCATATAAAGAGATCTCATACACACAGGCAAAAGTTGTCCAGCAGGAGAAGATGGCAACCATTGGACAGCTCGCGGCAGGGGTGGCGCATGAGGTAAATAACCCCACCGGCTTTATATCAAGCAATCTCGGGACACTCGACAGGTACTCGAATAGACTGGCAGAGTTTATTAATGTCCAGAGTGAGGAGCTGGAATCCGTTCAATCTCCTGAAACACTCGAAAAACTTAAGGGCATACGGAAAAAGCTGAAGATTGATTATGTGATCGAAGACATAAATGATCTCATTAAAGAGTCGCTTGAAGGGGCTGACAGGATAAAAAAGATAGTCCAGAACCTCAAGAGCTTTGCAAGGGTGGATGAATCAGAATGCAAGCCGGCTAATATTAATGAATGCATTGAAAGCACGCTGAATATTATCTGGAATGAGCTTAAATACAAGGCGACTATTGAGAAGGAATACGGTGAGCTGCCGTTAACAAGGTGTTATCCCCAGCAGCTTAACCAGGTCTTTATGAACCTGTTGGTCAATGCGGGGCATGCTATTGAAAAACAGGGTGAGATAAAGATAAAGACATGGAATGGCGACGGTTTTGTCAATGTCCTGATATCAGACACCGGACAGGGAATACCCGAAGATAAAGTGGATAAAATATTTGACCCGTTCTTCACAACAAAGGAAGCCGGAATAGGTACCGGGCTTGGTTTGAGCATAAGCCATGACATTGTGAAAAAACATGAGGGAGATATTTCTGTCGAAACTAAATTCGGGGAGGGCACCAAATTTACTGTGAAGATCCCCGTTGTCGAGGACGACTGATATGGAAGATGAAATAAAAATATTATGTGTGGATGATGAAAGGAGTGTCCTGAAGTCGCTGGAGAGGCTGTTCCTGGACAGTGACTATGAGATAATCACTGCCGAGTCCGGCGAGGAAGGGCTTGAAATTCTTAAAGACACAGAGCTGGTCCAGATTATTATTTCAGACTACCGGATGCCGGGCATGAACGGAGTTGACTTTCTGAAGGAAGTTTACAAGTTGAATCCTGACACCATGAAGATTGTCCTTTCAGGATATGCGGACACTGCATCCATAGTTGATGCAATAAATGAGGGGAGAATATATAAATTTGTGCCGAAACCCTGGAACGATGATGACTTGAAAGTCACAATATCCAATGCCCTTGACTACTACTTTGCACAGAGGAAGAATATTCAGCTGACAAGGGAACTGGAGGCAAAAAATGATGAACTTCGGGAAATAAATTTTAATCTTGAGCAGGTTGCCGGGGAAAGGACCACTGAGCTGATTAAACATGACATAATGCTTGCCCATTCACAGAATATCCTCAATGCTCTGCCGGTTGGAGTAATTGGTATAGACCCGGAAGGGTTGATACTGCAATGCAATAGAAAAGGATTGTCACTGCTGTGTAAAGATGAGGCAAACGTAGTCGGGATGAACAGAAGAGATTCCTTTTGCGAAGAGATAAATAAATTCATTGAAGAGGTCACGGAGAAAGGGGCGCTTTCCGGACATGTTGTGAACAATGGCACTGCTATCAGGGTCAAGGGTGTGTATATGAATGATTCCGGAGGGCAGGAAGGCATTGTATTAGCATTGGAAGAGTCAGTCAATAATGAATGATGATATGACATTACTTGTAGATTATGAATAAATATACTCAAATCAACTGAATGATTACTGCCCCCCCCTTCAATTGACAATCAGCCTCATTTTAAGGTATTTTTAATATCCGGTTTTTACACTTTGTATGCAGGGCCTATAGCTCAGTTGGTTAGAGCGGTCGAGTCGACAGGCCGGTAGTTCAAATGATATAAGTGCTGGTTGCTCTTTTTAAACTATAGCTTATTATGAAGGGCCTATAGCTCAGTTGGTTAGAGCGCACGCCTGATAAGCGTGAGGTCGATAGTTCAAATCTATCTAGGCCCACCATATAAATTTTGCAGCTATTAGCAGTCAGCTGTAAGCTTTGAATTTTTTGTCTTTTCAGTTTATAATAGCTAACTGCTGGCACCTGTAAACTTAAAGCTTTTATGGGGGTGTAGCTCAGCTGGGAGAGCGGTCGATTCGACAGGTCATCGGTTCACCAGATAAAAGCTATGCTCGATTTGAGTAGTAAGCAGTTCTTTGACAGTATATTTTGAGGGGGTGTAGCTCAGCTGGGAGAGCGCCTGCTTTGCAAGCAGGAGGTCATCGGTTCGATCCCGTTCACCTCCACCAGAATATAAAAATTGCAGACATGGGATTTTCGGTTTGCATTTTAAATAAAATAAATGGTATTATCTTAATTCTTGAAAAAAGAATTTCCGGTGGTTATACCGGAGGGGCCACACCCGTTCCCATTCCGAACACGGAAGTTAAGCCCTCTATGGCTGATGATACTTGGGCCGCGAAGCCCTGGGAAAGTAAGTAGCTGCCGGATTAAAATTATAAAGAAGGCCTGATTTAACGATCAGGCCTTCTTTATTTTACCATTCCCCCAATTCTCCATTACTTACATTAGAAGCTATAAGAAATTTAAATTTGTAAATTTGAAGCTTGACATGAGAGAACATGCTGGATTATGATTAAATCCACTTTTGATTGAAATCCACTAAATTTTAAAGGAAATCCATGAAAGAACTGCCGATAATATTTCCGATAAATGAAATTATAGCGATGGGTATACCATTTTATGTTGTATATTCGTGGGTTGCTACAATAATCATTCTTACAGTTGCATTTATAGCAGTAAAATCACTTGAACTCGTTCCCAGGGGAACACAGAATTTTGTAGAAGTAATTATCGAATTTTTTCTTGACCTGGCTGAAACTTCCATAGGTGATAAGGGCAGGTTCTTTTTTCCGTTAATTGCAACACTGGGAATATATATATTTGTATGTAACTTCCTTGGCCTTATACCCGGGTTCGAGGCTGCGACCAGTGATATTAATACAACTGCAGCATTGGCATTGCCTGTCTTTTTTGCAACCCATATCTGGGGTATTAAGGAGCATAAATTCGGCTATATTAAACATTTTGTAGGTCCAATACGGTCTCTGCCTGCTTTGCCGTTAATGATATTAATGTTTATTATTGAGGTTATTGGTCATATTGCGAGGCCGCTAACACTGTCTGTCAGGCTGTTCGGAAATATGGTGGCCAAGCATAAAATTCTTATGATTTTAGGGATTTTGTCCCCGGCAATCGTCCCATCGGCAATTCTGGGGCTCGGGGTTCTGGTATCTGTAATACAGGCGTTTGTTTTTGTTTTACTTACAACCCTGTATCTTGCGGGCGCTGTTGAGGAAGCACATTAATTATTAAATCATAAAAAATACACTCTATGAAAGGAGGAAAGATGAAAAAAATACTGACTGCAATTCTTTTGTCCCTCACTATGGTATTTCTGCTGGCACCTATTGCTTTTGCTGCAGAGGCTGCAGCTGGAGAGGCATCATCCGGTGCAATGGGTTATTTTGGATGGGCCGCTATGGCATGTGGATTAGGCATTGGCCTTGCTGCTCTTGGGACAGGTATCGGGCAGGGCATTGGACTTGCCAAGGCTGCTGAAGGTGTTGCAAGAAATCCGGGTGCATCCGGAAAGATCACAACAACACTTATTATCGGTCTGGCCATGATTGAATCTCTTTGTATTTACGCTCTTGTTGTTGCCCTGATTATCCTCTTTATGAAGCCCTTCGGTGTCTAGCTGATAAATGAATAAATAGCTGAAATCTGAGAGAAAGGCAGGTATATCCTGCCTTTCTTTATGGCTTCCCGCGCAGTGAGAACCAACAATTTTTTGTCGAAAACTGTTAAAATCCTTAGCCACTGACAGACACGTATGCTGGATTAATACACATACTCTAACCAGGTAAAAGGAGAAGATTGTGGGACTGTTTGATAAGCTCAAAAAGGGATTATTTAAGACCAAAAAATCTCTTGTAGAAGATACGGAGAAACTTGCAAAAGGTAGAAAAGTTGATGATGCTCTTCTGGAGGAATTCGAAGAACTCCTTATTATGTCGGACGTGGGGCCCCAGGCGTCATCTGACATAACCGAGGCCCTGAGAGAAAAGGTCAAGCAGGACAAGATAAAGAATGAACGTGATCTAAGAGAGGCATTTCAGGAGGAAGTCAGGAAGATACTTAAAGAGGGGCATAAAGTGATGTGTGCGGGTGAAAAGCCGTATGTTGTTCTCACCATAGGTGTTAACGGCGTCGGCAAGACAACCACTATAGGCAAGCTTGCCAGGCGTTTTACGGACCATGGATTTACAGTCATGCTTGCTGCAGCGGACACATTCAGGGCAGCGGCCATTGAACAGCTTGATATATGGGCGGACAGGGCGGGCGCATATATCGTTAAACACAAGAGCGGATCAGACCCTGCTGCGGTTGCATTTGACGCAGTGCAGTCCGCCAAATCCAAAGATGTTGATGTTGTCATTATTGATACCGCGGGCAGGCTCCATACAAAGTCCAACCTGATGGAAGAGCTGAAAAAAATTAAACGTGTTGTCAGTAAAGAAAAGTCTTCCGCCCCTCATGAGATATTGCTTGTAGTTGACGCAACTTCAGGGCAGAACGCGATCACTCAGGCAAAGATATTCAATGAAGCAGTCGGGGTAACCGGTCTTGCCCTTACCAAACTTGACGGCACTGCAAAGGGCGGCATTATAATCGCGATAAACAAAGAACTTGATATTCCAGTTAAGCTGATAGGGGTAGGCGAGGCGGTTGAAGACCTTCAGGATTTTGAGCCGGAGGAGTTTGTTAAGGCGTTGTTCGGGTAAATATTTTTGTAGGGGCATGGCGCGCCATGCCCCTACGCATTCATCACATCTTCCAGTAAATTCAAAGGCAATGCCCCGTTCTCAAGCAGCCTGTCATGAAACTCTTTAATATTAAACTCTGAACCAGGGGCCTCTTCTGCCTTTTTCCTTAATTCAAGAATTTTCATTTCCCCTATCTTATAAGCCAGGGCCTGTCCGGGCATGGCAATGTAGCGGTCTACTTCTGTCTTTATTTCATGGTCTTCGAGGCCGCTATGTTCTTTACAATAATTTATGGCTTCATCGCGGCCCCACTTGTAAACATGAAGGCCTGTATCTACTACAAGCCGAACAGCCCGCCATATCTCAAAATTGAGCCTTCCGTATTCAGAGAAATCATCCTGATAAAATCCCATTTCCTTTGCGAGCTTTTCTGCGTACAGTGCCCATCCTTCGATAAAGGCCGTGGAACCTTCATGCCTCCTGAAATCAGGGAGGTCTTCCATCTCCTGCATGATTGCAATCTGGAGATGATGGCCGGGAACAGCCTCATGATATGAAAGGGCTTCCATTTCGTATTTGGGCCTCTGTTCAGGCTTGTATGTATTTGCATAGAAATAGCCGGGCCTCGAAAAGTCCATTGGAGGAGGGTAGTAGTAAGCAGCCGGCGCAGCCTGTTCCCTGTATTTTTCTATTGCTTTAATACCGTATTTGGCTTTAGGCAGTCTTCCGAAATACTCGGGGACTTTCCTGTCCATCTGGATCAGGATGTTGCGGTAGCTGTCAAGAAGCTCCTCTCCTGTTTTAGGGTAAAGATCTTTTTTGGTTTTTACGTAGGCGGTAAACTCTTTGACGGTTCCGCTGCAGCCGATTTTATTTATGATTTTCCTGATTTCACTGCCTATTCTTTCTACCTCTTTTTTGCCGACCTCATGTATCTCTTCGGGTGAAAGCTCTGTGGTCGTATGATATTCCGCATAAAACCGGTACATGTCAGCGCCGTCCGGAAGTGACCATACACCTTCCTTTTCTCTGCAATGATTCATGTATTCCCCGCTCAAATATTCATGCAATTTTGTATAGGCAGGTGTTACGCCGGCAGAGAGTGCCTCTTTTACGCGGTTTTTAATTTCTTCTTTCTCCTGCTCCGGGAAATCTTCATCTATTTTTAAAACAGGAGAAAATAACGGGTGGTTTTCCGGCGGAAATTTCGTAAATGTTTCTACCTGTACAAGGACATGCTCCATGATCTTTTTAAAGGCGGTTATTTTAAATTCTATGCCTGTCTGCAGGAGCTTAATAACCTGCTCTACCTGACGGGGGAAGGCATTTAACCTAGTAATATAGTTTTCAATGTCTTCCCGGGTTTTGAAGGGATGGAACTGGATTATCTGCGGAAAATCGATATGAGGGCCCTGCATGTGATTCAGGGGCATGTAATGGGCCTTGTATTGATGCAGTTTAACATGATTGTTCAGATGGGTTATAAAAAGATCATAATTTATTTTATTGTCCGCGGTTAAACTGGTTTTATCTATTTTTTCTATTTGTGACTTTAGCTCCAGAAAATAGTTGATCTGCAGGGCGATAGAATCTTCAGAAAGGTCTTCAAGCGCATTATTATACCGGTGGTCCCCGATATAAGTTGCAAATGTCGGATTATGTTTTAATATGAATTCCCAGTAATCCTTAAGATGGCCCTGCAATTCTTCGTTCTGATTTTGCATGTCCATTCGCCTCTCCCTGGTCTGAAATGTTTATTGGGAATATTAGCATGCTATGGGAAATTGTGCCACATGTAGGGGCAGGTCTTGTGCCTGCCCTTCTGTTGGGTCTTGTGCCTGCCCTGTCAGGTTCCTGCCCATTCGCGATTCCAAAGAAAGGGCACCCACAAGGGGTGCCCCTACAATTAGAACACACAAAAAGGGACGGATATTTTCATCCGTCCCTTTTATATCAATTGTTAATTCTTGATTAATACCTGTAATGCTCCGGCTTGTACGGGCCTTCAACCGGAACGCCGATGTAATCGGCCTGCTCCTGTGTGAGCTTGGTAAGCTTTACGCCTATTTTATCAAGATGAAGCCTGGCAACTTCCTCGTCAAGCTGTTTGGAAAGGCGGTATACTTTCTTTTCATATACATCCTTGTTCTTCCAGAGATCAAGCTGTGCAAGTGTCTGGTTGGTGAAACTGTTTGACATTACGAATGAAGGATGTCCGGTTGCACAGCCAAGGTTAACCAGCCTTCCTTCGGCAAGCAGAAAAATGGAATGGCCTTCAGGAAAAACATACTTGTCGACCTGGGGTTTAATATTAACTTTCTTAACTCCCGGATATTCCTCCAGCTTGGTTACCTGTATTTCATTGTCGAAATGTCCTATGTTGCATACAATGGCCTGGTCCTTCATTTTGGCCATATGTTCGATCTTTATAATGTCCATATTGCCGGTAGTGGTTACATAAATGTCTCCTTCGCCGAGCGTGTCCTCAACAGTGGCGACTTCATAGCCTTCCATTGCAGCCTGGAGTGCGCAGATAGGATCGACTTCAGTTACAATGACCCTTGAGCCGTATTCTTTTAATGACTGCGCACATCCCTTACCTACGTCTCCGTAACCGCAGACAACTGAAACCTTTCCTGCGAGCATAACATCCGTGGCCCTCTTTATACCGTCTGCAAGGGATTCCCGGCAGCCGTAGAGATTGTCGAACTTGGATTTTGTGACAGAGTCATTTACATTGATCGCAGGAATAAGGAGTGTCCCGTTATTCATCATTTCATATAATCTGTGAACACCTGTTGTTGTCTCCTCACTTACACCCTTCCATTCGGCAACGGTCCTGTGCCATTTCTGGTT
>SDBV01012718.1_pt1 | contig 10765 bp, 6 predicted proteins | sample 2277081 | NCBI WGS metagenome assembly SDBV01 (sample SAMN10402039, study PRJNA504765) | marine sediment metagenome | isolation source: marine sediment core GS10_PC15, 223 cmbsf | place: Arctic Ocean: Southern Knipovich Ridge | collected 2010
CCAGTCTGAGGAGTCTTGTGGCCAGCACGAACCAGATAAGTGACGTCTCACCACTGGCTTCACTGACTGACTTGACTACTCTCGTCCTGTCGTCAAACCAGATAAGCGATATCTCACCATTGGCTTCCTTGACCAACCTTACCGACCTCTTCCTGGGGGCTAACCAGATAAGTGACGTCTCACCACTGGTTACCCTCACCAAGCTGACCGAACTCTGGCTTCAGGGTAACCCGATAGATGACACTTCATCGCTGACTGCCCTGATCAGCATGACCTCTCTCGATCCGGACAACGGCGGAGACAGCGCCGTGTTCCCCGATGAGAATCTCGAGGCAGCGGTACGCGAGGCGACAGGCAAGCCGGAAGGCCCTATCTACGCCGCGGACCTGGAAGCGCTTACCTCGCTTTCTGTCCCCGGAAGAGGCATCATCAACCTGACCGGCCTCGACCGTTGTGTGAACCTCGAGAGGCTGGAACTCCATGATAACCAGATAAGCGACCTGTCGCCGCTGGCTGACCTGACGAGTCTGACCGAGCTCCGGCTGGGTGACAATCAGATCAGCAATGTTTCGCCTCTGGCCTCGCTGACCAGTCTCACCCGCCTCTTCATTGGCGGCAACCAGATAGGTGACGTCTCGCCGCTGGCTCACCTTCGTGGCCTCACCGAACTCTGGCTGAATGACAACCAGTTAGCCGACATCTCACCACTGGCTGATCTCACCAACCTGCGGTGGCTCTATCTCAACGGCAACCAGATAACAGATGTCACCCCTGTAACCTACATCGCCGGGCTCTTGGAGCTATGGGTTTACGACAACCCGATAGCCGATACTTCACCGCTGGCTTCGCTTGCCGGCGTCACCGTACTCGGCGAGATCACTTTCCCCGACTCGAATCTTGAGGCGGCCGTCAGGGAAGCAATCGACAAGTCCGAAGGTCGTATCCTGACCTCTGACCTGGTGGCCATCACCTCTCTGTCACTCCCCGCGGAAGGCATCGTCGACCTCACCGGACTGGAGTACTTCCTCAACTTGAAGAGGCTTGAACTTGGCGACAACCAGATAAGTGACCTCTCTCCGCTGGCTCATTTTCGTGACCTCACCGAACTCCGGCTGAATGACAACCGGATAGCCGACATGTCACCTCTGGCTGGCCTCACCAGCCTGACAACGCTCTGGCTGGAGGGCAACCAGATAGGCGACGTCTCGTCGCTGGTATCACTCACCAACCTGACCGAGCTGTGGCTTAACGACAATCAGATAATCGACATCGAACCCCTGGCTGACCTCACCGGTCTGACGGCGCTCTGGCTTCAAGACAACCGGATAACCGATGTCGGACCCCTGGCTGACCTCGCTGCCACCACCAGGCTCTGGCTCCAGAACAACCCGCTTGAGGACGTCTCCCCCCTCTTCCCCGACCCGAATCTTGAGGATGCCGTCAGGGAGGCAATGGACATTCCGAAAGGCCCCATCCTGACTTCGGACCTGGAAACGCTGAAAGCTCTCTCCGCTGGCCGAAAGGAGATTACGAACCTGTCCGGCCTGGAGTATTGCGTCAATCTCGAGTGGCTCGATGCTAACGGCAACCAGATTAGTGACATTTCACCGCTGGCCTCTCTGACCGCTCTCACCGAGCTGTGGCTCAACGACAATCAGATAATCGACATCTCGCCGCTGGCAGATCTCGGGGACCTGACCGAACTCCGGCTCCAGAACAACCAGATAGACAGCATCTCGCGGCTGAGTTCCCTCACCACTCTGGCCGAGCTGTTGCTTGACGATAACCAGATAAGCGACATCTCGCCGCTCGTTCTCCTCAGGAAGCTGAGCGTGCTTTGGCTCCAGAACAACCGGATAGCCGACATCTCACCACTGGCTGACCTCAGCGCCCTGACGTGGCTCCATCTGAATGGCAACGAGATCACGGACATAGGAACTCTGGCCGGGAACACGAAACTCACCGAACTTCGCCTTGGCGAGAATCGGATAGCCGGCGTGTCCCCGTTGGCATCGCTCACCGACCTGACACGACTTTCCCTCCACGGCAACCGACTGGAAGACATTTCGCCGCTGGCCTCGCTGGTAGACTTGACCTGGCTGACGCTCTACGACAACCCGATCAGCGACGTCTCGCCGCTGGCTTCACTGACCAATCTCGACAGGCTTGTCCTTGGGCCTGACCAGACAGACGAGGATTCGCCGCTACCCCCTCTGCCGGGCGCTACGGTGTTGTGGGCAGTCGTCTTTCCCGATCAGGACCTTGAGGCCGCCATCAGGGAAGCAATACGAAGAGCCGAAGGTCCGGTCTATACACTGGAGCTGGCGGGACTGACCTCTCTGTCCGTGCCGCCGGGAGATATCGCCGACCTCAGCGGCCTGGAGCACCTCGTCAACCTGAGGAGGCTCGAAATCGCCGGCAACGCCATCAGCGACCTGTCGCCGCTGGCCTCCCTGACCGACCTGACTCAGCTTTCGCTGGATGACAACCGGATAGTGGACCTGTTGCCGCTGGCTTCCCTGACCAACCTTACCGAACTCTCGCTCAGCGACAACCGGATAGCGGACCTGTCGCCGCTGGAATCTCTGACGGGCCTGACCGTCCTGCATCTGGACGGCAACGCCATGTCCACCGATTCCTATTCCTTCACCACCCAGGAATCGCCGCCGCCGCTGCTCCCCTACACCTCGGGGCACGATCCGGCCAGGGGAGCCACCGGAATCCCCGCCGACGCCAGCATCATCGTCCATCTGCTCGATGACGGCTCAGGCGTCGACCGCGCCAGCATCTCCATGACCGTCGATGGTACCGCCGTCACGCCCGCCATCACCGGCTCCCCGGCTGACTACATCCTCAGCTACGATCCCCCGGCCAACTTCGCCCCTGGCCAGGAGGTCGATGTCACCGTCGATACCCGTGATCTTGACGGCAACGCCATGTCCACCGACTCCTATTCCTTCAAAGCCACAATGATGGACGGTGTCACTCCCTACACCTCGGGGCATGGTCCCGCCGAGGGAACCACCGGAATCCCCGCCAATACCAGCATCGTTGTCCACGTCCGTGATGACGACGCCGGCGTGGACCTCGACAGCATCTCGATGACCGTCGAGGGCGCCACGGTGACTCCCATCATCGACGGCGTCCCCGCCGACTACACCCTAACCTACGATCCACCTGCCGACTTCGCCTCTCTCCAGGTGGTCGATGTCACCATCGGTGCCTCTGATCTTGACGGCAACCGCATGGTCACCGACTCCTATTCCTTCACCACTCAGGAACCGCGACCGTTCCTGCCTCCCTATACCGCCGGACATGATCCCGCCAGGGGAGTCAGGGGAGCCACCGACATCCCCGCCGACGCAAGCATCGTCGTCCATGTTCTCGATGACGGGTCTGGCGTTGACCTCGCCACCATCTCAATGACGGTCGAGGGGGCCTCCGTCACTCCCACCATCACCGGTTCCCCCGCCGACTACACCCTCACCTACGATCCTCCTGACGACTTCGCCCTTTACCAGTTGGTCGATGTCACCGTCGATGCCCGTGATCTTGACGGCAACATCATGGCCACCGACGCCTATTCCTTCAACATCGCGATGATTGACAGCGTGACTCCCTACACTTCGGGGCATGATCCCGCCGACGAAGCCATCGGCGTCCTTGTCGACTCCGACGTCGTCGTCCATGTCGCCGATGACGGCTCCGGCGTTGACCGCGCCAGCATCTCCATGACCGTCGATGGTACCGGCGTCACCCCCACCATCACCGGCTCCCCGGCCGACTACACCCTCAGCTACGATCCCCCAGACGACTTTACCCTTCGCCAGGTGGTCAATGTCACCGTCGATGCCCGTGATCTCGACGGCAACACCATGCCCACCGACTCCTATGCCTTCACCATGATCGATGATTCGTTCCCCTACACCTCGGGGCATGGTCCCGCCAGTGGTGCCACCGGTATTCCCGTCGACTCCAACATCATCGTCCATGTCGTCGATGACGACGCCGGCGTTGACCTCGCCAGCATCTTGATGACCGTCGAGGGAGTCTCTGTCACCCCCACCATCACCGGCTCCCCTGCCGACTACACGCTCACCTACGATCCCCCTGACGACTTCGACCCCCTCCAGGTGGTTGATGTCACCGTCGATGCCTCCGATCTTGACGGCAACCAGATAAACGACCTCTTGCCGCTGAGCTCGCTCACCGGTCTCACGGAACTCTACCTGCACGGCAATCAGATAGTCGACATCTCGCCGCTGGCCCTGCTCAGCAACCTCACTGAACTTACGCTGGAGTCGGACTGGATGAATGACCCATCCCTGGCACGCTTGCCCGCCGATGTGGACGTCTCGTGGGTGGTCGCTATTCCCGACCCCAACCTCGAGACCGCCCTGAGGGAGTCAATGCGCAGGCCGGAAGGCCCCATCTACACCTCGGACCTGGAAGCCCTTACCTCACTCTCCCTTTCAGAGAGGGGCATCGCCGACCTTGCCGGTCTGGAGTACGCCGTGAATCTTGAGAGGCTGGAGATAGACGGGAACCAGATAAGCGATGTGTCTCCATTGGCTTCACTCCCCAGGCTCAGAGAGCTTTGGTTGCACGGCAACCCGATTGAGGAGATAGCGCCGTTGGCGTCACTGCACGGTCTTACCGAGCTTGTCCTGGCACCGGACCAAATAGACGACATGTCACCGCTGGCCTCGCTGGCTGCCCTGAGTATTCGCTTGGCGGTCGTCTTTGCTGACCCGAACCTTGAGCTGGCGGTCAGAGAAGCACTGGGCAAACCTGAGGGCCCGATCTATGACCGGGACCTCATAGACCTTGTGTCTCTCAGCGCCGGGCGAAGAGGCATCGCCAGCCTTGCCGGACTGGAATACTGCCTGAACCTGAGGATGGTTGATATCGACGGCAACCAGGTGAGTGACCTCTCGCCACTGGCCGGGCTCGCCAGCCTGACCCGCCTTCGCGGCAGTGGCAACCAGATCAGTGACATCTCACCCCTGGCTTTGTTGACGAACCTGACTGAACTCGACCTCGGAAACAACCAGATAAGCGACATATCTCCCCTGTCGGGGCTGGTCAACCTCACTTCGCTTGAGTTGAGTGACAACCAGATAGGTGACATCTCGCCTCTGGTGACCAATCAGGTCATCGGAGATGGCGACACGCTTCACATACGTTTCAATCCACTGAATGCGGAATCCTCCCGTGTGCATATCCTGGAGCTCGAGGCCAGAGGAGCTACGGTTTTCGTCTCATGGGTCGTCGTCAGCTTCCCTGACCCCAATCTCGAGGCTGCGGTTCGCCAGGCCGTCGGCAGGCCGACCGGCGACATCCTCAGTACGGATCTTGAGGCACTGACCAGTCTTGACATCTCCGGCCTGGGCATCTCAGACCTGACAGGCCTGGAGCAATGCCGGAACCTCACTTCTCTCGACCTCAGGGACAACCAGATAAGCGACATCTCTCCACTGGTCCTGCTGACCAACCTCACTGAACTTGAGCTGGAGGCCGAACTGAAGGCCGAACTTGAGGCGGCGCTGGCAGCAGCCGCAGAAGAAGCAGCCGCAGCAGAGGCAGCTGCAGAAGAGGCAGCCGCAGCAGAGGCAGCCGCAGCAGAGGCAGCAGCCACTGAGGAACTAGCCCCACCCGAGCCGTCATTTGATGCCCTGACGTGGATAGATGAAACGTACGGCTTCTCGATCCAGTATCTTTCCTACTGGACAGACGGGGAGGATTACGGGCAGTATGAGAGACTCGGCGACGGCGCCTACGCTATTCCGGCTCTTTCTATTGCCCTTCTGGAAGAGCTTATCACAGACTACCGCGCAAGTATTGTCGAGGGTGAGGCCTTCCTGGAGATGCTCTCCGAGACCCCGGCAGTCCTGGTCGATGGCACCGCCGTCACCTTGTACGAATACGAATACAGCGGTGATTATCCGGGATGGTCTCTTACCATGTATGTGGAAATTAACCGCACGGGTTTCACATTCACTGTACAGGACATTACGAGTCTTCCGCTCGAAGACCATCTGGCGGTGGGGACAGAGATTCTCCTTAGCCTGGTAATCGACTAGGCAGTGCCCCGAAGGTGCGCGGGGTCCACAGAATTGGCCGAGGTAACTGACGAGGCGGGGTATCGCAGGGTATCCGGCCTCTGCTTGTCCCCGTTGACGCCCAAGTGCCATTCAGGTAATATGAGGCCAGCGACGATCTTGGGGCATGGCGCTTCTGCGCGAGTTGAAGTGAGTGAGCCCGGTCAGGAGGGGCGTCGCGCAGGGGGATGGTGTGATGAATTCGGGTGATGCGTACGATTCTCTGGCAACCAAACTAAACCACAACGGCTCGAAGCGCCTGCGGCTGATTCTGGAGGACCTGATGACGCCGGACGAGGCGAAGATGGCGGACGCCCTGCCGGGCACGCCGCAGGAGGTGGCCGACGCCACCGGCTTTGAACTGAACCGCGTCAAGGAAACGCTGGACAAGATGTTCTTCATGGGCATCGTCTTCCCCAAGGGAGACTTCCGCCGCCGCGAGTACTTCCGCTTCGCGCGCTCCAGCGGCCAGTTCTTCGAATCGACGATGGCGCGGCTGCAGCGAGACCCGGCCCGCGATACCGAGTTTTACAAGCTGTGGCACGATTTCTCCGTGAACGAGTTCTACCCGATGATGGCCGAAATGAACAACGCGAGCGAGAAGCCCGGTCTGCGCGTCATCCCGGCCTACAAGTCAATCAAGGACTTGCCGGACGTACTGCCTTGCGAAAACTACCGGGAACTCCTCAAGGCCCAGGAACTCATCACAACCGTCCCCTGCGGTTGCCGTTACATGGAGACGGGAGTCGGCCATCACTGCCGCATCCACGACGAGGAAGCCGACCCGGTTTGCCTGCAGTTCGGGCGGGGGGCGGACTACGCCGCCGCCTGTGAATCCGGCACGGTGCTCACCACCGAGGAAGCGCTGGAAATGAATGACCGCATCGAGGAAGACGGGCTGATTCATTCCTACTATAACCACGACGGCATGACGGGCTTCCACACCTCATGTAACTGCTGCGACGATTGCTGCATGATCGTCGTGCCGATGCGGAACGGGGGTTATCCGCTCAACAAGGCCTGGTCGAAGAGCCGCTATGAAGCCTACTGCGTACCAGAAGACTGTAACGGCTGCCAGGACTGCGTAGAGCGCTGCCCGTTCGATGCCATCGAGATGGTCAAACCGGAAGGCAGCAAGAAGCTCAAGGCCCTCGTCGATGCCGAGAAGTGTTTTGGCTGCGGGGTGTGCGTTGTCGGCTGCGAACCCGAGGCTCTCAAGATGAAGGTAGTCAGACCACCGGAGCATATCCCGGCGGTACCTGCCGCCAGGTAGCTGCCGGTCCCGGCTGCGCGCCGGTTCAACCCTCGAGGCAGGCCGGCGACCGCAACCTATCCCTCAACCAGCTTGTTCGGCAGACCTCGGATGATTCCTTCCGCCTCCCTCACCACTCGCTCCACAAGCTCTTTGACTGATGGAAGGTCGTTCACCCTGCCCGCAATCTCCCCGCCCCACATCAGCGCCCTCGCCCGATTATCCTCGAGAAGACCTTCAGCCCCTTCCTCCTGTTTGGCATGCCCCTCTGCTGGGCCAGGACAACTACTACGTCTTCCGTGACCTGCCGGGCATGGCCGGCGAGGCGTTTGCCCGCCTCGTCGGCGAGCGCATTATCCACCAGGGCGCCCCAAGTTGACAGCCAAGTGCCGGGGCCGTACGATGTTACCGGCGACGCGCTCGGAGCAAGGAACGGAAAACCACAGATGGGGAGATAGACAATGCCGGAAGAGACACAGTTGGGCAAGTTTGACCACATCGGCCATGTCGTGCGGGATCGCGACGCCACCATGAAGTCATGGACAGCGCTGCTCGGCGTTGATGACTGGACAACGGATGAGTTCGACGCTTTCAATCTGAGTCTGGCCTTTTGCACACTGGGTAATACGAAGATTGAACTGCTTCAGCCCAATGACGACAAGTCAGTCTGGGGCGTGTTCGTCAAGGAGCACGGGGAAGGGTTGCATCATGTGTGCGTTCATGTTGCCGATGCGGATGCGGCGGCGGCTGCCCTGGTGGAGAAGGGTGGCGAAATCGTGCTTGCGATGCCGGGCATCCTGGCCTACGTCAACATCGGGGGGCCCGGTAGTATCATCCTTGAGCTTCTGAAAGTGTTCTAGCCGGTCTGTCGGGCTTTCGGTGTATTCGTGACCGATTTTGCCTCAGGGGCTTGCGCATTTGACATATCTCATGTATTATGGAAGTCAGGTTCTAGTGTAGGTTATTTCATAGTCATGCCGACCCCCGTAATAGCATCCCGGGTCCACCCACAACAGATATTGGATGGCCGAAACTCTTACCGAGTACTGAGAGAGGAGGTCATGCCATGAGTTTCCAAGATAGGTCACTCGAGTGCTTCGACTGCGGCGCCACTTTTACCTTCACCGCTGACGAGCAGGAATTCTTTGCCGGTAAAGGCTTCACGAACGACCCCAAGCGGTGTCCGCCGTGTCGCCAGGCAAAGAAAGCCGAACGTGGCGGCGGCAGCTATGGCGGCGGCGGCAGCTACGGCAGCCGGCCACCGCGGGAAATGCACGCGGTCGTCTGTGCCCAATGCGGCAAGGACACCGAAGTGCCGTTCCAGCCGACTGGCGATCGCCCGGTCTACTGCAGCGATTGCTTCAGCAAGATCAACCCCCGCCGATAACGGCAACCAGCCACAAGAAACAGAACGCACCCGAATGCTCTTCTGCACTTCGGGTGCGTTTTGCGTTACGGCAGCGTTGACGCTTCGTTGATCCAGGCGGATATGTCCTGTCTGGCCACTCGGACAGGCCGGGTCGTCGACGGCCGTCCAGGTTCTCCAGCCTCCATCACGGCTGATTCTTCCTGATTGGCTTCAGAAGATATTCCAATCCGTTGACCTTGATTTCATACAGAGACGACAATAGCATACCGATTCTTCCCGGAGGAAAGCCCTTCTGGTGAAACCATACCAGATAAGGTTCCGGCAGGTCACAAAGGATGCGATCCTTGTATTTCCCGAAGGGCATACGCATCGATGTCAATTCGATCAACACCTGAGCACTGAGGGGGATATCGCTCTTGTCTTGATTCATTCTCGCTCAAGTCTCGATAGACCACACCAGGAACCGGTGACAGCCTTGCTCACCAGGACCGATGAGTTCATCCATGGGCAGGCGCTCTCTGATCCGTCCACTGGCTGTCGTGGGCATCACGCCGGCTCCTCGGCGGGCCTCCTCATCCTGAGGATGTAGATGATCCCCGCCAGGGAGGCGAGAAACACGAGCAGCGCAATCACCTGGGCTTGCTGCATTCCCCAGAGTGTGATGTTCTCCTGCCTCACGAAGGTTAGGACGAATCTCCCCAGTGAGTAGACTGACAGGTAGCTCAGGAACGCCAGGCCGTCCTTCCGGTAGCGGCGGTCAATCCACAACACCAGCGCCAGTGCCAGACCGTTCCAGATTATCTCGTAGACCGGATAGGGGTGGGTGGGCACGCCGAAGAACGGCGTCGGGATCATGGCACCGGGATGGGTATAGATGAAAGCCCAGGGGAGATCCGTGATCCCGCCGTAGGCGTCCCCGTTGATGATGCAGCCGATCCGGCCGATCATGTGGGCCGCCAGCAGTCCCGGCGCCAGGGCGTCGGCCAGGCGGCCCAGCGGAATGTGTTTCAGTCTGGAATACAGCACGACGGCGGCGCCACCAATGGCCAGGCCTCCCCAGATCGCCAGTCCGCCTTGCTGAAACTGGAGTATATCGCCGGGGACGGCCGAGTAGTGTTCCCAGTGGTCGATCACATGGACCAGTCTGGCGCCGACGATGGCGGCGATTACTCCGACGAGAGCCATCGAATAGATATCATCGGAGTTGATGCCTCTCTTCCGGCCGCGGCGGACCCAGATCACTGTCGCGACCGCGATTGCCAGCACAATTGTCAGGCTGTACCAGCGAAGCTCGAAGGAGCCGAGTCGCAGCAGCACCGGGTCTATGTTGATGACTATGCCGTTCATTGGTTCATTCCCCACTCCTCCTCGTGCAGTCCAAGATACGGCCAGCGGTCGGTTACGATTACGAGGTGACACGCTCGTAACAGTGGTGCGCCCGCGTCCATAGTAGAGCCTGTTGGGCGCCACGTCAATAAGTGTGAGAATCCGGACCTTGCACCGTTGGAGCTAGTGGCTGTTGCAGGAGTTGGTGCTCAACGCCGACAAGGTCCTCACCCATGACTGATCTTCTCCCCGAAAGCTGGGCCGGTTTCTGAGGGGCAGGTCACATTGAGCCTGGTGACAAGTGTGCTATAATGAAACATAAGGAAATAGTGTGCTGAAGCTCTCACCGAAAATCAATTCCGCATTCATCACACTGGGTATCGTCTGGTTCACTGTAGGGTTTGTCATCTATGATGACGCCGATGTTTGGCCACGGGCTTCCTGTCTTTGCTCAGCGGTCTAATCGGTTTTGCTACCAGTAAAAGAAGCCACCAGTAATTGCTTTCCAGCCGCTGCCACAAAATAACAAGGGTTGACTAGCTACAAGAACGTCCAATAGTGGTTCAGCGGCCGGAATAGGACTCTGTCCCCGCCTCAAGCACTACCTGCGCGCGTATTTGTTTTGCACGTCCTCCCTTCATAGTCAAGGAGAAACTATGAACTTCGAATCCTTCAACCTTCACCCCAGTATCATGGACGGCGTCCGCGCGATGGGCT
>SDBV01012719.1_pt1 | contig 10764 bp, 12 predicted proteins | sample 2277081 | NCBI WGS metagenome assembly SDBV01 (sample SAMN10402039, study PRJNA504765) | marine sediment metagenome | isolation source: marine sediment core GS10_PC15, 223 cmbsf | place: Arctic Ocean: Southern Knipovich Ridge | collected 2010
TGTCCATCCTTTTCGACTTGTTGAAACGTTCCCCCATCAAACACTGGAGTGCAATGTTTCTTTCTCCCAGTCTCGCCGCCTTCACCCAATTCGCCCCATTGACATCCCCCGTATCAACCACTAGAGTGAAGTTCAGTATTCCGCTGCCTCCTCTGCCACGGCATGAGGGGTGAAACCGAAGTCCCCTATCCCGACAGCCACATCGGCCAGCCCCAGGACGTCTGCCTGCTGCATCACGTGCCGCCCGGCTCAGGTGACGAACCGGCGACAGTTGTGGTCGCCACGGATGCCGAGGAAGACGCCGTCGGGGAACCCGAGCCGGTGGTCTCAACCGGCGGACCCCCGAACATACCGCACTCACTGGAGGGGCGGGACGACTGCCTGATGTGCCACGCCTCCGGCTCGAAACAAGTCCCCGAAAGCCACGCTGGACGCACCATTGACATGTGCCGCGGCTGCCACTCGCCCAATTGACCCCAGAACCAGCCGGTTGACAAGACCCGTCTGACACCGTACAGTTTCGACATGGAAATCGCGCGTCCCCACGCGGGAAGGTAGCCGAAGTGATCGGCAAGATATTTGACGCCGCGCGACGACGCAAACAACACCGCAACTGGCAAAAGAAGCACGATGCCCTCGCCCCGAAAGCAGGTGACGAAGCGCCCGACTTCGAGCTTCGTGACCTCAGGGGAGAGAACCCGGTACGCCTCAGCAATTTCCGCGGCAAGAAGCCGGTGGCGCTCATTTTCGGGAGCTACACCTGACCGCCCTACGTCGATGGGACCGTGAGTCTCCACGACCTCTGCATCAAGCACAACCGCGACGTCGAGTTCCTCGTCGTCTACATCCGCGAGGCACATCCCGTCGACGGCTGGTGGCTCGGCGACGGTGCCGCCGGGCTGTGGCTCAAGGCGACCGGCTCCAAGGCGGCCCTCGACGTCTACGACCCGAAGACCATTGAGGAACGACAGGCGGTCGCCGACCGCTGCGCCGTCGAGTTGGCCTACGGAATACCGACCTGCGTCGACGAGATCGACGACCGCGTCAGCAAGGCCTACGCGGCCATGCCGACGCGGCTCTATCTGGTCGGCAAGGACGGGCGTGTCGCCTACGCCGGCGGCCTCGGCCCGTGGGGTTTCAAGCCGGACGAGCTGTCCGAGGCCATCGACAAGTACCTCGCCGAGGACGGGTAGCCGGCGCTAGCCTTCGTTGACGAGTCGCCTGCCCAGCGCCAGCGCCCGGTCCAGCAGTTCCCGGTTGTCCCTGACTTCGCCGGCAGCCGAGGCCGTCCCATGGACAGTGCCCACAATCCGCGCGCCGACGTAGCGGTAGGCGTCCTGAAAGGTTCGCAGGGCGTTGACCGCCCCGGAACCGAAGGCATCGGCGCCACCGTAAGTAAGCACGATGCCGACCCGCTTGCCCGCCAGGGCGTTATCACCGGTCCTGACGATTGCGTAGCAGCGGTCCATGAAGAGCTTTGTCTGGGCGGTGATGGTGAACCAGTAGACGGGGCCGGCCAGCACCAGCGCGTCGGCCTCGCGTATCTTGGGATACAGCATCTGCATGCCGTCGTCGATGTGACAGCCCTTGTCGGTCCTTTGACAGCTATCGCAACCATCGCACGGCTTGATGTCGAGGTCCTGAAGGATAACGGTCTCGACCTCTGCTCCCAGCGACTGGGCGCCCTCGGCGACCTGCTCAGCCAGCACCGCGCTGTTGCCCTTCTTCCTCGGGCTGCCGTTCACAATCAGGACCTTCTGCGTTCCCATTCGATAAATTCCCTCCCTCTACCTGTCTGACCGATATACTACGGCAGCCCGGCCCTTCCTGGCAAGAGCGTCCGGACGGCAGCGTAACCCTCGCCGCAGCCTTTCCCGCCGCTACCTGAATATGGTACAATCGTTGAGGCTAACCAGCCTCCCCAAAGGAGACAGGTGAGGAGACCGAAGGTCGTCAGCGTGGACATGTTCGGCACCCTGGTCGACCTCGGCAGCCTCAAGCGCGCCGTCTGGCGGGAGTTCCTCGGCGAAGGCTACACGGACGAACTCGCCGACGCCCACTGGGGCCGAGCCACCGAACTGCTCTTCGGCTACTTCGAAGACCGAGTCACCGGCAGGGGGAACTACGTCCCGCTGAGGACTATCTTCACCGACTGCTACGCCGCCGTCTTCGCCGAGATCGGCCTCGATTTCGACCCGACCGTGGCCGCCGCGATACTGGCCGACCACCACTCGCAAAGCACCCCGTATGAAGACGCCGCCCCGTTCCTGACCGCGGTCGGCGCCCGCTACCCGCTCTGCCTGTCCAGCGACGCCGACGATGACATGCTCCCACCGCTGGCCCGGAGTCACCCGTTTGACCAGGCCGTCATCTCGGAGCGGCTCGAGGCTTACAAATCGAGCCCGGACAAGCGGTTCTTCGCCGAGGTCGTCCGCCGCTGTCAGGTCGCCCCGGAGGAGATATTTCACATCGGCGACGCCGGCTTTGACGTCATCGGCGCCGCCCGGGCCGGAATCGTCACCTGCTGGCTCAACCGGAACAGCCGGGATTGGGCTCATGACGTTCAACCGGATCACGAGGTCGCCACGTTGATCGAGGCGGCTTCGCTGCTTGGGATAGAAATCGCTTCGTAGTAACAGGAGGAACTAATGTCTGAGGTATATGTAATAGATGCCGCCAGAAACCCGGTGGGTAAACGTAACGGCTATCTCAGGGAATGGCCCGGCCCGGAACTACTTGGCGTCGTCCTCGATGCAATCGTCGAGCGCACCGGCATCGACCCGGCCACCATCGACGATGTAATTGCCGGCTGCGGTGCCCAGGTTGGTGAACAGGCCGCCTCAATCGGGCGAAACGCCATTTTCGCCACCAAGACAATTCCAAATACCGTCCCCGGCTGCGCCGTCAACCGCTTTTGCGGCAGTTCACTGACGGCGCTTCAGATGGCCTACGGCATGATTGCCAGCGGTACGATGGACCTCATCATCGCCGCCGGTGTCGAGACAATGAGCCGGATTCCACTCGGTGGCGATGTTGGCGTAACACTGGCTGACGGCCGTCCAGGCGGTCTTCCCTTCGGTGCCTATTTCCTGGAGCGCCATGTTCATGGCAAGATGTACAATTTGGCACAGGCGGCCCAGAAGATTGGTGAATTGTGGGGCATCACCCGGTTGCAGTGCGAAGAGGCCGCCGTGGCAAGCCACATGAGGGCACACCACGCCACCGTCAGCGGCTACTTCAAGAACGAGATTGTGCCGACCACGGGACTGGACAAGGAAGGAAATGCAATCACGGTGGAAGTTGACGAGACTATCCGCCCGGACACCAATATGGAGAAGCTGGCCACGCTGGAAGCGGCGCTGGACTCGGATTGGATCACCGCGGGAATATCCAGCCCAATTACCGATGGCGCCTCAGCCGTAATGCTGGCCTCTGCTGAGAGGGTGAAAGAACTGGGCCTCAAGCCAATGGCGCGTATTGTCGAAAACGCCGTCTCCGCCACCGACCCGGACCTGGTACTGACCGGCCCGATGTTTGCCACGCCGAAGGTGCTGGACAGGGCCGGTCTCAAGGTGGACGACATCGACATTTTCGAGTGCAACGAGGCCTTTGCGCCGGTTCCGCTGGCCTGGGCCAAGGAACTGGGTATCTCAATGGAGAAGACCAACGTCAACGGCGGCGCCCTGGCGCTTGGCCATCCCATCGGCAACTCCGGGACCCGACTGGTTACCACCGGCGTCCACGAGCTTGTCCGCCGCCAGGGCAGATATGCCCTGGTGACGATGTGTACGGCAGGGGCGATGGCCCCGGCCACCATCTTCGAACGCGTCTAGCAGGTAGCTGAAAAGGGGAAGACCCTGGCGACTTCGTCCCTGTCGCCGCGGTCCGGTGACCCGCTCACCCTCTCGAAGGCAATGAGACAGTCGCCGTGCCCGGCGCGAAGACTTCACCGGTCTCGCCCTCGTCCCATATCTCGCAATCAACCAGGTTCTCGCCGTCCTCGACGTACGTCCTCGTCACCCGGCCCTTGCAGGTAATCGTATCGCCGACAAAGGCCCGCGCCCGGTTCTGGTAGGCAATCTTCTTGAGTCTTCCCTCCGGGCCGACCCAGTCCGTCATTAGCTGGACGAGGAACGCGCCCTGCAGCGGGCCGTGGATAAGCAGGTCGCGATGGCCTTCGAGCGCGGCAAAGTCCTTGTCGTAGTGAATCCGGTGGGGATTTCGCGTCACCGTGCTGAAGAGGAACAATTGCACGTTGCCGGGGTGCTTGACCAGCAGTGGTATCTCGCTGCCGGCGGCGACGTCTTCGAAGTAGATCTGCTCTGTCATCGTCATCGCTTCCTTCTCGCCGCCTAGCGTGAGATTCCGGTCGACCGGCTGATGGTGACGACCTCGCCATTCTGATTGATCGTCACCGTCTCGGTGATAACGAACACCAGCCGCGAGCCGCTCCGCCCCGTGCGCTCGAAGATGTCGGCGATCTTGGTCCGCGAGGTCAGCATGTCCCCGGGCCGAATCGGGGCAAAGAACTCGGTCTCGGTGCCGCCGGCCATGGAACGCGTCACCTTCAGGGGAGGCGCCCAGCTATTCCCCATCGGCGCCGGCAGGCCGTCTTCCCTGAGGTCGGTGAGCCGCATTGCGCCGGGAATGGGAACGGATAGCGGCGGGGCGATGATACCACCGTACGGCCCCTTCTCGGCGGCCTCCTTGTCGACGTAGAGGGGATTAAGGTCGCCGACCGCCTGGCAGTAGGCCATTATCTCGACTTCGGTCACCGGACCGCTCGTCGCCGGCTCCCGTTCAACGCCGATCATCGCCCTGGCTTCGTCGGTTATCAACGATTCCTCTTTCACTGGCTCGTCCCCTTCACCTCATTACGCGGTGCCTCGCCAGGCGGCTCTTTCCTCGCGAGACGAGTGCCCCCAGTCTAGGCGGCCGGACGGGACGTGTCAAGCGCATCGCCAGTGGCGACGATGCGCTTCGGCAGGCCGGCAGAACGCCCTCAGCGGGGCATCGATGCCGTGTTGACAGCCACCGCGGCGACGGCTAAACTCAAGTCCCAGCCCCGCATCATCGACAAGGAAGAAAGCGCGGTCGGGAGCCTGATGGGTCGTGCAGTTCATGGCGAAGGGGAAACCAGCACAATGCTAAAGAACCTGATGTTCTATACGGTTGCCGGCAGCCTGATTGCCCTGGTCTTGCAGGCTGTCGGGGCGAGTCTTGCCATCGTCCTGCTCGCGTCTTTGATAGGCCCTCCGGTGCTGTTGCTGGCCATCAGAATCATCCGCGCCTAGAGATCTGGGCTCAAGTTTCCGCAACATCGGCCGGCAGCAAGTGTCTTGGCAGAATAGCTGCTACGGTCTTCCCCGCGAGTGCGCCCGATAATAGCCCCGATAGGTAAGGTTCACGACCCAGGCCGTCAGCAGACTGCGCGGTGCCACTCCGAGCCTCTTCACAATCGAGGGTAGGCTGTAGAACTGGCGACAAGCCCAGTACAGCCCGACCCGCAGCTTCTCCCGCGATATCAGTCTTGGTTCAAACACCAGGTCATACTCATACCGGGACCAGTCCTGAGTCAGTAGTCGGCCGGCCTTCTTCAGGGATTCGTGGAAGGCGGTGCCGGGAAGTGGCGTAATGTGACTAAACGACGCGCCCTCGAGCCGCATTCTCTCGGCAAACGACACTGTGCGTTCGAGGGCATCCTCCTCGTCTCCGTCAAAGCCGAAGATGAACGTGCCGAAGACCGCGATGCCGTGGGAGTGCAGCTTCTTGATGACGCTTTCGTATTCGTCCACCACGTTGACCTTCTTACCCACCTCCGCCAGATTGGCCGGGGATAGTGACTCAAAGCCGATCAGCAACATCCGGCAGCCGCTGGCGGCGGCGAGTCTGACCAATTCGTCATCTTTGGCAATAGTAACGGAGGCTTGCCCTCCCCACTTGATCTTGTAGGGAATGAGCGCTCGAAATAACTCCTTGGCATACGTGGGGTTGCCGGCAATGTTGTCATCGACGAAGCCAACCATCTTCTTGCGATTGAGGGTTTCGATCTCCTCGAGAACTTCGACCACCGGGCGGCAGCGGTAGGTACGGCCAAAGAAAGAGGTGACCGTGCAGAAGGAACAAGCATGGGGACAGCCTCTGGTGGCTGATATTGTCTGTGTGACAAAGTACGCTCCCTCGACGAACAAGTCCCGTCGGGGGATGGGCAAGTTGCTCATGCTGGGTCGCTCTTTGCTCTGGTACAGCGGCTGTAGCCGGTTTGCCTTGAAGTCCTCAATCAGACCGGGCCAGACTCCTTCGGCTTCCCCGACGACCACCGCATCGGCGTGTTGCCCCGCCTCTTCGGGCAGGATGCTGGCATGAATACCACCCAGAACGACCTTCACCCCTCTGGCTCTAAAGGTATCGGCGACTTCGTAGGCACGTTGCGCTGTGGTGGTTATTACTGTGATGCCCACCAGGTCAGCTTCCTTCTGGAAATCAATCGCCGTGACATTCTCATCCGTCAAGGACACTTCAACATCCGGCGGGGTCAGCGCGGCAACCGTCGCCGCACCCAGTGGTGGGAATATCGCCTTCTTCGGCCGCTGGCGGGCATTCTCTTGCGTCGCAGGGACGATCAACTCCAGCTTCATCCGTACGCCTATTCCTGTTTCCTTATGCGCATGGCTTTCGGGCTACCACCAACGGTACCACAGGTTCCTCCATCAATCAATTCGTGCCCTCCGGCAGGTGACGGAGGAGCACAAAGACAAGCTCACACGGGGAAGCTACCTGGAACCAGAGACTCCTCGTCACTGGTGGGCCATCCTGGACTCGAACCAGGGACTTCAGCCTTATCAGCCATTTCCTGCTCAGTCATGGTGCCCTCCTTCTACCTTTCGGACAATCATAGCACCGTCGCTTGGCGGTATCAACACCCTTGACAAGACACCGTCACCGACCATCCGGGCAACGGCTTGAGCAACGCCTTGCACCGACGGCTTTGTAGAGGGGCGAGATGCGAGGTGATTCGAGGATTCTCGGCTAGGGATCCGCGCCGGATGCCATCCAGGAACCCTAATAGCGGATCTACATGAGCGAACCGCCGAGAGGCAGAGAACAGAATGGTCTGCTGGAAGTGCTGTGAGCGAGAGGGACTGCTGGTGGGCGCTACCGTACGATAGACAGAACCTTTGAATTAGTATTCACCCTATGGGCTTGAAGATCACAGTGGGCTGACTAAGCCCCCGACCCTCGGTTCCGAAGTCTGAGTGTACGATGCCCATTGAGCGTAATAGGGCCACAATCCCATGCTGCTAATACCCACCTTTGCGCACGGTTCCACATGGGGAGCTAAATACAGGATTAGCAAGAAGACTAGCAGAATGTAATGGGTTGGGGAACACATGTTCCAGGTAAACGAAACGGTGAGCCGGAGGATACTCTTAATCTATAGTACATATGGTTGGATCTGTCATTCGGGTAGAGGCTTAACCACTTGCAGATGCGTAGATCGATATCTAGAATAGCCAGCATAGTGTAAAGTGAGATGACTTGTGTCCCCCTGCGTGTTATTAGAACTAGACCTTACAGCAGTCTGGTCTTCATCAGATTGCTGTGCTCAGATTCAGACAGTGGACGGCTGTTCCCCCACAGAACCGGGGACTTCGGATCATGCTCAGAATGTCGTCGAGTAGCCACGTTAATGTTGCGGGTCGAATAGCAGTACAGACACCCATGAATGCACGTATCATTAACTCCAATATCTTTGCCTGCAATACATGGACATGATGGACGTTGGTAGGCGTCTTTACTAGTAGTCAGATTAATGGACCAAGTTTGGTTTATTAGATCGCGATCTATACAGCTACCTGGGCATACACCAGCTTCGGAGAAATCATTGTCCTCGGCGCATGAGAAGATCTCTATACCATGGTGCATGGCAATCTTGGCCATTTCACTAAGCAGCTGCAGAGATTGACTAGTATCTGAGAATGATCTGTCGAACCAATCGCCTTTCTCTTCTAGCTCTGACAATCTTCTGTTTGTCTTTGGGTAGTAGTCCACCAAACTGACCATGACGCGTTTAGTGGAATACCTCAAGGAATCGGCGAGTATTGTGAACTTATCTAAGTGATAATCGACCGGAGTCTTGTTTGAAATGATGATCGGATCATAGCGCCATACTACCCTGTGCTTGCCCCCCCTTATCGTACCGGCTACTGTGTCGGTTTCGCAGTGTTTGCGGCCCTGTCTGTCGCGGTCTCCCGTGAACGTTGAGTCGATCATAGTTGTTTTGCGGCTGGAGCCCGCCTCTGCTATGCTTATTGCTGAGATACTGCTGTGATACCAGCCTCGGGGAAGCCATGATAGCGATCATGCTGGCTGCTGGTCAGGGGACTCGATGTCGTCCCTTTACTTACCTATCTCCCAAATTGTTTCAGCAAGTTGGCGGGATACCGATCCTTGAGTATATGCTGTCGTGGTTCTTCGGAGCTCCCGATGTCAGTAAGCTCTATATACTAGTGGGCGAAACAAGCGTGGCTGAGACCCTTGACGTGTATTTCAAGAACCGACCTCAGTACCTTGAGGACATCTCCTCGGCATTCAGGGGATTGGGATATGAAGTTGACTTGGCGAACCCAGCCCTCGTGGTGGAACCGCTTGTGGTCAAGCGATGGGGAACGGGTGGCGACCTTCGCATTGCCTTGGATTCAATAGTATCGAGAGGTGAGCTCTCCGAAGATTTCCTCGTATGCAATGCTGACTACATAGTAGACAGAAGATTTGAGGACGGCAGACGTTCGCCTCAAGCTAACCTGACTGACTTGGTGGAATACCATCGGAGATGCAAGAACGCCCTTGGGACGGTTGCTAGCGTGGCCTTGTCTTCTGTTGACAGGGACTCTGCGACTAGCTTTGGAGTCGCGCGACTCGAGGTGCAACAGAACTATGCGCTGGTGCGAGGTTTCTGGGAGAAACCTCCCAGGGAGACCATACCGGCCAGAGCACCGGTGAATGCGGGCATATATGTTCTTGACTCTGACTATGTTCTCCCACGTGCGGACGAACTGCTTCCCAGGAAGCCAGGTACGAATCTTGAGAAGACTCTGCTTGAGCCACTATCAAGAGAGGTAGAGGCCAAGCTGGCAGGTTATATGTTGGATCTCCACGCTTGGTTCGATGTCGGGACACTACAGCAACTAGTGGACGCAAATGTGTATGTGGCATCACAGAAAGGAGTCAACTTGTGACAAGAATCCTGATTACCGGTGGAGCCGGCTTCATCGGAAGCAACCTTGTCGAGCACTGGCTCTCCAAAGGTGACCACGTGACCGTCTTCGATAATCTGTCGCGTCCTGGAGGCGGCGCCAAGCGGAACATTGAGCGATTGATGATGAGCCACCAAGGCAATCCGAGATTCGAGTTTGTTCAGGAAGACATAGGGAGTGTGAGCCAACTAGAAGAGGCTATGCGTTCGGTGGACGTAGTGCTTCATGTTGCCGCGCAGACCGCCATGACCACATCAATACACGATCCCCGAGGCGACTTCGACACTAACGCGCGTGGTACCTTCAATGTGCTGGAAGCGGCAAGGCACTGTGATCCCAGCCCCATTGTGGTCTACACATCGACCAACAAGGTCTACGGGGATCTGACCCGCAGGCCAGTCAGATTGGATGAACAGGCAAGAAGATGGGACTTCGCAGATGAAGCTCTTCTTGAGGGCGTTGCTGAGGATTATCCTCTTGATTTTGGGGGTCCCTACGGATGCTCCAAAGGCATTGGGGACGCCTACTGCGTCGACTATGCTCGTACATTTGGGCTGAGAACTGTCGTGTTCAGAATGTCCGGGATCTACGGCACCGGCCAGTATGCTACGGAGGACCAAGGTTGGATAGCGTGGTTCATTCACCGGGCAATCGAGAAGCAGCCGGTTACTATCTTTGGAGACGGCAAACAGGTGAGGGATATCCTCTACATATCCGATCTTCTGAAAGCCTTCGATAGGGCTGTTGACAACATCGATTCCGTAGCAGGACACGCTTTCAACATTGGCGGCGGCAGAGCCAACTCCATCTCCGTATTGGAATTGCTTGACTACCTGCAGGATGGACTTGGGATCAGCCCATCAGAAGTCAACTACGGTCCGTGGCGCTTGGCTGACCAGAAAGTCTACATCAGCAATACGGAAGAGGCAAAGAAGAGGCTCGGCTGGGAACCGGAGGTGAGCAAGGAAGAAGGAATCTCCCTACTCCATGAATGGATTGGGAAGCAGACATAGCGGGCAAACTTCGCTGGTCATCCAGCTGCGGTTTGAGGGTTGGCACTGAGCCATGAGCCTACGTAATGAACTGCTCATAATCGATATCATCGTCCTATTGCTGATTGTTGTCATATTCGCCGTGCCCTCCAGCATTCTACGGGCAGTGCTGGCCGTTCCCGTCGCCGTCGTGTTCCCCGGCTATGCGTTCCTGGCGGCTCTGTTTCCCAGACGAGGCACGCTAGCTACGCTCGACAGAATCGTGCTGAGCATTGGAGTCAGCATTGCCCTGGTGGCGCTGACCGGCCTGGTTCTGAACTTCACCCCGTGGGGAATCCGGCTAGAGTCCATTCTGGGCGCGCTGGCAGTTCTCATCCTGACGACAACAGCCGTCGCCTGGTGGCGGCGGGGGAGATTGCCGAGAGAAGAACGAGCCGGTGTCGAATTCTGACCAGCCACCTTGCGCAAGACCGGAAACAGTTCTATCATTTGAAACGAGGAAACGAATCGAAGCT
>SDBV01012720.1_pt1 | contig 10763 bp, 12 predicted proteins | sample 2277081 | NCBI WGS metagenome assembly SDBV01 (sample SAMN10402039, study PRJNA504765) | marine sediment metagenome | isolation source: marine sediment core GS10_PC15, 223 cmbsf | place: Arctic Ocean: Southern Knipovich Ridge | collected 2010
GCGAAAGATCGCGATGAGCCGCGGGGTAGAACTCGTTGGCGCTGGAATGGATACCGACGGGCCGCTCGAAAATGGGCGCACCGGAACGTGGCTGATATCAGATCATGGAAATGACACCGATGGAGATGGAGTTCTATCCGACAACGTAGAAGATCCGAACGGAGACACGGCCTACAATCCGGCACGGGGCGTCTTCAAGGCTGGATCACAGGGAACGTCACAGTGCCAGCTAGACGACGGATATGGAACGCTCGCAGACGGTTCTCCCGGGTGCGACATTCTGCTCGCGTCGTCGCATGTGCCCGTTTACTACTCGGCCCTAACGGGTACCGGCGGGTTGAATATCCTCGATGCGGACAACTGGCAGGCGACCACTCCAAGGCCGAGGCTTTGCATCGATGATCGCATCACAACGGGTGGCGTTTGCTCGGATGATCCGAGAATCAAATGCACGACGACTGATACCGGAACTGGAGCACGGTCGTCCCCAACTGCTGGTGGTTGCGACATTGACCTGGATAACGATACGGCGATCGGCGCAGGGGAGAGCTTCGGAACCTGCCTCTCTTCTCACGACTTCATCATAGCCGAGATCGCCGCGATGCAGACCTTGGGAGATCGGGGTCACGGTATGACAACGATTCTCAAGACAGTACCCCAAGCGAACTACGGGGATGGTCTGACACTCGCATCGCTCTCAACGCAGAGCTACCTGGCTTTCCCGATGGAGGATGCGAGCCCATCCACCTGCGCGACAAATGGGACTTATCTGGAATTAGCAATGCCAGAAGACGCTGGGGCCTATTACTGGCCGATGGTTTCTCCGCTCTATGATGCGGGGGTCCATGCTGCTACGGCCCAGATCCTGCCGCTTAAGTGGGACGACTTCGATAACACGGGTGGCGGCTTCACTGCAATGAACTTCATGCCCGGTGTGTGGTTCCGTCGCAATTCATCGAACAATTCTGCGGATTGCCTTATCGATAATGACTCGGCCTGCGACATGGTTGAGCTGTTAAATCTAGGCCCTGGGTTCAAGGGACACTTTGACCACATAACCGCATGGTACGGAGGCAGCGCAGGCTATGCGCAGTCGATGGTTGATGGATCGGCTAACGGATGGATGACGCGCCTATCAAATTCGCTCCTAGCGAATGGGTTCGGACTCGCGACGGACGCCTCGGGTTGGCATTTCCACGACAACGTGTGGCGCAACTGGAACGCGGACACCAAGACATTCATGGCCGTCAACTTCGGCAACGGGTTTCGTCAGGAACGCGATGTCATCATGGCGACGAACTCGAACATTCTTTACAAGCTACAGAACGCCAGCGGTGCGGTGATTCGGGATATTCAGCTTATTTCAAACGATGCCGTTACCGGACTCTTCGTACTCGAAGGCGCGCGGGATTCTCTGATATCTGGCGTCACGGGTTGGGGTAACCGAGGCACTGCGTTCAAGGTCAAGGCCAAGGATGACGCGGGCATCTGGAACGTGGACATCGAAAACATCCACCTACAATCGCAACTCATCTATGAGGACGTAAATAACAAGAGCGAGGGGCACATCGTCGTTACCGATGGGGACGGGAACGCCAGTTACGACGCAGGCGAATACCACAACGTATCGTTTCGTAATGTCCATTTCTCTCAGTTCGGCGATGAGAACGCCTGCTTGATCTTCCTTGGCGGGATGACTGGAGATGAAACGAACGCCACGCCCGACACGGCAGCGAATGGATTGGGTCGTACCGTCGATGACTTCCGAAACGAGCTGCGCTTCGAGAATATCACGCTCGAACTTGTTAGTGATGCTGCGGATGGCGGAACTCAGGAGTTTTTCTGCCTTGGAAACGCCATAGGTGGGGAGTCGGACGTTACCGACGCCGCGGTGAAACGCATCTGGGATGCCGTGGGTCCGCTGCCCGCATGGAAGAACCTGAGCCTCGGAACGCGGACTCTACCTGATAACCCGCGCGCGTCTCAGCTCGCCGCCAACGTTCCCGATTGTGACGACCTATTTCAGGGAACGGTCGTAACGATTCATGACGACACCACAGCAATCGGAACGTGTGCAAACACGACAGGGGTATTGACCGGTGGGAGCACGTTTACCTCGAGCTGTGTATGCAATGGCGCAGGAACGTGGAGCACATTGTGAGATTGGGGAGGTCCCAGTAATGGACAAAGAAAAGTTTTTCGACTCGATTGACAGTGCCCCGAAGTTCGGGGATGCCCACAAAAACGATCTGGAGTCAATCCTAACTAGCCCGGCTTTGATCGCAGCCTTCGCTTCAGCTGTTAATGGAACTAAGCTATCAGCTGAAAGGTTCCGTTCCCTGGACTTCACGAAACAGGACGGAGTGGCGACGGCTATACGGTTGCAAGGACACGGTGATGGTGTTACATTCCTATTGGAGCACCTCGTCGATTTAACACAGGAGAAAGATGATGCCGACTGAAACCGAGGAAACTCAGCAAACGGAGCGAACTTCCGAATCAAGCCCGAAAGTAGTGGAGGAGGCTCAGGACGACGCACGAGATATCCTAAATTTCGATCCTTTCGCCCCTGGTGTACTGGATACGATTGATGATGAGAAGCCCGCCGAAAAGCCCGCTGAAAAGAAGCCCGCTGCTGAGGCTAAGCCCAAGGAGGAGCCTGTTACTGAGCCCAAGGCCCCTGAGGTTGATCCTTCAGTTGCTGCTCTCATCCGACAGAATGAGTTGATTGAGGAGCAGAATAGGCTGGTTAAGCAAACTAATGCTCAAGCTGCGGCGACCCAGCACCAGCAGCAGCAAGCTCCCAAGGAAGATCCAATTCCCTCTTACGAGTTCGCCGTCGAGGATGCTCTCGTCAACGCTATTCGAGGGGAAAACCCAGAGCATGCTAAGGCAGCCGTTGCCCACCTCATCAAGGAGATCGGCACGGTAGTTCATAGGAACGTTCGGGAGGAGTACCGCAACTACTATAATGTAGCTGTTAAGGGCTACGTGAACGCTCAGATAAAGACCCAGGCGAACGAGAATCAGATCGAGCGCGACTTCTTTGGAGCGCATCCCGATCTGGCTACACCGCAGGGCCGCCAGCTCGTGGTTACTGCCGCCCAACAGGTTCTCGCGGAGGAAAAGTATAACGGCTGGACAGCCGAGACTCGGGACGAAATCGCCCGACGGGCTCGTGCGTTCGCCGCGACCATTGCTGACCCCGGAGGTCAGAGTACAGCACCAGCAGCAGCGCAGCAAAAGCAGAACGGAAAGAAGAAGCAGGTTAAGCAAGCAACCCCCACAACTCGTCCGGCTGCAGCGATTCCTGATGGGCAGGAAAACGATGTAGTGGACACCCTTTTTGGGAGTGGATAATGGCTATCCAAGGACTTAGGGACACCTCCGGCTTTACGGTAACGGGACAACGGCCGGAGAATTGGCGGGAAGGGACTATGCTTCTCTTCCCCAATGGAATGACCCCGCTTACTGCGTTGACCTCGGTGATGCGTAGTGAGAAGACGGACGATCCGAAGTTTCACTGGTTCGAGAAGATCATGGCAGACCAGCGAGTTGCGCTGACTACCACGATCAGCAGCTCGGTGACGACCCTTCTCTTCTCTGGAGGTGGGGCGAATCAGTTTAAGGACGGTACGCTCCTTTACTCTGAGCATTCCAAGGAGATCGTTCGGGTCACTGTCGTTGCTTCTGACACAAGTATCACGGTAGTGAGAGGCTGGTCAGGGACATCGGGAGCTGTGATTACGGTCGGTACGCACAACCCGAACTTCATCGTTATTGGCTCGGCCTACGAGGAAGGTTCTTCGACTCCGACTGGTATCGCATACGATCCGACTGAGCAGTTCAACTACACTCAGATCTACAGGAATTCCCTGGAGATGACTGAGACTGCTCGACGGACCCGGCTGCGAACTGGGGACCAGATTCGAGAGGCGAAGCGGGAAGCGCTCCAGTACCACAACATTGAGATGGAACGCTCGTTCTGGTTCGGCGGTCGAGATTCGGCCACGGTGAACAACAAGCCCCTTCGGACGACTGAAGGGTTCTTTGGCTTCATGGATCGACGGGCCTCGAGTCGGGTCGTGAATCCCACCTCGGACACAGTTGACTTTGGTTGGCTGGAAGAGCAGATGAAAAACATCTTCGACTACGGAAGTAGTGAGAAGATGGCCTTCATGGGTAATCAGGCTGCTCTGGTTATCCAGCAGGCAGTGAGGAAGGCAACGAGTGTTGCCTACAACCTCTCCCAAGGACAAAAAGAGTTCGGGATGAATGTCACCCGACTTACGAGCCCGTTTGGAGAGCTGGTGATGAAGACTCACCCGCTGTTCAACCGGATCACCTCGGATTGGGGCGGCTCGCCTGCCTATGGTTCCGTGGACTCCTGGGTTGCAGTGATGGACATGGAGAATGTCCGTTATCGCTATCTTGAAGGTCGCGATACCAAGTTCGATGGCAAGCAGGAAACACCCGGCGACGACCAGATGATCGGCGGGTTCCTCACCGAGGCCGGCATCGAGTGGCGCTTCCCTGAGAGCGGCTACGTGATGAAGGGCTTCAAGACTTCGGCAGCAGGATAGTAGGATAAACTCGGGGTTCTCTGGTGGCGGGTGGGCTCTCAACTAGGGGGGAGAGCGTGTCTATACACCGGGGGACCCCGGGTCTATACCCGAGGCTCAAATGACTCTAGCTACCTTCATATCCGACATCTCGACTGAGCTGAACACCGGCACTACCGTTGATGCTATCATCGAGACGAAGGTGAGGAAGGCAGCTAGAACTATCGAGGGCCTCCACAACTGGGAGCATATGCGAAAGGAGGAGATCATCACCTTCTCTGTAGCAACTCCCACTGTTGACCTCACCACCTCTATAAAGAGGGTTGATGCCCTCTGGCAAGTCGAAGACGGAGTTAACCTATTCGGTAACCTTGTGGAGAAGACCGATTTGGCTCAACTCGACGACGACGAGGAACGCAAGTTCTTCTATAAGGAGGGTCGGATCCTCCATCCCAACTGGACAGTAGATGAAGACAGCGCCTGGAACATGCTGGCTTATCGTTTCACCGCCTGGCCTACCGATACCGGTCAGACTCCAGATCTCATCACAGTAGCTGAAGATGCTCTCTACCATCAGGTTATGATGGAGATGGGTCCAGTTGTGAAGGATGCGGAACTCGCGCAGTTCCACCAACCCCTACTACAACCCGCTGTTGAGGCGGCCATAAGCGTCGAGGCCGAACTCATGATTGGTGGGCGCATCGAACAGATCGACGCAGACTAGGAGATCATTGTGAAAGCAGTTTGGCTGACTAAATCGTTCCTCGTTCCACTGGCATTCGCTGTGTTCACTGCTGGGATTAACTTCTTCTCTGAGAATGAGGTTATCTCCGCTGAGCTGGCCGTGTCCATTACCACTATGCTGGCCTTCGCCGTTCGACTTGTCACGAAGGTTCCGGCTTCTCTTACTGGTGGGAGTGCATGAGCTGGCTAATCCTTCTCGGCGCGTGTGTTGTCATACCCACTGTAACCTACATTTACATACGAGTGGTTGAGCGCAACGCACGCGCCAGGGGTGAGGCCGAGAAGTCGAGTAAGGACTTCGAGGACCTTAAGGAGAGAGTCGATGGACTCACGGATGAGCTTGAGCTTGATCCTGATGATCGTGCTCTTGAGTGGGATAAGCTGCGGCGGGAGAGGAACGAATAGGGGCTTTCCTTGCATCATCCCCTCAGAGGATGTGATTCAGGAACAGCGGATATACTGTGTGAAATGCCCCGCCTCTAATGTGTTCTTCGCAGAGCATCTGCGGTATTGCAAGGCTGTGAAATGAAGGACTGTCTCAAAGTATCAGGTTATGTTGAGCTTAGGCTTAATGGCAAGCTCATTTGCAGTGGCAAGAACATCGTTGTCACTGATGGACAGGAGATCATCTCGAAGATCCTATCCGCTGTTGGTGCAACTCGGCCAACTCACTTTGCCGTGGGTGATGGGACCACAGCGGTTAGCCTTTCCAACATCGCCCTTGCTAGTGAGTTGACTGGCTCTCGAACTATCTTCACAACCGATACTGCCAGTGGTTCTCAGGTGGTCTACGGCGCGACCATAACGGCGGCTGCTGGGTGGACGGTTTCTGAGGTGGGAATTTTTAACGCATCTTCGGGCGGCATAATGTTCGCCCGCTTTCTAACCCCTTCATTCGAGATGGACACAGGTGATGATTTGAAAATCACTTGGACCTTGACTATCGGAGGCTAAGATGGCCGTTACCAAGACCCCTAGGTTGAATCTAGGCAAGCAAACTCTGGGGGATCTGAACTGGCATAATGCACTCAACACTGGGTTCGATGATGCTGATGCTAGGCTTCTCGATATTTCCACAGATAACAGCTATACCCCGCTGGTCGAGGCGGTTACCTTCGTTGGAAGTGGACTCGATGATGGGACCTCGGGCGGGACCATGACAGGGGCTCGGGATCTCCAGATCGAGGTGGAAATTGATACTCTAGCTACGCCCGACACGTTCAGATGGTCGAAGGACGGCGGGAAGACCTACGAGGCCATAAACGTGGCCCTATCGCTCTCTGCGGTGGCTCTGGTGGACGGTGTGACGATTCTGTGGGCCGCGACCACTGGACACACCGTAGGGGACAAGTGGACGTTTGGTGGTAAAGCTGGTGATCCCCAGGACCCCAACGACATCGACGGGGTTAGTGGTAACCTCGCGGTTGACTATGTTGGCCAGCGTTACTACGCGGAACTCGACGACATCTGGTGGGTAGGAACGAACGTAGCTACCGACGTTTGGGTTAAAGAGGACACTCTTCTAATAGGGGCTGTCAACAAGAACCAGCAGAAGGATGTTCAGGTTGATGCGGCTACTGGCATCATCACTATTAACAAGTTCATTCACACTCCGAGTGGCCTCCCACCGATGTATATTGGGGGGCTTGGTGTAGAGTCCACTTCCACTACTAGCGCCCGAGTTAATAAGGGTCGATGTAGAGATAGACTGGATAATGTTGATATGGACTTGTCATCCATCATTAATAAGACTCTAAATGGTTCCGGAGATTGGGCTGCTGGAGACGCAGCTAACGGATTTCCAGTTGCCATTCAGCCCACCGTAGATGATGCTCAATATAGCATGTGGCTCATTTCAAAGGAGGATGGGACTGTTGATGCTGGCTTTGATACCAGTGAAACGGCGGCGAACCTTCTAGCGACTACCGGTGTGGCTTACGCAGCAGGTTTTCGGTATGGCCGTCGAGTTGGTTATGTGATGACAACCTCCGGTGCAAATCTAATACTCAATATTTGGGACTCCAGAACAAATAAGAGTACTTGGACAACTGGAATGCTGGCAGGGTACATTGACACTGTAGATGCCGATTATGCAACCGCTAACGTAGTTAGAACTCTGCTTAGAGGTATGGCAAACTGTCTCAATCATTGTTCTGTCCTCGTATCAGATATGAATGACTTTACTTCCATTACCATAGCTACTGCAAAATCAGGTGGACTAGCTAAACCGGACGAGGAAGTGGAACCCGGTTTGATTATTCATGGACTTCCAACCACCAGTAGTGTTAGCGGTCCAGTAATTATGTGGTTCGAGGGTGATAGCATAGACGTCAGAGCGGATACGGATGTACTTCTTAAGGTCAGGATATTTGTAATTGGCTGGACTGATGACAGAGACATCAATGTCTATAATTAGGAGCCAGTGTGGCTAGGAAGTCCCTAGGAAAGTTCTCCCAGGAGATCCCGACTGGCCTCTTCCCTGATATAGAGGCGGATAAGTCACCGCTCTGGGCCGATGGTCGGAATGTGCTCTTTGAGGATGGCGGCACGAGACCTACTTTAGGCCGCATTGTTATTGCAATTAAGACCCAGGCTCACCCTGGAACCGGTCTGATTGAGATGATTCAGGGGGCCAAAAAGACGCTCTTCTGGGGTACCCCCAAGGTTGGGACGGATAATGGGAAGCTCTTTCGATGGCAGGAAGGAGATACTTCGATTGAGGATGTATCGAGGGTAGGGGATTATACGGGGACTGGTATTTGGTCCCTAGTGCCCTGGGGCGAATGGGTCCTAGCTACTAATGGTGTTGATCCACCTCAAGTCTATGGTCACCCTGATGATGTCAACGACTTCATCGACCTCTACAATGCCACCGGAGTAACGGGACTTTTGGCTGGGGATACCTGGGAATTGGTGACCGCTACTCAAGCCTTTATATTCGCCCTCAATATGGACTTCAACAATCAGGCGTTTAAGTGGAGTACAGAAGACAATGTTCAAGTATGGAATCCCCTCCCCTCCAACCAAGCTGGTGATGGAGTCGCCCGTAATCTTTACTCCGAGATCATTGCTGTGTCGGCCCTGGCTAACGGTCTCGGCGTCTACGGACGGGATCAACTGCACTTTATCGAGCACATTGGAGGTCAACTTGTCCATGGCACTCGGCCCCTTCTAAAGGGCATTGGAGCTTATGGAAAGCACTCGGTTGTAGAGGTTGGAGGAGTTAACTACGGATTCGGCCCGAGGGGTTTTTGGAAGACTGACGGCGCTCAATCTCAGTACATTGACAAGGACAGTGTACATGACTTTGTGATTGACCAGCTAGACGAGCCGAACGCCCACAAGGTTACCTCCTGGGTAGATTCTAACGCCTTCACAGTGTTCTGGTCCCTGCCGGTGTTCCTGGGAAGTGGGGAGAATCAGATAACCGTGGGCTTCAACTATGTAACTGAGGCTTGGACGGTGGTTGAGTCAGGAAGTACAGCAGCGACTTCTGGCTCAGTTTTCGAGACTATCCACCACATTGGTTTTGCGGGGGCCTTGATGGAGGAGACAAGCGAGGTTGGAACGTTCCCTGGAATTCCCATTTCCTTGGTGGCCTCGAATCAAGTCATCTTTGGTTACGGTCGCCTTGGTTACGGTGAACTAGGCTACGGCGGGAAGTATACAAGCAGTGGCTAGAGGTAGAGTCGGAAATAGGCTACAGCAGGTCTTCGCGTCCTCAGGAGAGGTATCCTTGCTTTTGACAAGTGGTGGGATAACTACGCCGATTGCCTCGGAGGGCTCTTCGGTCCTAACATACTTGGAGACGAAGGATCTCTACGCGGAGAATCAGGAGGTTATTAAGTTTGTCCAGCGACTTCGTTATATCGTGCGTGATCTCGGGACGGATCTTAAGGTACTTTTCAGAACACGGAATAACTCTAACGAGGCCTACGTTTCAACCTCTTTGGAGACTCTCACCGGGACCGCTTTGGATATTCGGCTCAAGGGCGCGAAGTTGATCCGGCTTCGTTTTGAGGATGACTCTCCCACTTCTAACTGGCTTCTCTCGGAGTTTGAACTTTGGGGCCAACTGGGTGGTATGAGGGAGCTATGATTCCCAGGATTGACAACTATCCCAATACCCAAGATGGGTGGCTACAGTGGGCTCGGAATCTCGGTGTAGAACTGGAGCGTACTCCCGTCAAGGAGAGAATTCAGTGGTATGAAGTTAACGTATCGCCTGGGTTTCAAAATTCTTATGTGGATGGAACTGATGCGGTGGCGTTTCGCAGGGATGGGGAAGAAAACGTCTGGCTTCGTGGGGTTCTGTCTAAGACTACGCCGATTGTCGGGGAGATTGTGTTTACTTTCCCGACTGGCTTTCGGCCGGCTGTGGCGCTCCTTCTTACGACGGATTCGCAGGACTTTTCGGTAGACGCAAATGGGGATCTGAAGTATCAGGGAACAGGCTGGTCTGCGACGGCCAATATGGCAGGGCTTATGTTTACTGCTGGTGGAGGATAGAGTGCCGGAAAAGAAGAGTCATATGCTGACAATTGGGGTTCCGGCTGGGTTGGTTACTGCTGTCGTGGGAGTTGTAGCTCTTAAGTATTTTAGCTCCTTGGACACTCGTCCACATAATCCTATTAGCGACATTCAATGTTGCCAGGGTCTTCTCATAGCCGACGCTAAGCATGAAGGGCGGCTTGATGAGTTGGAAGAGGACTATATGGAAGTCGCGGCTGACATCGACAGCATCGAGGCGACTCAAAGTCAGATCCTTACGAATCAAGAAGTCGAGCGAGTTCGCAGAGAGAACAAGACTAAGGATATTGAGGAAAAGCTAGACATCTTGATAGAGCGTGAGTAGGCTCTCAACATAGGAGCATTACAATGGCCGAAACCGTTGTAACTGACATTCCCCCGTCGTTTAAGCCATTTTTTGAGAAGCTTTTTTCAAGTTCTATCTCAGCAGCAGAGGCTTCAGCAGCCAGCACAAGAGGTACGGCTCCACTTCCAGGTCAGCCTACTAGTGGAGCTACTAGGAGTACCTTTGATCCCATCTCTGGAATTAACTTTGGTGGTGCTACTGCTACTCTCCCTGCTGGCATAAATCCCAGTGACCTTGGTGGTAACATAACTGACACGTTTGGCCCCAGTTTTGAGTCCCTTGGTCTTAGCCCAGAGCAAATTGCATCTCTACAGCAATTTCTCTTGCAGCCAGGAGTGCCCATTGGAGAGCCTATTCCTACAGGAATCGAGCCCTCCTCCAGTAGTGGACAGGAGATTTTTAGACAAATAACTGTGGACAGTGCTCTAAACGATCCACTTGTGGCGTCTCCATTTGGAGGTGGATTCGTCGCCCAGGGCAATTTTCTTGAGCGGCTCGGTTTGGCTCAGAGAGCTGGCCTTGGTCAGGAGTTCCAAGGTCTTGGACGTGACGTACTAGCATTGGGGCAAGCACAGGCAAGG
>SDBV01012721.1_pt1 | contig 10763 bp, 7 predicted proteins | sample 2277081 | NCBI WGS metagenome assembly SDBV01 (sample SAMN10402039, study PRJNA504765) | marine sediment metagenome | isolation source: marine sediment core GS10_PC15, 223 cmbsf | place: Arctic Ocean: Southern Knipovich Ridge | collected 2010
AGAAGCATGAAATCAAGTATAGGATTATTGATCAAACTACCAAAGAGATCAAACACATCCATAATTGGGAAGAAACAATCTATGACACAGACGGCACGCCCTCGAAGATAACAGGCGTTTTTCAGGACATCACTGAGCACAAGAAAGCAGAAGAGGAAATCAGAAAATCTCAGCGGGAACTCAAAACAATATTCGACTCCGTCCCTTCGGCGATATGGTACAAAGATAAAAAGAACAGGATCATCAGGGTAAACAAGGCAGGCGCGAATTCCATTGGCAGGAAGGTTGAAGAGATTGAGGGCACACGTACCGAAGAGCTTTTCCCGCAGGATGATGCTGATCATTACTACCAGGACGACTTTGAGGTGATGAGTTCGGGGAAACCCAAGCTAAACATTAATGAGGAGATGCAAGCTTCATCTGGGGAGCGGAAGTGGGTTCGAACGGACAAGGTACCCTACTTAGATGATCAGGGCAATATAACGGGGATTATTGCTTTTATCAGAGACATCACTGCACGTAAGCGGGCGGAGGAGGCGCTGCAACTCGAGCGTGATAATTTAATCCACATTTTGGAAGCCATGGTGGACGGTGTCTACATGGTCAATCAGCAATATGATATCGAATATGTAAATCGGGTGCTCAAGAATGAATTCGGTCCGTTCAAAGGGAAAAAGTGTTACACATATTTTCACGATCGGGAAGAAATCTGTCCGTGGTGCAGGAACAAGCATGTTTGTAAAGGAAAAACCGGCCGTTGGGAATGGTATTCCAACAAAAACCAGAGGACGTATGATCTCGTTGATACCCCCTTGAGACACACAGATGGAACCATCTCAAAACTGGAGATATCCAGAGATATCACCGAACATAAGCAGGCGGAAGAAGAGCTTAAAAAGTCGAGGGAAGAGTTGAAGAATCTTACTACCCACTTGCAGTTGGCGAGAGAGGAGGAACGAACAAGTATAGCTCGTGAGATTCACGACGAATTGGGACAGGCTTTAACGGCCTTGAAAATGGACTTATTCTGGTTGAGGAAAAGACTGCCTAAGGATCAAAGACCTTATCTTGAGAAGATTCAATCGATGGTAGACCTGACCGATAGTACCATCGTTACAATGAAAAGAATATCCACAGATCTGCGGCCGAGCATGCTGGATGATCTGGGTCTGGTTGCCGCCATCCAATGGCAGGCAGAGGAGTTTCAGAAGCGGACGGGGATCAAGTGTGACGCTGCTGTCGATTTCGAAGAGATTGAGCTGGACGAGGAGAAAAGGACAGCGATTTTTCGCATTTTTCAAGAGACGCTGACAAATATCACCCGGCATGCGGATGCGACCAGGGCAAGGATTTATCTCAGGAAGAGAGCGAAAAGCTTTGAGCTTGAAGTTCGAGATAATGGGAAAGGGATAAAAGAGGAACAGATTTCCGATCCAAAAGCTTATGGTTTAATGGGGATACGGGAACGCGTTCAATTTATGGGGGGTAAAGTTACTATCAGCGGTGCTCCCAACAAGGGGACCAAGGTATTGGTAAAGATTCCACTTCCCGATATAGGAGCGGCTGGATGAAGAAGGTACTTGTAGCCGATGATCATGCGGTTGTCCGTGAAGGGATAAAACGGATTATTGAGGAAACAGCTGATATGGTCGTAGCCGGGGAAGCGGTCAATGGTTGGGAAGTCCTGGAGAAGGCAAGGGGTGGCGATTACGATGCGGTTGTTCTGGATATCTCTATGCCTGGAAAGAACGGGATGGAAATATTAAAGGAGCTAAAGAGGGAACGTCCTGGAGTTCCTGTTCTGATTTTAAGCATACATCCTGAAGAACAGTATGCGGTGCGAGCGCTCAGGGCGGGAGCATCTGGATATGTAACAAAAGAGAGTGCGCCGGATGAGTTGATAGCGGCATTAGAGAAGGTATTGAGAGGGAGTAAATATGTCAGCTCTACGCTTTCCGAGAGATTAGTCTTGGATATTGAAGTTGGTTCCGAAGAATCTCTTCATGAAAAACTCTCCGATCGTGAATTAGAGGTGTTGTGCCTGCTTGCTGAAGGGAAAACGGTAAATGAAATCGGTCAGCACCTGTGCTTGAGTGCAAAGACGATCAGCACCTATAGGTCTCGCATTATGAAGAAAATGGCTATGAAGACGAATGCACAATTGATCCGTTATGCCATAAAGCAGGGGTTGGTAGATTAATGTAGGACAAAGACTGACAGGTTAGCGGGCAAATATCCTACAAAAAAATCAGACAAATACTGATACCGCCATCCTCTATTCTGTCGTATAGATAAGATTAAGAACATTAATAAAAACCTCATTAAATACAGGGGAAATTAAAGATCATGATAGTTTTAATCGCAGACGATTCAGAGGCTGTACGCGAACGTCTTGCTGAGATGATTTCCGAAGTGCCAGGCGCTGAAGTTTCAGGCCAGGCAAAAGACGGCCAAGAGGCGATACGTCTCATCGAGGAAATAAAGCCTGATGCAGTGGTATTGGACATCCGGATGCCTAAAGGGAACGGTATAGATGTACTCAAGTATATTCGGAATGGCGTTCAGCCCAAACCCTTAGTTATCGTGCTTACCAACTATCCCTATCCCCATTATAGAAAAAAATGCCTGGCGATGGGGGCGGACTATTTTATTGATAAATCTGTTGATTTTGAGAAGGTCATCGATGTTATCGAGGCCTTGATCAATAGCGGCCAAACGGGAGGAAAAGAATGAATGGAGTGGTGAAGAATAAAAAAAGTCTTGCGCTCATTATGATCATCACTGTCGCAGCGGCAGCGGTCATGGGAATTAGTATCTCTTCTTGTCAGAAAGAGGAGACGATCAATATAGGGGCTATCCTTTCAATTACCGGGCCTGGATCTCAAAGTGGAGGGGATCTTAGGGATGCCATGCTGCTCGCCGTTGAAGAAATCAATTCCAGGGGGGGACTAAATAGAAAGAAGATAAAATTGATTATTGAAGACAGCCAATCGAAAGCGCAGGTGGGGAAGGATGCATTTAATAAAATAGAGGCAGCTTATCACCCTGTTTTATTTATCTCCAACATGAGCTCGGTTTCAATATCGCTGACTCCAATGGCTGAACAGGAAGATGTGGTTCTTGTTGGACTGGTGGTATCTGCAGAAGAATTTACAGGGCAATCCGAGTGGATTTTCAGGTACTACACAACAGCAGAGACGGAGGTTTCGCTACTACTGAATATATTAAGTGATTTGAAGGTTAACTTGCTGGGTATGCTCTACCTTAACGATGATTACGGGAGGTCGGTATCTGAAAAAATGAAAGAAGGGTTCGAATGGACCGGCGGAAAAGTCGTTCAAGAAGCGTTTGAGCCGGGGGAATCCGACTTCAAAGGGCATATCGAAAAATTAAAAATATCCGAAGCGATTACTACTGTGGGTTTCGTATCTCATCTAATGAATATACTCAAACGGCTGAAAGACGAGGATTATGAAGGCCCCGTCCTGACAACGAGCCCCGGTTCTGCTGCTTCGATAAGAAAGCTACCGGAGGCTAACGGGCTGTATCTGGCAGCACCCGTTATTTACAACCCTAATTTCCTTTTTGCGCAGGCGGCAAGAGAAAAATATGAGGCTAAATACAGTAAGGCTTTTAACCATTGGGCAGCAAACGGTTATGACTTTATTAACATTCTGGCAGGTTTGTTGGAGGACAAGGAGGTATCCAGGAAGAGTGTCAAGAGGGTGCTTGAAGCGGGATGCATATATTCCGGAGTCTTTGGCACTCTCAATGTTCAACCGGGAGAACACAATATAACCATTCCACTACATCCAGCCCAGATTGTAGATGGAGAGATCAAGTATCTGAGATAAAGACATGAAGCTGAAAATCGGAACCAAATTAATTGGCAGCTTTATGCTGATTGTACTGCTCATGGTTGTTATGGCATTTTATTCAGCGAGTTTAAGCCAGAGCTCTCTGAAAGAAGCGGTTGGCAGGAGCTCTACATTCCTGGTCGAGGAAATGCTGCAAAGAATTGATCAAGACATCCATCGCAAGCTTGAAGTGTTTCAGACACACTCTAAACATGGAGCGCTCCAAAACGCCGTTTTGAAATCAAACGAAGAGTTCGAGAAACTCGCCAGTATTGACAATTTTATTGCCCGGATGGACCGAGAATGGACTGCTGCTGCAGCAGAGGAGGAAGTGACGTCACATATGAACGCCCTGCTCAACAATGAATTTTCGAATAATTTGAGAGAGGAGTTCATTCACTTCTACGAAAAGGAATATGGCTACAGGGTATTCGCAGAAGTTATTGTAACAAACAAGTACGGGGCAAATGTTGCCCAGACTGGAAAGACTTCTGATTACAGACAGGATGATGAAGAATGGTGGCAGATTGCCAGAGAACGAGGATTTTATATAGGGGATTTTGAGTTTGATAAAAGTGCCGAAACGAATGGCATTGCTGTTGGAGTAAGAATCGATGACAGTGAAGATAGCTTTATAGGGGTAATAAAAGCTTTTGTGGCGGCTGAGGATATTATCAGAGAGGCAGAAATTGCCATAAAAAAATACGAAACAACGAGTATCAAATTAACAACAAAAAACGGGAAGCTGATTTATTCAACAAAGGCCTTCAGGTTTCTGGAAGATGTATCTGAGAAAGTTGTTTTTAGGAATGTAAAAGGTGAAAGCGGCTTTTTCATTGCAGAAGAAGGAGGAAGAGAGAAACTCTTTTCCTTTGCTCACTCAAAAGGTTATAGAAATTTCGAGGGACACGGGTGGATTCTTGTGATGGGACATGACGTATCCGAGGTATTGAAACCCGCCTTTATATTGAGAACCCGTACTGTAGTTGTTTCTCTTGTTCTCATCGTTGTGGGTATTCTTATTGCCTATTTTATTTCCCGTTCTATATCAAAGCCAATAATTGCAGTACGCAATGCCGCCGTAGTAATCGCCCAAGGCAATTTAGAAAAAAGCGTTGAAGTGAAATCAAACGATGAAATCGGAGAGCTTGCCGATTCCTTTAATCATATGACTGGCAATTTAAAAGAATCCTATACGGGCCTTGAAGAAAAAGTACGGGAGAGAACCGTAGAGTTGGAGAAGGCTAACGAGCAATTAAAACATGAAATCATCGAGCGTGAGCGAGCTGCTGAGGCGCTAAAGGAGAGTGAAGAAAATTACCGTTCCTTATTTGAGTCAAACCAGGATGGAATTGCCTTTTCAGATATGGAGGGGAACTTCGTTGATGCGAATCAAGCCTACCTGGATATGCTCGGTTATACGATGGTGGAATACAGCAAATTGGGCTATCCGCAGCTAACTCCCAAGAAATGGCATAAGCAGGATGAAGAGATTGTTAAGAACCAGGTACTGCCAAGAGGATATTCTGATGTATTTGAGAAAGAGTTTATCAGAAAAGATGGAACCATTATTGCAGTATCTGTAAGAGCGTTTCTAATCCAAGGTAAAAAAAGAAATCCCACAGGTATGTGGGGAATTATCAGAGATATTACCGCGCGAAAGCAGGCAGAGGTGGAGCTGGAGAAGCACCGAGAGCGCCTGGAGGAATTGGTAGAGGAGCGCACCGCGGAGCTGCAAAAGACCATCAACTTGATGGCCGACCGGGAGCTACGCATGGCTGAGTTGAAAGAGACGATCAAAAAGCTACGCTCACAGTTGGAAGCGTCCGGTCTGATACCGGTTTCAGACGACCCTTTAAAGGCGATTAATCGCAAGAGGCATGACTGAAGTGACATTCTTTAAATACGCTACACCGGCTACATACTATATATTGGTCATTCTTTGGGGCTTCATCATGGGCTTTTGCATGCGGCGGCTCCAGACCAGAAAACTTGAAAACCGTCTTATTCTGATCCTCCTTGGGGTTTTGGCCATCGATGCGTTCCGCACCCTGTTTGAGAGTCTGTTTTTTGGTGCTTGGTATACTTCGGTGGTAGGTTTTTTGCCGCAGGCTGTTCATGACTATCTTGTACAACCTCAAATTGTCTTCGTCCCCAAATTGCTCAATGTAGTAGTTGCGGCAGTCATTATTTTCATCATTCTGCGGCGATGGTTGCCAGAGGAAGAGCGAAACCTTGAATTTATGAAAACCCAAAAGCGTGATCTTACGACGCTCGTGGAAGCACAAACGGCGGAGCTCCGCCGCACCAATGAGAGGCTGGTAAAAGAAGTCAATGCGCGTAAACAGGCAGCAGATGCCATACGGCAATCGGAACGCAGATACCATGATTTATATCACAGTGCGCCCGTCGCTATTCTATCCATTGGTACAGAAGGCCATATACTAGTGGCCAATAAGGCAGCCGAGGTTTTCACAGGTTACGGGTTGGTAGAACTGCAAAGTATCAAGGTGTTTGATCTTTATGCGGAAGAATCAAAAGGCAAGGCAAAACAAATATTCGAGAAATTTAGGCGCGGGATTTCATCGGAAAACGAAGAGATAATCTACATCAGAAAAGATGGGCAGAAAACCAGTGGTCTTCTCTCCATTAGTCCAGTCAAAGATGAAAATGGCCAGATCCTGCAAAGCCGATCGGTAATCGTGGATATCACCAAACGCAAACTGGCGGAAGAGGAACTGGAGAAACACCGAGAGCATTTGGAAGAATTGGTCCAAGAGCGTACTGCTCAGCTCGGTCGACGCGTGGAGGATGTGGAGTATCTCAACCGCGCCATGGTGAATCTGCTGGAGGACCTGCGGGCCAGTAACGCCAATCTCGAAACAACGACTGGCCGATTGGCAGAGGCCAACAAGGAGCTGGAGGCCTTTTCCTATTCCGTGTCCCATGACCTGCGGTCTCCCCTGCGGGCCATTTCCGGCTTCTCCCGGATGCTGGTGGAGGATTACATGGACAAGCTGGACTCAGATGGTCAGCATCAACTGGATGTCATCCAGAGCAGTGCGAGAGACATGGGGCAGCTTATCGACGACCTGCTCGCTTTCTCCCGCATGGGCCGCAAGGAAATGAGCAGCTCGGTTATCGACATGGACGGGCTGGTGCGGGAAGTATTCGAAAAGCTTCAGCTGGCACCAGAGGCGTCGAAAGCGCGGCTGAAGGCAGAAGAGCTTGCCCCGGCCTCTGGTGATCTGGCCATGATCCGGGAGGTCTTTTTCAATCTTCTGACTAACGCCATCAAATTTAGCAAACCCCGAAAGACGCCCGTTATTGAAGTGGGCTGCAGGGCAGAAGGCGAGGATCACATCTACTCTGTCAAAGACAACGGTGTGGGTTTTGACATGAAGTATGCCGACAAGCTGTTTCGGGTGTTTCAGCGGCTGCACAGCACAGAGGAGTTTGAGGGAACAGGAATAGGTCTTGCTTTGGTTCAGCGCATTATCCACCGGCATAGTGGGCGGGTATGGGCGGAGGGCAAGGTGAGCCAAGGGGCTACCTTCTATTTTAGCCTGCCGAGGGATAAGGAGAGAGAGGATGGATAAGGTGAATGAAGTTGAGATACTGCTGGTCGAAGACAATCCGCAGGACGTGGAGCTCACGCTTCGGGCTCTTAAGAAGCACAACCTGGCCAACAGGGTGCATGTTGTCAAGGATGGAGTGGAGGCGCTGGACTACATTTTCGCCGCCGCCGCCTACGAGGGTCGGGACATCGGGAAAACGCCGAAGGTGATCCTTCTTGATTTGAAGCTTCCCAAGGTGGACGGTTTGGAGGTGCTGCGGGAGGTCAAAGCGGATGAGCGCACAAAGACGATCCCGGTTGTGGTGCTCACCTCCTCGCGCGAAGAGAAGGACATGGTGGAGAGTTACAAACTCGGTGTAAACGGCTACATAGTCAAGCCTGTGGATTTTAATAAGTTTGTCGATGCTGTCGGAAATCTTGGGCTGTACTGGCTGCTGCTGAATGAAGTGCCCTCCTGAGGGTGGGAAATGAGAGGAGACCATGGGTATTGAACTTCGCATTCTGATTCTGGAAGATGTTCCTACTGATGCGGAACTAGTGGAACGCACTCTGCGCGAAGCCGCCATAGAGTTCACTTCTAGATGGGTCGATACACGAGAGGATTTCTTGAAGCAGCTAAAGGACTTTTCACCGGACATTATCCTCTCCGACTACTCGATGCCTCAGTTTACCGGGTTGGAGGCCCTTGAGTTGGTAACGGAGCGTTTTCCTTCCATCCCGTTAATTATTGTTACCGGATCGATGAACGAGGAAACAGCTGTAAAGTGCATGAACAGAGGTGCTGCGGACTACCTGATTAAAGAGAACCTTGCGCGTCTAGGTCCGGCAGTTGAGAGGGCGCTGGAAAACAAGCGGATAAGGGAGGAAAAAGAACGGGCCGAGGCCTCGATAATAAGGTCGGCCCGGCAATGGCGGACAAGCTTCGATTCCATTTCTGATACCGTTTGTCTGCTCGATCTGCAGGGCACTGTTCAGCGATGCAACAAGGCCTTCCGAGATCTAGTGGATAAGCCGTTCCAGGAGATTATCGGCTGCTCTTGCAATGAGGTGCTGTACAAAAGCTCGGAGCCCATTGAAGATTGTCCCTTAATACGCATGCGCGATTCCGGCCGGAGAAAAGAAAAGGAACTCTCGCTGAATGACCGATGGTATAACGTTACCGTGGATCCAGTGCTGGATGAGAAGGGAAACCTTACCGGTGCGGTCCATGTCATGTCCGATATTACCGAGCACAAGCAGGCGGAGGAGGAGACAAGGATTAGTCAAGAGGCACTTGGCAAGGAAAGGGACTTATTAAACTCCCTCCTGGACAATTCTCCTGACCATATCTACTTCAAGGACGATCATGGCAGGTTTATCAGGATCAATAACGCTCAAGCCTCCTGGCTTGGACTGAGTGATCCCGAACAAGCAATTGGCAAAACGGATTTTGACTTCTTCACAGAGGAGTATGCCAACCTTGCATACGAAAGTGAGCAGGAGATGATAAGATCCGGCAAAGCCGTTGTGGGAAAAGAGGAAAAGGAAACGTGGCCTGACAGGGAAGATACGTGGGTCTCAACAACCAAGGTGCCTCTCCGTAATCCTGAAGGAGATATCATCGGCATCATCGGTATTTCGAGAGACATAACCGAACGCAAGAAGCTTGAAGAGCAGTTTCGCCAGTCTCAAAAGATGGAAGCGGTTGGCAGGCTGGCGGGCGGGGTGGCCCATGACTTCAACAACATGATGACGGTGGTAATCGGTTACAGTGAGTTTCTGCTGAGCAAGCTAAAGAAAGAGGATGCTGAATACAAGAGCGTCGAGGAGATTATGAATGCCGGAAAAAGGGCCGCCTCGCTGACCCAGCAGTTGCTTGCCTTCAGCCGCAAGCAGGTGTTTCAGCCTCATGTTTTGAATCTTAATGCCCTAGTTACCGAACTGGAGAAGATGCTCAAGCGTCTTATTGGCGAGGACATTGACCTGCAGCTCGCTCTTGACTCGAAGCTTGGGGCCGTAAGAGCCGACCCCAGTCAGATGGATCAGATTATCATGAACCTGGCAGTCAATGCCCGCGATGCTATGCCCCGGGGCGGCAAGATTACCATCGAAACTGCAAACGTAGAATTGGATGAAGAATACTGCCGACTGCATATTGAAGTCCAACCAGGTCCTTACATCATGCTGGCGGTGAGTGACACGGGGATTGGTATGGATAAGGAGACCCAATCGCGAATCTTTGAACCTTTTTTCAGTACCAAAGAGGAGGGCAAAGGAACCGGGCTCGGTCTGTCTACCGTTTACGGTATCGTTAAACAGAGTGGTGGGAACATCTGGGTTTACACCGAGCCCGGACATGGTACGACCTTTAAAATCTATTTTCCAAGGATTGAGGAAGCAGCTGAGGCCATGAAACAGGAAGAAGCCGCCGACAAGTCCTTCAGGGGCACAGAGACCATTTTGCTGGTAGAGGATGAGGAGATGGTTCGTGATCTTGCCTATGAGATTTTGGGTGAAATGGGCTACACCGTTCTAGCGGCAAGCAATGGTGAGGAAGCCCTTCAAATCTGCGAGCGGCACAAAGGGCCGATTCACCTGATGTTGACCGATGTAGTGATGCCCAAAATGAGCGGCGGGGAGTTAGCTGAGGCTTCTGTCCGCTTGTACCCGGAGATGAAGGTAATTTACATGTCTGGTTATACGGACAGCAGCGTTACCCGTAATGGCATGTTGGAACCGGGAGTGAACTTTGTTCAGAAACCCTTCTCTCTGCTTAGCCTTACTGAAAAGGTACGTGAAGTTTTGGATGCATCTGGATCACAGAAAGGATAGAGAGGATGAAAAAGATCTTAGTTATTGATGGTGAAACGATGATTGTGGACGTAATGAAGGTAATTCTGGAAGACATGGGCTACTGTAGAATCCCGCATTAATATACTTGGTCCTCCCTGCTGTTTTCAAGACTCTGCCGCTCATACCAGAGGCCGATGTGCTCGATGGTGCTGCTCGATACCTGTGCACTCCTTTGGTGGACCCTTGACCCTGGCGGCCTTTCCGACGCAGCAGCGGCAACTTGCAGCAGGATTGCCTCGGAGGGTGCCTTTATTTCATCGATTACGATTTGGGAGATAGGTATCAAAATAAAAAAAGGCACCCTGAATATTGGTGAAGATTTCGAGGATTACGTAGGCCGATTAAAAAGGTTGGGCAGTGTTGAAATGATTCCTGTGGACGAAGATATTTGGATTAAAAACCTATCTCTCGATTGGCCCCACAGAGATCCCGTTGACAGAACAGTAGTAGCCACTGCCATGTCAAGGAAGATTCCTATAGTCACCAAGGACAGGCTC
>SDBV01012722.1_pt1 | contig 10762 bp, 13 predicted proteins | sample 2277081 | NCBI WGS metagenome assembly SDBV01 (sample SAMN10402039, study PRJNA504765) | marine sediment metagenome | isolation source: marine sediment core GS10_PC15, 223 cmbsf | place: Arctic Ocean: Southern Knipovich Ridge | collected 2010
ACTCAGTCGAAGTAGTGGTTTTTGGTGCCCCGAGTTATTCGGGTTGATAGGAGTGATCTGCTGTATCGGTTGGATCACTGTGAGTCCGAGTCTTGCGGAGGGTGCACCAATCGAAGTATTCGCTGGAACCGGCAAGGACGGCAGCAACCTTGATCCTGATGGTAATCCTTTACGAACCCAACTCAGCATCCCACAAGGTGTTGCTGTTGCTGGGGATGGGTCTGTACTGATCGCAGACACCAGGAATAGTCGGGTGTTGCGGGTGAGTGCTGATGGTCAGCGAATCACCCTGTTCGCTGGAACCAGCCAGAGGGGTGTAAGGCTGGTTGAGGATGACCCAACTCGCACCCAACTTATGAGGCCGCGGGGGGTTGCTGTTGCTGGGGATGGTTCTGTACTGATCGCTGACACCTTCAATGATCGGGTGTTGCGGGTGAGTGCTGATGGTCAACGAGTCACCCTGTTCGCTGGAACCGGCAAGAAGGGTGCAACGCTGGTTGAGGATGACCCAACTCGCACCCAACTTATGAGGCCGTGTGGGGTTGCTGTTGCTGGGGATGGTTCTGTACTGATCGCAGACAGCGGGAATAATCGGGTGTTGCGGGTGAGTGCTGATGGTCAGCGAATCACCCTGTTCGCTGGAACCAGCAAGAAGGGTGTAAGGCTGGTTGAGGATGATCCAACTCGCACCCAACTTAAGTGGCCGGGTGAGGTTGCTGTTGCTGGGGATGGTTCTGTACTGATCGCTGACACCGACAATCATCGGGTGTTGCGGGTGAGTGCTGATGGTCAACGAGTCACCCTGTTCGCTGGAACCGGCCAGAGGGGTGTAAGGCTGGTTGAGGATGACCCAACTCGCACCCAACTTAGTTGTCCGCGGGGGGTTGCTGTCAGCCCAGCGGATGGGTCAGTAATGATCGCAGACACCGGGAATTATCGGGTATTGCGGGTGACCGCTGATGGTGGAGAAATATCGATAATCGCTAAAACAGGGGCGCCTATAGACTCTGAAATAAAGCAGCGGAATGTATCGGAAGTGTTCATTCCGACGACGACGGCCATCCCCAGCGAGTTGGAGGTTATCGATAGTGATCCCACTCAACCCCAACTCTCCCCGTCAGGGATTGCTGTGTTCCCTAACGGAAGAAGAGTATTGATCACTGACATCGCGAATCACCGAGTGTTGACAGTTAACTATCTCCAAGCAAAGGCGTAAGTAAAGGTGTGACCTAAAGGTGTAAGTAGAAGACGTAAGTAGAAGGCGTAAGCTAAAGATGTAAGCGGTCTTAGGGCTCTTCAGGTAACGATACAGGGGTCGCGAAGGGTTTTAGGTTTGCCATTGGCGTTGTTTGATGGTGTTGATGAGTGTGTGGGGGTGGATGTGGCGTAGGTAGTGGTCTGTGGTTGTGAGGTTGGTATGCCCGAGTTGTGCTTGGATGAGGTTGATGGGGTGGCCTTCTGCGGCGAGTTCTGCTGCGTGGGTGTGTCTAAGAGCGTGAGCGTGAACTCGTTTCTGTATTTGGGCTTTAGTGGCGAGGCGGGGTAGGAGGTGTCTGATGTAGCTGGGGTCGATTGGTTCGCCTTTCAGCGTGCAGAACACTCTTCTGCGCGGATCTATCCCGTAGCGGTCTTTGGTATCTTTCCAGCGCTGCAGAAACGTTAGTGCTGACTCGTCGATCCCTATCGTCCTGTGCTTAGCTCCTTTACCCCTCAACACCGTAACCGTCGCTTTGCGAGGATCGATGTCTTTAGGAAGCAACGCAAGAGCTTCTGAGATCCTAAGACCGGTCCGGTAGAGAGTCGCGATCAGTGCTCGGTTGCGTATCCCTGTTGGTGCTCTGTTAGAGCACACAGAGATCAGAGCGTTGACCTCTTCCGGAGTGAGGATCTCCGGAGGGCGTTGTTGTTCTTTTGGTTTGGGGAGTGGTTGTAATCTACGTCTGTGTTTGTGTTTGCGTTTTACCATGGCATCTTAGGGTTTAGTCACGTTTCTGTAGAAAACCGTGACCATATAGCACCCCTAGGACACCCCTAAAGCACAAACGTGACTAAACGCCTGATATACCTGATTTCTGAAGGGGAGAGCCCGTTAGCTGGGTCGATGAGTCTTCTTTGCAGAAGAAATAGATCGGGTCTTGAATCGGTGAACTAGCGCATCAACAGTAATGGCGATAGCTGCTGACATCCCATTTGTCATTAGTAATAGAAGCGCATCAGAAAAGCTCGATCCTAAAGTAAGCATCCCAATGAGCGAGACCAACAGAGCGGCCAACAACCATCCACCTAACGCCCGGACTTGTCTATCTCCAGCTCTAAACCAACCAGAAATAGCACCTATTACAGCAAAGCTAACGAAAATTCCTAAGACTAATTCCCAGCTCATATCTAGCACCTCACAATCTTAATCGGTTTTACTAGCGGAGCTCCAGACTGGTACTTGCATATTAGAGGTTCAACGCGTTTTCTGGCCAAATCCTAAAGCCATCCTAAACCTGTACTTAGCCCACCTAAGAGGAGCGCTAGTCCTCTTAAATGGTTTTCTAGGTTTGAAATTCTTTTCACCGAGGAGTCAAAAAATATGGCTATAAGCCCGGCGACAACAACAAGAACTAACCAAGCGTCTATTGGAATCACTTTTCCAGAGATGAGCGCACCAAATGCGAAGCCCGCCATGAGATAGACAGCTGTGGTAGCTGCAACTTCAAAGCTATTTACTACGCTACTGCTTTTTGTACTAATCTCGGACATGATCAACAAAGTGTAAAATTAAGTGCAAGCTACTTTAAAGCCCTCAAAATCACCAAAGGCTAACCCCGCATCGCGCAGGTACTTATGCCAGGCTTTCTTTCCCTGCCTCGCATAATTTTGGAGCACTCGAATAGCCTTGGCAGTTCCGCCTATTCTCTTTACCCATCCGATCCCACCTCCGAAGTTTACCGCAACCCAAGCCGAACACTTGGCGACTTTTCCAGCGTTGTCGAGGCCCCATTTACCTGCCTTGCCGGCTCCAGCGCCGACTTGTTTCTGTACCCATTGTGTCGGACTTATCAAGTACAGGTAAGGATCGGCGACAACACCGTAAACGAAACCACCACCTCGGTGCTCAACGACCTGAGTCAGTACTGCGCCGCCAACCTTATAGTGAGTTGGGACATCTTTCCCATCTTTGTCTTTCGCCCACGGCGTTTCAATCTCCGCTACTAGCTGTCCAGTAGCATCATACGCTTGTACTGACCCGTCAAACTGCTTGAGAAGTCGACTCGCGCCTCTGACGTTGAATTCGTAGCATTCCGGATCGCTAGGACTGCTGATATGGACAGAAGCGCGGTATGTTCCTACTCCTACGCTTTGAAAGACGATATCGCTCTGTCCTTCGCCCTTAACAAGGGTTCCTGCTGTTGTGTTCGTGATCTTCCCAGCAGGAACTGCTAGATCTATCCCGGTTAGTGTCTTCGTGGACACCTGGCCGCCATCTTTAACGGCAGCGAGACTGCCTATCGCTGGTTGTTCGCCTGCTTGTAGCGTGGCTTGTTCTACGTCTTGTAGGACTTGTGTGCTGTTAGCTGCTGCCAATGATGGTAACGCTGCTGCTAACACAACAACCGCTAGAAACGCGGTTCCTAAGTGTTTGAGGTGTTTGAAATTGAGTCTCATGGTTGTTTTCCTTTGCATAACAAACATTTTTTAAGTACTTCCAAAGTTTGGAAGAACACTTTTTGAGTATTTGCAGGAAAGTTTAGCAGAAAGGGATTCTCGAGTGGTATCCAAAAGTAAAGAATACTGCTCTACTATCGTTCACGTCACCACCCTTTCCCCCTTAAGATGAGCTCTACACGACCACCCTTTCCCCAACGGTGTCCTAGCCACCCACTGCGAATAGCTTCAACGAAGCTCGGAAAGCCCCTAAAACCACCACCCGGAAGGTAAAAGCAGAACCCTCCGGCGCGCACAGCGGGTGAGGCCCAACCTGGTGTTGGTTGGGTCCTCGGCCGTGAGCACGACGGATACACTCCCAACCCCTTCCGGGGTCAGAACGACCTGTTTTTCCCTTTGTCAACTACCGCTCGGAGTGCCTTGAAAATCTCGGTTGGGGTGTCTTTGACCGCCACCCCATAGGCAGACAGCCACTCCTTCTCAGCGAGCTTCTCAATCCGAGCTTTATCCCTTTCCGTAGGTACGAGGTAGAGCACCCCAACGAACCCATCATCTTTCAACCGGTACCCACCGAGGATCGCTTTAGTTCTCCGTGATGCTTTAGAGGTCAGCTCGACTTCTACAGCCACCCACCCCCCGCCAGGCCCAACAATCACGATATCCGGCGTGTGCTTACTCCGATACACACGACCAGGCTCGTCGATGTCTGTGCAATACGGCTGCTCCCCTAACGCTCGGTGTTCCTGCCGGATCTCTCGCTCGGTAAGAAGCTCCGCTCGCGCTCCCTCGAGGATCACAACCATGTCGGTCGCAGCTAGATCGTGTGTGAGACTCCCCAACCGAACCGCCTTTACCGGCGGCAAAGAACACCCAACAACACGTAGCCCCTTCGACGTTGCGTAAAACACCGTGAACCCGCAACACCCTCTCACGGTTGACTAACCCAACCGTCCGCAACCCTTCAACCGCTTATAAGCCTGCGTTTGACCCAAACCAAACCTAGCTTTGACCTGCTCGATAGACGCAACCTTCACACGCCCAAGCCAACGCACAACCTCACGATCACGCACCGTGACCACAAACCCAGATTTTCCGTTCACGCTCATAACACTGTCTCATTTCTTCTGAACACCATCCACTCAACCGCCTTGACCTACAACCACTCTTCGCTCTCTTATTGCTTCTCAAACACTCTTTCAGGCCGCCACCCATCACTCCCATAAACGATAGCGGAACAACAGCCCTGATTTCGATCTCACTCATGCAATGATGTGGGGGCGAAATCAGGACTGGCAGTGAAGCGGGAACCCTCATCCCACCTTGATTTCTAGCGGCCTGCCTCCAGGATTACAGATCCTGGAGTTCATCCTGGACTTTACCATACACACCGCGGCGGTTGGTTGCCTACCAGCCACAGTCCTGATCACCGTCTCTCTTCGTCTACCGCCAGCTTTCCGTGGAAACCCGGAACGCTGTGCTCTCCTGCAACCCCTGGTTTTCAATGCCGCCTTTGCTGGAGACTGTTGCGCGGTACGGAAGTCCATAGACGTCTCATACGGAATCTCAGGGACAGAGAAACGCAGACCCAGAATAAAGAACGCATCCATGCCTGAGAGGCCCTGTAAACGCTTCTGAGCTCCTCTGGGGGCAGAAGCGAGGAAATAGGCGTTAGGACCCTTAGAAAGGCTTAGAGACGATTATATGGGCTTAGGGGGAATACTGAGGATCCTTCGAACCAGAAACACCTCAACCCCAGAAAACAGGAATCTAGAGAAAAGACTTATGCACACGAACACATGTTCGAGAATACATCGTTTAAGCTTTAAGTCGTTAACTTAAGTCGTTTAAAGTGCGACTCCCGGTACGAGGGTTAGAGAGCAAAATGCGACTCCCGGTACGAGGGTCAAGTGCGACTCCCGGTACGAGGGGGGGTCCGTCCGAAGTGACCTGCAGACTCTTGCTCTTATGGCTAAGTTTAAATCTGTGCGTTGCCCACGGGAGATATCTAGGTCTGGTTTGGTAACCCCTGGTGCTCTCACACTGCCCGTTGAGTCGCATGCACTCTCCAATGTTGTACTTGCCCGAGGAACGATCCGGGTCACCCCAGACTATGATGTCCTCGCTTGGTTATGTGAACGGTGGTTGACTGAACAGACAGATGACGGGTGGATGCATCCAACGCTGTATGAAATCGCCTCCGCTCTATATCCGAACAAAAAACTCCCCCCGAGCGGTAAGCACTACCGGTTGATACGCGAGGCGATCTGTACTCTCAGTCTTGTCGGTATACAGCTGTTCAACTATGACGCGGTTTCCGGTAAGCGTCAGGAAAAGGCGACATACAACGGCCATCTTATGGAGTCGAATCTCAATGAGTTTCTTCACGGGATTGACCCTCTACAAGTGAGGCTTGCAGAGTGGCTACGGAATGAACTTAGTAACGGTGCTGCTGTTCGTCTAGATTGGCAGACACTAAGGAGTTTCGATGAGAACAAGAAGCTTGCTAAGCGTCTGTGGATTTATCTCCAGGCTGAGAAGTGGAAACGGTTCGGAGATGGATCGATGGAAGGCACCTGGATCACTTTCGGTGATCGCCTTCGATCAGCGTTAGGGATGGGCTGCAAAAACGCCCGAGATGCTCGTATTGCTTTGAAAAAAGCTTGTAAAGCTGTTCGTGAAGTTGATGATCGTTATCTCGCAGGGTCTTTAGAACTTGTGAAAGTTGGCAATGGCTGGAGAATTCAAGCAACACGACCTTCAGCAGAGAGATGGCGAGAGCTTAGGCCCGCGTACGAAAAGACACGAGCAATCCGAAAGATAGCCGTACAAACTTTTCGGGGCCGTACATAGGCTCGCGCTTTCCCGAGTCCTAGGTTGGCAGAAAAGTTTTTAGAACTTCTTGGAGTTTTGTTCGCTGTCCCTCAGTGAGATCGATCAACTGCTCGGTTTCTTCGATACAACTCTCTCCCACTATTATGCCTCTTTTCTTCGGCCCTACCCCCCGAATTGGCGACAAAACATCGCGAACTAACAGCCGATCATTCTTCAAACGTCCCGTAAAACTTTGGGGATATTCAGGCAAAAGTTCCAAAAGAATAACCGCCATTTGAATGCCTTCCTCGCTAGACAAATTCCGCAACCAGTGGTAACACCAAAATCGGCTGATAGTCCCTTTGACGTGCAACTTACGACCTAATTCCCCATAAACATCATCCAAAGAATATCGAAGATCTAACATCTTCCTGTGATTATAGACGTACACAGACTTGCATTTTTGGCTCTGAAACCACACGTTATCGCCCTCAACCGTACTTGCCGATTGCCTCTTGCCGCTGGCATATGGGAGGCCTTTGTAAGAGTTGTAGGCAGGAAGTCGCCTCCTTGAGGCAAAATGGAGGCTATGCATACTTTTACGATTGCTGAAGCAGCAGAAGCCACAGGCCTATCCCATAAGGCCATCCGAAACCGTGTAGATAGAGGAAAACTAAGGGTTGTTAAGCGGGATGGAATACGCCGAATACCGCACAGCGAACTCAAGCGTGCAGGCCTCCTTAATGCCCCAAATGAGGTCTCACAGATGCTCGGGCCCCAGCGAGGCAACCCCAATGAGGCAGTACCCTCTTCGACGATTGACAGGCTTGTCGAGCGCCTAGAGCATCAAGCAACCGAACTTGGGGAACTGCGGCTTCTGACTCGTCAAGCAAAAAGCCTCGAAGACGAGCAAAACCGACTCCAAGAAGAATTGTTTCAAGCCCGCGCGACCGCTCAACAAACACAACTCAAGGTAGAAGAACTCACAAAGGAACTCTCTAAAGCAAGGTCACACAGAAGTTGGTTCCGACGCAAGACATAGGGAAAAAAGTCACGGTAGTCTCGTTGAGGTAGGGCACAGAGTCGCGCTGTCCGCAAATGAGGCTGTACATAGGCTCGCGCTTTGGGTCCCAACCAGACAATTCAGTCGCGCGTTGAGCTCTGGCTTGGCAACAGGCTCGCGCTCCCTCGCTAAGAGGCTCGCTCCCGGCACGAGAGTGGCTGTGGAGGTTGAGCTGGTTTGGAATGAAGAGAAGAGTTGGGTGGGTTCCGGGACGATCAGTTGACGGAAAGAAATCTTCTCCTACTCGGATAGAGCGTAGGAGAAGGATGTGACGCCCAGTTTTGGCTCTAGACCGCAGAAAACACAGATACGTTCAAGCAAAGGGGTCAGTAGAGGTGTAAGTGAAGGGGTCAGCTAAAGACGTAAGCTGAAGGTGTAAGTAGAAGGCGTAAGCTAAAAACGTAAGTGGTTTTGGTCTTCAGGTAGCGATGTAGGAGCAGCGGCATTTATCTTCGTGTCTGGAGTCACGGTTGCCTCGAGGTAGGAGCGCCGAGTCGTGTTTTCGAGCGGTTCTAGGAAGGGCTGTGCAGGCTAGGTGTTACGTCTTTGTTTTACAAACACCCAATTATGTGCTACGCTGTCTTACATGGTTGTGCAGGAGCTCAATACTCAATTCTCTATACGGCTACCCTCCACTACAGCCGCGCTTCTCAAAGAACGAGGCCGCCGTCAAGACTGCGATCAATCCACGATCGCTCGAAGATACATCGAAGAAGGACTACGCATGGACCAACACCCCGGAGTTGTCTTCCGCCCAGGACCCACAGGACGACGCCCTAGCATCAACGGAGGACCAGACATCTGGGAAATAATACGCGTAATCAAAAACGTCGAAACGACCGGACAAGCAGCCATCAAAGCAGCCGCTGACTGGCTCGAACTTCCACTACAAATGATCGAAACCGCAGTACGCTACTACGCGCAATACCCCAACGAAATCGATGCGTGGATAGAACACGTTGATCAACAAGCCACCGAAGCAGAACAAACGTGGCTACGCGAACAGGAAGTATTAGCAGCTTGAAAATCCTCCTCGACGAGATGTTTCCCGAATCCATCGCTAAACAACTCCGTGACCGAAGACACAACGCACAAGCAGTCACAAACAACCCACACCTCATGAGCCTCCCCGACAAAGAACTCTTCGACCAAACACAAACCCAACAACGCGCACTAATCACCGAAAACGTCCCGGACTTCATCACAATCGACGCTACCTACCGAACCGAAAGCACCCCACACTGGGGACTAATCTTCACAACAAACAAACAATTCCCCCGCGGAAACCACAGAACAACCGGAGCACTCATCACCGCACTCCACAACCTACTCACCAACACCCCAACACCAACCAAACCCACAAGTACCATCACATGGCTACAAAAACCAAAAAAATAGAGGGGATCGGGGAGCTCTACCTCCAACACGGGTCTGTATAGCAAAACGGTGTTCCTATCCCCATAAGCGCAATAAGAAGAAAAGAAATCAGAGTGGACTCCGGGACAACTTAGCTGGCGGAAAGAAGCCTTCTCCTACGCAGATAGAAAGCAAGAGAAGGATGTTACGCCCCCTTTTGGCTCTAGACCAAGGAAAACACCGATGTATTCAAACAAAGGTGTGAGTTAAGACGTGACCTGAAGGTGTGAGTAGAAGGTGTGAGCTGAAAACGTGACCTAAAGGTGTGAGCTTCAACTACCGATGTAGAAACCATGCCTTTAGGCCCGGAGCTCCCGAAGCTGTCCCCAGCCGCAAAGTAGCGGTGTGGTGTTAGGTATTTCGCCTGGCTGTTGGGTCGTAAGCGGCGGTCATTTTTGCGACTGCTTCTGCTGAGGGTTTGGTGTAGCGTTGGAGTGACCGCAGGTTTTTGTGTCGGCTTTTTGCCATGAGTAGTGGCAGTGAGACGTTGGCTTCGGCGAGGTGGGTGAGCGCGGAGTGCCGGAGTTGATGCAACGTCCACCCGGTCTTGCTTGTTTTCATGGAGTGTTGTTTGAAGAGGTATTGCGCTCGCTCATAAGAGAGGCGACCCCGGCCGGTTTCTGGGCACGTGTCGATGCTGGCTGGTGTGCGAGCGGGTGCTGGCCGCCGGTCGCTGAGAAATACAGGTCCGTGTTGTCGGCCGACGATTAGTCGGGGTAGCAGACGCGCGGAGGTGGATTGGAAGTGTAGCCACTCGATGTTTCCACCTTTTGACACAACGCGTGCTCGTTTGTTTTCGATGTCGAGATCTTCGATATTGAGCGACAGGATTTCTTTAGCTCGCGCTGCGGTTTCATAAAGGAGTTGCCATAAGCACTTCTCTCGGAGCGAAATGTCTTTTCGACGGAGGAGCCGCTCGAGCGTTATGGCTGGGAGGGCTTTGGTCAGGTCTGTTGCTGGCGTGTCGGCGTTGGAGGCTGGCGTTCAGTGTGGCCTTAACGCGCGGGAGTCCGAGTTGCAGCGGCGTGTAGCTGAGTTGACGAGCGCTCTAGGTGAAGCGCACGTGGAGTTACGGCTGTTGCGTCAGGATCGCGCGGATTTCACTTCGAGGAGTTGGAGATGACGCGCGTCAGTTCAGGGTTGTCGGTCTCACGGTTTTGTGAGATCGCAAGGATCCCAACGACGACTTGGTATCGCTGGCGCTCAGCTCATGCTGCGGATGATAAGCCAGGGAAGGGTCCATGGCCTGCACCTGTACGCGCGATGGTTGAACCGATCGCTATCAAGTATGCCCTGTTGTGGCCAGAGTGGGGGCATCGCAAGATATGGGCGTTGATACACAACGGTGGCATCAAAGTCAGCCAAGCCACAGTGAAACGTGCGTTAGCGAGTCGCGATCTGCTCCAACCAGTGCGTTATCAACATGGGACGCCGAGAACTCGCAAAAGTTCGTAAGGCAACGTTTTTGGATCCACCGACGCGCCGTAATCGGGTGTGGCAAACCGACTTCACGGAGTTTGAGACCCAAAGCGGGGCTCTTCACGCTAACTCGTGAAGAGCCAAATGGGTAGTGTAAACACGAAGTGAGACCGATGTAATGTAATATTGCTGGCCAGTTGAGTTCGAGTTGGGACCCTACAAATCACCGAAAATAGGAGACTTTGGACCAAAATGAAAATCAAGCGAAGTACCGACAGCGTCATGAGATTTTTAAGAACTCGACTCAGTCGAAGTAGTGGTTTTTGGTGCCCCGAGTTATTCGGGTTGATAGGAGTGATCTGCTGTATCGGTTGGATCACTGTGAGTCCGAGTCTTGCG
>SDBV01012723.1_pt1 | contig 10761 bp, 18 predicted proteins | sample 2277081 | NCBI WGS metagenome assembly SDBV01 (sample SAMN10402039, study PRJNA504765) | marine sediment metagenome | isolation source: marine sediment core GS10_PC15, 223 cmbsf | place: Arctic Ocean: Southern Knipovich Ridge | collected 2010
ATTATTTTTACAATTTTTAAAAAAAGAAACACAAATAGTTTCATTGATTTTTTCAACATTTCTCATTTCAAATTTATGATAAAATTCGTGTGCATAAAAACTTAAAAATGTTAATCCAATAAATAGAATTATTCCAACTACTACTAATAATTTTTTGTTCATAAATTTTAATAAGAAAAAGGTCTTTTAAATGTTTGCTTACTAAAGTGTGTAGGTAATTCTTGCTCCATGTATTCGGTCTGCAGCATCAAGATTAACAACTTTAAAATGATAAGAATATACTGAATTATCTATTATTGGATTAACTATTGTTGTGTCTTCTGTTCCTAAAACAGCTGTTGCCATAGTCATTACAGTAGCATTAACATTTATTTGTTTTCTTACAAGAGACCATACTTCACCTATATCTATTCCATACACCACAGCTGCCACAACCGTTGCTTTGTGTGGCAAAATAACAGATGCTGTCACTCCATCTGTTGTAGCATTTAGATATAAACTTCCAAAATCCACACTAAAACTCATAGTCTCTGTATCTGGATGATGTGGTATAAAATTTATTCCAGAACAAGTCCAATATTGAACTGATTGGGTTGTTTCAGTTGTTATAATTGGTGATGCATCGATTCCACTAACTTCTACAGGGCTAATTATTTTTAGCGATCCTCTTATTCTCGTCATTCTGATCCTCCTACAGATTTTTCAATGATTGACCTTTCTTCACTAAATAGTTCTGTGCTTCTCTGGTATCTCCTCAAAAATCCATAAACAGAAATTGATATTAATTGGGCTTCCTCACCAACATTAGAAACGGTAAAAACTAAAGAGGAGTAACATCTTAAAGGAGGATCATAAGTTACTATTCCCCCTCCTCCATAGTCTAAAATGTATTCTTGCATGGAGGGATGCCATCTTCCATCATCAGAAATTGTGTAGATACAATCATCAGCGTATGTTAAAGCTGAAGATGTTAAATTCATTACTCGCCCCTCATCAATTAAAAATTGAAAAGTTGCGATATAATTAGATGGGATCTCAATTTCTGACCAATCTGTGATTTCCAAATCCCCGCTGACGGCGTGACGGACTTCATATCTCAAACGCTCCAAATTTTGATTATTTACTATCTGTTGTAATAATGCTGTAGAGTTTCCATTTGCTCCAGGCAAAGTTATTGTTCCTTCTGTCTTGCCTTTTAATTTTAAAATAGGAGTTTGATAAGTTCCTTGAAATGTTCCAGAACTTAATTTTTCCTCATCATTCAGAAAACTATTTATTTCTTTAATCCTCTGGTTTACCGTCAGGTTGCTCATTTGCCTTTCTCCTTTGTTTTAAAATTCTTTTAGCATCTTCCATTTCTTTTGCACTCATTTTTCTAACATCTATTTTTATCATTTTTTCTTTCTCCTTTTAGTTGGTTTTTTACCTGTCAACATCGGTGCAAGTGCAATAATTCCAATTCCAGCAACTGCCCAAGGGATATAAGACCAAAGTGTTTTTGGTGCTTGACCTGGAGGATACTCGCCAGGCGGATAACCATGCACGATTTGTTTTACTTCTTTCGCAACAAGCCAAATAATAATTCCTACTAATAATAATGTTATTGCTGAAATAATTGCAGATACAACTGCAGGGGCTATTAATAATGTTTCACCTAATCTTGCTGATGGAATATAAAATTTAAAGACAATAGACCACCGATAAGTTGGAATAATTCCCCAACTATCCTCAGATGCCCACATATCTAAACTTAACATTACTGCACCTTTGTCTCTCACTGTTTTTTCAACAACTTTTTCTGCAACCCACTGAACCGCACTATTAAGAAATTCTAATCGTGGTGAATGAAAAATAAATGTTGATTCATAAGCAGTTCCATAAAAAGTATCAAAATCAGGATATTTTTTGCTATACAAATGTCCAAGTTGTTCAGTTCCATCAGAACCCGGGATGACGCCCCGACCAGGAATTAGGCCATTGGTTTCAACAGGCATTGCTATACCTCCAGGCATACTGCCTACTCCACTTTCTAATGTGCTTGTGAGTAATTCTTTGTGAGTATATGCTATGTTTTCTTGTCCAACTAAATCATCAAATCCCATTATCCTATTATCCCGAAGAAAAATTGTGATCTATCTTCTGATAATCTTGTATCTTCTGTGCCTGTTGGGTCTCTCCACCATGTTGCTGTAATCACCCACCAGTGTCCATAAATTTGATGCCAAACAACATCTACTGGATTAATTCCCCAAGCCAATCTTTTAGTTGCTCCTGCTGAAATAGTTATTTTTACTAAAGGAAAATCAAGAACTCTTCCAGTTGCGTGTTCCATCATGCTCATTCCAACATAAAGATTTCTTTTCTTTACATCATAAGGATTTGTTACTGAAACATCAATAGTATGTGGTAAAAATACACTCCATTTTTCATCAATAGGGTCAGTAATCATAATTGGAAATGTATCTGTTGATAAAACTATTGTTGGGTCTTCTGGTTCAATAGGAGGTTCATAAGGAGGTTCTTCGTCATCTGGAGGTGTTGGTGGCAATTCCTCTTCTTTTTTCTTTTTGTAAAGCAAATATGCCCCATATCCTGCAATCCCAATTCCCAAAATCGGAAGTAATTTATTTTGTTGTGTTTTTGCCATGTTTTGTTTTATTCTTTATTTTATTTAAATTTTTACTTTTGTGATATTACTAACAACGCCCCCAATCCAATTAAACCATAGGGTAAATATTTCTCAATTAAATCTTCTTCTTCCTTTTCTTCTTCTGGAGGAATTATAGGAGGAACAACTGGAGGAATAACAGGTGGAATTATTGGAGGTTCTGGCTCTGGCTCAGGTTCAGGAGGCACAGGCACTTCAATCTTTTCTAATGTTGCAAAATATGTTGATTGGTCTTTTGCATTAAAATCGCCAACAAAATCTTTGTATCCATCTAATTTTACTTTTAGAGTATAATCTCCTGGTTCAATAGAAATTGTTTTTGGAGTATATCCTTGATAATTTCCATCAATATAAAATTTGGCTTGTAAATCTATTCCTGTTCCTTTTTCTTCTGCCTTGATAGTCACGCTGATTATTGTGGGTTCTGGTATTTCTTTTTCTAAATCAACATCAATTTCAGTTCGTTCTCCAGCCCTAACTCTAACATCATCACTCTCAATTTCATAGCCAGATTTTTCAATCCGATAAAAATACCTTCCTGGAGGGAGGTCATCTACTACTTCTGTCGTTCGCCCTTCATAATTATTATCTAAATAAACTTTTGCGTAAGTTGGAGATGACCTAAATCTAATTTCTCCTGTTTCTTCTCCTTCTGGTAAAAGAACAGCCCTCACAGCTTTAACCAAATCAGTTGTTGCCACCTTGTAATTTGAAATTGTATAATCTTCATATCCACTTTTTGTAAATCTTATATCAAGAGTTGTGGGAGTTGTAACTTTATAATCATTAATGAAAGTTGAGCCAATCTTAACTCCATTTACATAAACCGAAGCATTTGTCGGATCACTGAAAAAATCTATGAAACAAGTTCCCATGGGAAAAATAAAGAATAGGAATTATTTAAATCTATACCTTAAATAAAAACCACCCTTTGTAATTATTCAAAGTGCCAACATTGGCACCTTGTTTCCCTTGTAAAAAAAAGAGTTTTTACACACCCCTTTTTTTCCTCTTAATTCCCTTGTCTTTTCTGTATTTTCTTGGTTTCTTATCTCTACCTCTTTTTCCAACATTTTTCTTTCCAACAAGCCCTAATTTTGTTCGCTCACTTAATTTTTCTCGTTCAAGTTTATGGAGAGTTGCCATTATTGAAATAATAATATCTTTGAAATCTCCCATAGAATTAAAATATGGCTCACTATAAGAAATCCATCCAATCCCAAGATTATCAAGTTCTTTTATCTTTTGAAGAGTGAATAAAGTCCCTGCTCTTGAAAATCTTGATAAATCCCAAAACAAAATAATATCAAATAATCTCTTATGAGCATCTAAAAACATTTTATCAAATCCAGGTCTTTTATCTTTAGAGCCAGAAATTACATCAATATACTCCTCAAAGATTTCATACTCTTTTCTCTTACAATACTCTCTTAAAGGAGTTAATTGATTTTGGACTTCTTGCTTATTTGTGCTTACTCTTACATATATTGCTATTTTTTTCATTTGTTTATCCATTTATAACTTTCTTCAAAATTTTCATTTCAAAAGCTATATCACAAAGTTGTTGTGGTGTTAATTCTTCATCAGACAAAAGTCTTTCCTCTAACGCATCAAACTCTTTTATTAGTTGTGTTTTATTTTTCATTTTTTCCTCCTGTTTGATTTAATTGAATATCTTTTAAGATTTCTTTTTCTATTTTTTCAACCTCTTTAAATTTTTTCTTATCTTGAAATTTTTTAATATTATTACAAATTATTTTTTTTGCTTGTTCATCTGATAATGCTTCCCACTGAAATTTATCTGGCTTTTCTGGGTCTTCAGGCAATTTAAACGCCTTAGCTTGTTCAAGTGTTAAACCACAAGGAATAAACTCAAAATCAACACTGCACCATTCTTCAATATCTTCCAAGGCAGATTTAGGTATTTGTTCTCCTTTTTTATCACAATCTCCAAAATAAAGAATTACTATTGGTTTATTATAAATTGCATCTGCCCATTCTATCTCCTTGGCTATTGAATACTTAAATGGAATACTCGGGTCTCCTCCAAAAGGAACTAAAGGAATATTATCTGTATATTTTTTAAACTGCCCCAACATAGCGTTTGCCTCAAACCATAGCATAATATAATAATCTTGGTTTTGAAATTTATCTAATTTACATTTTAAATTTTCTAACCAATCTTCTTTAGTAATAATTCCTGTGGTTATTCTGTGCATATTTCTTGAAGTATCTGCCAAAGTATCAGGTGTCCAACCATACTCATATTCCTTTCTAACCTTATCAAGAATTTTTAATTTAGAAATATCTTTTTTTGTAGTTAATGTTCCATCTTGATACAATCTGTAAAATAACCATCTCTTTGTAACTTTATATGGAACACTCTTTACATATTCTAATGATTTCTTAATCAATGCAATTGTTTTTGGTTGTTTTTTACCTGCCATTTTTCTTTGCCTCTCGCTTTTTTCTTTCTCTTTCAACTGCGTTCTTTAAAATTATCTTTCCCATTTTTTCCTCCTGTGTTATTTAATTTATTGAATATAAAGCCCGACAAAACATTCGGGCAAATTTAAATTACCTTGAAATATTCTTAACATTTCAGCTTCATTTTCACCAAATCTTTCTTTTCTGCATTTTTGCAGTTTGGGAAGATTTTAGTCAAAAAGGTTTATTTCTGAAATTTCATTCCAACCGAATTATCTAAAATATATTTTCTGTCTTCTTTTCTTCGTTTAAAATCTTGTCTTACTCTTACTCCTTGACTTTGCGCTGCACTTACTTGTGGTTTTTTAAATACGGCAATTTTTCTACTTAACTGATTTCTCACAGATGTTAATGTCTCTAAATCTAAATCTTCCATAGATCTATTCATTACATCTTCAAATCCTTTTAAGATTTTTTCAATTCTGATCAGTCTGTGATAGTTTTCTATCTCATAATTCATTTTTTTAACGCACCTCCTTTTTGTCTTGTATTATGAGTTTTTTATTTCTGTATCTAATTCTATTCATTTTATTTACTTTTGCTCTATTTTCTGGAATTGCAAACCATTCACTCATTAATTCCTTTTGTCTAATTTTTCCACATTCTTTGCACCATTTTGATTGATTTCCAATTAATTCTTTTTCACATCTCTCACAATATTTTGGTGGTTTTGATTTTCTTTTTATTTCTGCATATTTTGAGGCATTTTCTCTATTCTTTCTTTTGTTTTTAGGTTTTTTCAAATATTTCTTCATTCCTTTTTTAAAAACTCCTTGTTTTTTATAATGTTGGTATTGGCATTTCTTATCACAAAATTTTCTTACTTTTCCTTTTTCTTGATGCAATAGTTTATTACAATTTAAACAAAATGGTAGGGATTTGTATCTATCATAAAATTTGAAAGCATCAAATAATTGTTTTTCGCTTTCTGCTTTTAAGTTTATTATTTCTTTTTCTAATCTTTTTATTGTTCTTCTTTCATTAGTCATTTTATAAGTGTAGGTATAGTTTTCATTTTTTATTTAGTGTAGGTATAAAGTGTAGGTATAGTTTTCATTTTTATTAAAAGGTATGTATAGTTTTACCAATTTCTTTCATACTCTTGTTTTATTTCTGATGTAAGTTCTTCAATTATATGTATATTTTTACCAATTTCCTTTAATGGCATATAAATATATAATTCTGAATTACAATATCTATCAGGATCTTCATTTTTTAGGAAAATATCTGGTTTAAAAGCATTAGAGTTAGTTCTAACAAAACTTTTTATCCAATAATATTCTTTTTTTAATTCAAAATATTTTTTATTAAAACTTCCATTATAATCTTCCATAAATTTATCAAAAAGATTATTAACTATATCATTAAATGGATCAGCAAAAGCATCATATTCTTCATTATAATTTTCATTAGTGTTTTCATCCCCATCTGGTTTTTGATAATCAAAGAAATAATAAAGATAAGATCTAAAAGTATCTCTTAACAATTCTCTTATCTCTTTTTTTCCATTATCCTTATTAAAATCAAATTCATCATTTTCCCATTTTTCTCTGCTTTGTTCTCCCTGTAATTCAAGAATTTTATTTTTAATAGAGAAAAATTTATTACTTTCTTTTTTAATAGTAGAATTAAAATTTTTATTTTCTTTTTTAATATTCCTTTCAATTTTTGATTTTTTGGAATTTAATGATGATAATTCTTCCTCCTTGTCTTTTTCTAATGATAATATTTTGTCTTTATGATCTTTTTCTAATAATTTTAAGTTTTCATCTAAAATATCATAATCATTTGATTTATTTATCCATCCTTTTATTGCATCTTGGCATAACTTACTAAGAACACCTTTTGGCATTTCTTCCTTTATTTCCAAACTTGGAGCATCAAGATAAATAGTAGTTTTATTTCCAGCAGTCATTTTAGAAATGTTTATAAATATCGTTTCCTTTAGAACATTAGTTGATTTGTTTTAAATTTATTTAATTGGGGGGTTCAACCCCTTTTAAATAAAATCAGGAATTAATATTTTTTACCTCCTTTGCAATTAAAATTAATCTGTTTAAAACTTCATCATAAGTTTCCCTGCTTGTAATTCTTAAATTTCTTAATTTATCTCTTGTTGTTTTTTCTATTTGTAAGCATCTTCGTTCTTTCATACTTTCCTTATACACTACTTCTTTATATATCTTTCCTAAAAGTTATTCGGTGAGGCGATTAACTCTCACTTTTTGCCTTAATTTCATTAAAAAAAGAAGAAAAGGGCTTTAGAGAATTGTAGGGTGTAGGTATGTAGGTATAGTGAAAAAACTTATGTAGGTAGTAGGTATAGTTTCTATATACACTTTCTTTCTCTACTCTCTTTAATTAATTAATTTAATAAGAAAAAATGCTGAAAGGTTACATAAACCCTTCAAAAAACAGCTTTTTCGTGTTGTGTTTCGTATCGTGTTCGTCTAAAATTGACTTTCTCTGAAAGTCAAAAGTAACAAAACTATAAAAATTCACCTATAAGAAACAAAAGACGAAATAACACAAATACGAAACATTTAAATAGAATGTATTATAATATGTGTTATGGAAAACGATACAGAACCCAATACAAGAAAAATAGCACATGTTGAATTTGAACCACTTGTTTGGGAAATTTTAAAAGCAAAAGGTAATTCTGCTGGTAGATCAGTGCATCAGCAAGTAAAATATCTTACTATAAAACAAATGCAGAAAGAAGGATTATACCCAGAAAAGACTTGGGGCGAAATTCTTGGTGCTACTTGTGATAAAGTAATAGAAAAAATTGAAGAAAATAATACTAAGGTAAGGCAATTAAATTCGGAGGAAATACAAGATGGAAAAAGTTAAAGGCAAAGGTTATTTGTATAAATGCTCTAATTGTGGTTACCAAGAAAGAAGAAAAACCAAATGTAGAGGATACGATTGCCAAGAATGTTTTAAGGGATGTATGCGATTTCAAAGCGAATATTAAATTAAGCATCATATTTATCGGGATGTTCATTACTGCAAAGAATGAAAAGGGTTTTTTACTCCTTCAACAGATACATTAACCTTTACCGCATCCCGATATTAAAATAAAAAAAGAAAATGACAGACAAAATAAAAATTGAAATAATTAACGAATTGGTAACTTTGTGGGATAAATTTCCAAAACAGAGATTTGGGCAATTATTAGAAAACTATGTTTTCAATCCTCAAGAAATGTTTCATCAATTAGATAAAAAAAGTTTAAAAAAAATCAAGGAGAATTTTAAATGACAGAAACAAAACCAACTAAAGAAGAAGAAAATATTGAAAAAATAAATTTGGAACTTAATGATATTGATAAATATGAAATGGAAGAGGCAGAGAAAGAAAAATTTAAAGAAACAAAAAAGAAATTAGAAGAAAAAATCCCTAAAGGAAAAAAACTTTGTCCAATCTGTTCTAAATTAATTGGAGATAAGGGTTATAATAATCATTTAATAAGATGCGAAAAAGACCTGGAAGAAAGAGAACAAAGAGCCAAATTCCAAATTCAAAATAAACTTCCTCCAACTTCAAATTCACAAGAAACAAAAGATTCCAAAGAAATGCAGAGAATAACTAATGAGATAACCCAAAAACAAAAACAAGGAATTACCTTTACTCCTGAACAAATTAATGCCTATAATCAAGCCATGATCCCTTTAATTGAACGAAAACAATTAGCTGATGAATTTGTTACAGAAAATCTACAAACCCAAATTCAAAAAACAAAAACAAAAAGAGAAGAAGAAGATGACTATGCTCCATCATGGAAAGAAATTGATAAAAACGAAAGGAGAAAAAGAATGTATTCAGGAGATAATAAATCAGGAGGGAATAATGAATTTATAGCATTAATGAACTCTCAAACCCAAGCAAACCAACAAATGTTTCAAATGATGATTCAACAACAAAAGGATTCTCATGCAGAAGCAATGGCTACACAAAAAGCCAATTTTGATTATATGATTAAAATGGGAGAGAAAAAAGAAAAAGAAGAAAATGTTTTTAATAAAATTAAAGAGATGAAAGATTCTGCAGAAATGATTGGATTAAAGGAAAAAGATGGATCTGATAGTTCAAAGACTATGGATGCTCTTGGAAAACTTGCAGAAATTGGTGTGCCTATATTTCAAGCACTGCAAGAAAAGAAAATGAAACAACAATCTCAAACTCCCATTCCTGCACAAATAATGGAGGATGAAAATCCCCCAACTTTAGATAGTCATACTGAGGGAGAAAATTCTATAGGAAATATTCCATATAGTCTGCCTTCTCCCTCAGGTTCTCCAACAATCGCACCACCTCATTTAAGCGACCAAGAAGTTGAGCAATACGCAAAACAAAATTATGTTGAACAACCTCCCGAAAGTTCATCAAATACATATACCGATTATACAAATTATACTCCAGAACAAAATGAATAAAGAAGAAGAAGAAACATCTAAATTATTTACTGATCAATATTTTCCACAACCAAGTAAAGAAACAAAACAATTTCTAAATAAACAGGAATTGCAGAAACAATTAAGAGATATTGAAATTTGGGAGCATAGAAACGACCCAAAAAAAGAAGCAGAAAGAAAAAGAAAATTAAGACAAGCAGTTGAGTTAGATATTAAAGAACAACAAAAAAGAAATGTGGCCGTAAATAGAAGTTGGGTACAGAATACGAGTAAAGATAATGATGGTAATTTAATATTTGGGAGTTAAAAAATGCCCTACTTCAAAGGGAAATGGTGTTCTGAAATACAATTTATTAAATTAAAATATAAAGGACAACGCTGTTTAAATAAAAAATTAGAAAAAGTAAAAGAGCAGGTTGAAGAAAAAAAGAAGAAAAAGAAAAAACCATTTAAAAAAAAATGTTTGAATTGTGGAAAAATCTTTCATTTAGAGAGAAACAATCCCAAGTGGAAATTTCATAGTCCAAAATGTTACTGGGCTTATCATTATAAAATTCATAAAAATAAATGTCCATCTTGTTCTGGTCTAAAAAGAAAAACTGCAAAACTTTGCCAATCTTGTTCATGTAAAATAAGAAGAGATAAAAAAACAGGGAGATTTAAATCAAAATAGAAAAACTGATTGAAATAATGGTTTTTGGAAATTATATAATGATTTTTATGGGATTTTTTAAATTCTTCTTGTAATTCAATCAGAAATAGCCCTCTACTGCATTTAAATTAAAAAATCACCTATGTTACCTACTTATTTTAAAGAATGCCCCTACCCCTAATGACAGGGGCTGAACAGGCAAATTATTTCAAAATCCTGGGGGCATTCCTTTTCTTTTTTACAAAAGAATATATTAAGAAAATCCAAAGACCATTAAAAATAACAAGTGGGATAAAAGAAATTTGAAATAAATAAGCTCTAATTTCCCAACCAATCCCTTTTTCCATAATTTCAACTGCCTTATCATAATTTTCTTGATCAATAGGAGTAAAATCATAATGACCAAAGCCATTATTTTTACAATTTTTAAAAAAAGAAACACAAATAGTTTCATTGATTTTTTCAACATTTCTCATTTCAAATTTATGATAAAATTCGTGTGCATAAAAACTTAAAAATGTTAATCCAATAAA
>SDBV01012724.1_pt1 | contig 10761 bp, 14 predicted proteins | sample 2277081 | NCBI WGS metagenome assembly SDBV01 (sample SAMN10402039, study PRJNA504765) | marine sediment metagenome | isolation source: marine sediment core GS10_PC15, 223 cmbsf | place: Arctic Ocean: Southern Knipovich Ridge | collected 2010
AGAAGCTTCCCTTTCGACACGGTTAGGCGATTTCTAATTGCCTCCGCGGAAATCGCGGAAATTAATCCTTCTAATTTATTTATTTTGTTATTCATTTTAATCTAAGTGATAGGTGTTTGATGCGAATTTTTTATCGCATTTTGAACATTTCCAAATTCCTTTTGAGAGTCTTTTTACTCCTAATCTTTCACATAAAGGACATTTCTGTTTATTTTTCTGTTTTGTTTCTACTTTTACTAATTTAGCTCTTACTGATTTGCCATATCTTTCTCCAAATCTTCCTGCTGATTTTGATTTTTTTGATTTTGTTGCCATTTTAAAAACAACCTAAGCGGTTTTTTTTTTATTTTCCCTTCCTTTGCGGTGAGGCGATTTCTAATTGCCTCCAGGGAAATCGCACGGATTTCATATGGGGCTACCCGGATTTGAACCGGGGTCATCAGGCCCCAAACCTGAAAGGCTACCAAACTACCCCATAGCCCCATTAAAAACATAGGGTTAGAGGAATTTATAAAGCTTCTTCTTTTCTTCTTGGTTTATTGTCTCTACTTCTGGTTTTTCTTCCCCAGATTTTTCTTCTCCAGGTTTCTCTCCTACTTCCTTAGCTTCAGCTTCTTTTGCTAATGCTTCTTTTTCTGCTTCTTCTTGTTTAATCTTTTTCTCTTCTGCTTCACTAAGTTTTGTGAAATATTTTTCCAACTTAGCTTTTTTCTCTTCAGAAACTTCTGTTTTCTCTTCTTGAATTTCTTTATCATATTTTCCTTCTTCTACTTGTTGTGCAACTTCAGATGCTGGTTTATTCTCAATTAATATTCCTAAACTTACACAACTTCCAATCACAGTTTTAACAGCAGCCTTTAAATCTTTACAAAGTAAGTTTGGGAGTTTTGTCCTTGCTATCAATATAATTTGTTCTATAGAAGCATTTGCCACTTGCATTTTCTTTTGTATTCCTGACCCTTTCTCAATTCCTAATTCTTTTTTTAATAATTCTGAAACAGGGGGGGAAAACACATTAATCTCATCTAATTCTTTTGTTGAAGTGTTGATATCTAATTCAACAGGAACTTTGATTCCTTTAAAATTTTTTGTAGAATCATTTACTTTTTGAATGATTTGATTAATATTAATTCCTATTGGCCCAAGTTTTTGACTTAAAGCTGGTCCTGGTTTCATGCTTCCTCCTTCAACTAAAAGTTTAATTTTCATTTTAATTATGGCTCCTATAAGTTCTATGATATTTATTTGAATCTATATATTTTTCCAGTTTGTCCACATCTTCTTTTTCACCCATAACAGAGAAATTACATCTGTCTCCTGTAAAATTTGGATTCTGTTTGAATCTTAAAGAACTAAAATTTCTTATCGCTTTTTTAGTTTTTTCCAGATTTTCTAATCCTGTATAAAATATTATTTCATCCATTTTATTCATTTTCTTCTTCTCTCCTTATAACTTTAACATTATCTATTTTAACTGTAACAGGCAATGGAACCACTGCTCCAAGCAAACTTACTACTACTGTTTCTTTTTGTTTGTCAATTCTTAAAACTTTTGCTTTTTCTTTTTTAAATGGTTCTGAAATCATTTCAATGATATCGCCTTCTTTTATTGAAATAGTAGTTGCTGATGGTTCAATCATATTTTTTATTTCTTCGTAACTGATTGTTCTTCCAATAATTCCTTTTACATAAGGCAAATTAAACACAGATTCTTCTGCTGATTCTCTATTTTCTGCTTCTAAAAGAATATATCCTCTTAAACCATGGGGCCTTGATACTGAAAACGAATTAATATTCTTTTTTTCAATTCTTTCAGAGATCATATCTACTGCTTTTTCTTCTTTGTTTGTTGTAACTTTTATTATAAATATCATTTGAAAACAATTTTACTATTTTTTTATTTAGTTCCATCTATCCTTTAAAATGTAAATAATTAAAGAATAATAATATTAGTTAATAATTTAGGTTTATAAATTTTACTCTATAGATGTTCTTACAAAAAGGTTTAAATAGTTGCTTTACAATGTTATTTAATAATATTGTTAATAAGATTAAAGTATAATATTGTTTAGAGTATTATAAATAAGATTATATGCAATATTGCTTTACAATAAGATGGTGACTAATAGAGATAAAATTACAAAAGAATTGAAGAAGAATTCAAATGGATTTACTGTTTCTGAATTATCCAAGAAACTTCATGTTTCAAGGCAGACTGTTACTAATTGTTTTGCGTTTTTAGAAGGTGCAAAAAAAGTTAATATAAGGCAGGCAGGTATGGCTAAAATTTATTTCTGGGATAAAGGAGGGAAAAAATGAATAACCAAAGGTCACAAGAACCTCTTCGAGGTAAAAAATTCATATTTATAATGGGTTTAGGCATTTTAGTATTGTGTATAATCATTGTTTCTGCTGTTAGATTGCCGACAGTTGGAGGAGATACTGATGCTTGGGGAACTATATTAAATAATTTTTTAAATACTTCTCATAATGAAAGCGGAGAGTTAAGACCAAATAATTTAAGTGTTACTCAAAAAATTACTTTTTCTTTTAATGAAGTAATAGATAATATAATTGATGGTTGGATAACAATTACAGGAAATTTGAATGTTACAGAAAATATAACAGCAAATTATTTTATTGGTGATGGTTCAGGTCTTACAGGTGTAATTGCTTCAAATACTGCCTGGAATAGGTCAGGAACAGATGTTTATCTTGCTGTTACAGGGGATAACGTCGGAATCGGCACAACTTCTCCAACAGAAAAATTAATGGTAAATGGTTCTTTAAGAATTCAAAATACAAGTGGGACTTTGGCTTTGTATGTGAATGAGAGTACTGGGAATGTGGGTATTGGGACAAGTAGTCCAGGAGCGAAACTGGATGTTGTGGGAGATTTAAATGTTAAGGGGTCAGCTCGTGTGACAGGAACTGGCAATGTCAATTTGCACATTCGTCCAGATTCAGGGAATCCAGGATACATTTACTGGGCTGAAAATGCTGTTGCAGAGAGAGGAATTTTAGGATTTCAGGCTGGAAGTAGTACTCTCGAATACAGACCCGCGGTGGCCAGTTTCGCTTCTGGGACAACGGCACTGGCAATTCAATCAGGAGGAAACGTCGGAATCGGCACAACTTCTCCAACAGAAAAATTAATGGTAAATGGTTCTTTAAGGATTCAAAATTCAAGTGGAACATTAGCTTTGTATGTGAATGAGAGTACTGGAAATGTGGGGATTGGGACAACAACTCCTGACGAAAAGTTAGTTGTAGAGGGGAATGTAAGAATAAATTCAACGAGCAATCTTCTTTTAGGTACTGATACTTACAAAGTAGGGCGAATAGGAAGTTTTTTTGATACACCAGATACTGGAACTAAATATGATGCTCCTGGAATAGCAGGCGGATGGTATGGGGTTCACGATTTTTATACTGGTTATAATGGTGGTGCTTCAACTCTTGCTATGAGAATAAAAAATGGGAAGGTGGGGATTGGAACAGATAGTCCAGCTGCAAAATTAGATTCTGTTGGAACTATTAGAAGTACTGCTCAAACTGTACCTGCAAGTGGGGAAGGATTGGAAATGCTATATGATTCAGGGATTGGTTATCTTGTATCTTATAATCGTACAGGCTCTGCTTTCTTGCCATTGCAGTTGTCCGGCAGCAAAGTAACAATTAATGGAAATGTTGGCATCGGCACAACAAGCCCAGGTGAAAATTTAGTTGTCCAAGGAATTATCCAAAATGAAACAGAGGATGTTATGTTAAGATTACAAAGACCTATTTCATCTGCGCTATATTATCCTGGAAGTGTTGATTTTGTTGTAAAAGCTTGGGGGGCAGGTGGTTCGCCTTATGACCCTAAAACTCAACTTGATATTAGACTTAGAAGTACTGAAAGTGATGCCTATATTGCAGATGTAAATGTTATGACATTGTTAAATACAGGAAACGTCGGCATTGGAACAACTTCTCCAACAGAAACTTTGATGGTTAATGGTTCTTTAAGGGTTCAAAATTCAAGTGGAACATTAGCTTTGTATGTGAATGAGAGTACTGGGAATGTGGGAATAGGGACAACAACTCCAAAAGATGATTTACAAGTAAAAGAACTTACAACAATATTTCAAGTTGGTAGTGGTATTACTGGAACTTCTCAATTTGGAAGAAATATATATTATGATAGTGGTTTTAAAAGAATTGTAGCAGATAATGATGCTTCTGTGTTTAACATAGATGCCTCTGGGAATTTTGGATTTTGGGGAAATAGTGATGGAAACACTGCTGCAGATTCAGGTGTAACTTTAGAAACTGTATATATGTTTATTCAACATGGAACAGGCATGGTAGGCATCGGCACAACAACCCCTCAACAAGAATTAAATGTTGTGGGGGATACTAATTTATCAGGAACTTTATATGCAGGAAATTCTAATTTGTTTGTTAATACATCTAGTGTTGGGATTGGGACAGCGAGTCCATCAAGAGAACTTGAAATTGTAGGTAATTCCAATTTCCCACTTATGCTTGATAATACTGACAGCGGTACAACAGGGATTGCATTTCAATCTAATAATGTAAATAAATGGCTAATTGGTTCTGATTTAGCTCATGATGGAAGTCATAAGTTCTCCATTTATGATTGGGCAAACTCTTCTTCTCGTCTTTTAATAGATGGAGCAGGAAATGTCGGAATCGGCACATCAACTCCAAAAGGCGAATTAGATATAGGAGAGGCTAATCCAACTCAGGATATTGATGATGCTACCACAACAACTGTTCTTATAGGAGGGGAAAACGTAGGAAGATTATATATTGAAGGAGGAACACAAGCAGATTTAATTCTTGATGATAGGTCAGCAGCAGAAGATGAAAAAGTTATGCAATTAATTAATGAAGGAGGAACCACAAGATTTAGAGGTATTGCAGATGCAGGAGGGCTTGCAGTTGATAATATTTTAGTAATTGATAATACTAATGGTAATATAGGAATTGGAACAGGCACCCCTCAACAAAAATTAAATGTAATAGGAACCGTGAATGCAACTTCTTTCATCGGTGACGGCTCTCAATTAACAAATCTAACAATAAGTTCAGATGCTTTTTACAGGACTTATGATACTGGTTGGGTAAATACTAATGACTGGACTAACCAACATTTAGGAACAACTGTTGGAGGAAATGTAACTCATGCTTTAGGTGCTCCATTATCTAATTTAACTGTTAAGGTTTTGATTTCATCAGATGGGACAGATGCTAATAGTTTTGAGATATCGGATACAGGTTTTGATGCAGCAGTTGCTTCACTTATTCAAGTTGGAATAAGTATAGCTCAAGTGGATTCTAATAATATTAGAGTTCAAACAGGAGTAGATGGGATTATTGTAATTGCAAATCCAGGTGGAACAGTTGCTACAATAGACACAGAAGACTGGTATTATAAAATCGTCGTCTCCCAAATCATAAGATTAAACACATCTGCAATAATGGGTGGTGTCCCTGCAAATACAATATCTCCGTTTTATTTAGAATCATGTCCTGTAGGTTGGATTCTTGCAGACGGAAGTTCTGGAACACCTGATTTAAGGGGGATTTTCATAAGAGGTGCAGGAACAAGCGGAGTTTTACAAGACGCAAATGGAAATTATTTTACTGGAACTTATGGAGCATATGAAAATGATATGTTTCAAGGGCATTATCATGGAACACAATATTATTATGTAACTGGAGGTTCTGATACAAGACATACTCACACTGCAACAGCAACTGCAGCATTAATAACTGATACTGCTGGAAACACTGACAAAGCTATAGGTGCTTTAACAGACCCCGCACATGGAACAGTCAGACATGGAGATGAAACTGCTCCAGCAAACATTGCCTTGATTTATTGCATGAAAACAACAGAGGATTCTGCGACATCTAATACAATATGGGCAACCAGTGGGGATGATGTTATGTTGAATAATGCGAGTAAGAATTTGAATATACAAAGTAATTTGACTGTAGGGAGTATAAATGTCACTGGTGATGCTTCAATTTCACATGAAATTGTTTCAGGAGAACCTAGTATTGGTACTTTGCATTTATTCCCAGATATAAGTACAGCATCTGTTAGTTCCGATCCAACTACAAGCTGGACAACTGTAGATTGGAGTGCTTATGTTCCTGCTGGAACAAAAGCAGTTTATATAGCTTGGCAGATTAAGTCATTTGATTCAATTTCTATTGTCTGGGTAAGAGGTTATGGACAAGCAGTAGAGGATACAAGAGCCAGACTACCCTTTCATACCGAAGTGTTAGATGATTATCACTTTGGGGGGCATAGAATACTAACGGCAGCAGATGGTAAATGGCAATATAGAGAGGAAAGTGCGAGTTATGAGGCAAGTTCATTTGCAGCCAATTTATTGGGGTATTATATATGAGAATATTAATCAGGGATATGCAAGGGAAATTATTACAAAGTAAAAGTGTGGTATTTGGGATAAAATGAAAACAAGAAAGGGGAAAATTTAAAAGTAAGGAAATTCTTACTTTAATATGGAAACAAAAATTATCAGAGTGAGTGGAAAAGGACAAATATCATTGCCTGTTAAAATAAGAGAAGTATTAAATATTGAAAGGGGGAGTGAACTTCTTATTACCCAAAATGAAGATTCTGTTGTGATTAAAAAGATTAAGAGAGATGATTTTTCTTATTTATTAAAACATTCTGAAAAAGTAGCTAAAAAATTATGGGATAATAAAGAGGATGAAATCTGGAATAATATATGAACAAGGTGAAATTGCAATAGTGCCTTTTCCTTTTTCTGACTTAAGTGGTATAAAACAAAGACCTGTTTTGATATTGTCTAAAGATGTAGATAATAAATCCTCTGATGATATAATTACTTGCGGGATTACTTCAAATTTAAAAAATGCAAAATATTCAGTCTTAATAGATAATAAAGATTTGAAAAAAGGCATAATTCCCACTGAAAGTAGGATTAAAGTTGATAAATTGTTTACTTTAGACAAAAATATAATTAAAAAAAGAGTAGCTAAAGTGAATGAATCAGTTCTATTAAAAGTAAAGAAAGAATTCTTTAGTTTATTTTAAAATAAAAGTCTGGAATTTGGGGGATGAGGAAAGGGAAAATTTAAATAGTTCTTGAGTTATATCTGATTATGGAAACAGAAGTAAAAGTAAATTCAAGGGACATAATGGAAAAATTGTCAAAGCTTCAAACAGGCATTAACTATATTAAAGAGTATGTAGAAGATATAACTTTAACTAAAGACGATATAAAATCTCTTGAAATAGCAGAAAAAGAATTTGAAAATGGTGAAACCACGTCCTTAGAAGGTTTAAAAAAAGAATTAGAGGCGTAAATGTTTTCTATTGAATTCTCAAATTAATCTAAAAAGTTTCTAAAAAATCTCAATGCACATATTATTAAGCGGATAATTAAGAGAATAGAAAAATTAAAACAAAATCCTATGCCAAGCGATACAAAGTTTATTGGTAGAGAAAAAGGTGATAAGGTTTTTCGTTATAGGATTGGGGATTATCGTGCTTTATATAAACTAAAAGAAAAAATTATCCTTGTTACAAAAATAGATAAAAGAACAAAAGTCTGGTATTTAGGATGAAATAAGGAAAGGGAACAGAGAAGATAGGAAGATTTATAATCTCAAAAATATTACATTAATTATATACACCCCAGGGTTGCACTGCAAACCTGGGTTTATTTTTCTAAAGATTTATTAATTTGATTTTTCTTTGTTTGTCATGGAGAGAGTTATGATTTTCATCGACGGAAGTAATTTTTATCACATTATTAAAAGAATGTTTAAGAGTTCTAAACGATTAATGGATTTTGATTTTGAGAAATTTTCTAAAAAGATAACAGGAAATAGAAAACTTGAAAGAGTTTATTATTATACTGCTCCCCTTGATTGGAAGAAAGATAAAGAAACTTATATGAAACAACAGAAATTTTTTGATAAATTGAGAAAAATCTCAAACTTTAAATTAATTTTATGCAGAATGCAAAAAGTAAAAATTGATGGTAAAACAGTTTATCAGGTTAAAGAAGATGACATTCATCTTGCTGTGGATATGGTAAAATTTTCTTACAATAATGCTTATGATACAGCAATTTTAGTTTCTTCTGATGGAGATTTTGTTCCGGCCATTAAAGCTATTCAGGAAATTGGCAAAAATGTGGAAAACATCGGATTTGAGAATGTTTTTTCCTATCACTTAAAACAAGAATGTGATGGTTTCAGAAAATTAAGTAAAAAGGAAGTTGCACAATTTTTTGATTGATAAAAATAAAAGTCTGGAAATTAGGATGAAAAAACCCCCTCTGGATTATGGGGAATTTAATTGAGAAAATATTAATAAGCATAGGAATTTTTGGAGAAGGGAAAGTTGTGGTGTTGGGGGGAATTAGTTCGCAATAACCTAAAGGCCATAAATAAATTGCTCAAATTAACAACACAAAGAGGTTGTAAATATAACTCCAAAATCGGCTTCGCCAGATTTTTCCTCTAAAATTAAGTTATCATGAAAATTTTTGGAATTAATACCCTAAAGGGCATAAATAAAATTCTTACGGAGCGACTTGGTAGAACCAGTTGCGAAGTTATCAATATTTGCGAAGAACCAAGTAGGTCTGAAAGAAGAATTTCAGGATTTGAAATGAAAAAAGGAAAAGGAAAGGAAAATTGGAGATAGGAAAGTTTAAATAATATATAAATTATAATATATTGTTAATTGACTTAGTTTATCTGAGTCTTCCCAGTATGGTCTTCGGGCAATACTGGGCCTTTATATTCTAATTAATATTTTGTTAATTATTTTATTAAGGTATAATGATGAATTACATACTCTTCTTAATGAATAAGAAGAACTTGATTTAAAACAGGCATTTTCAACTTTCTTCCCAAGTCTTTGCGCTGTTTTAATAATTGGAACAAAATCTTCATCGCCTGAAACTATAATTGCAGTATCATAAAGATTTTCATAAGCTCCTACTAAAAAATCATTTGCTAAGTATATATCATCTTCTTTAATTAAGAAATCAAATCCTCCATCCTTCTTTTTTACTTTTCTTAATGTGCATAATACAACATTAAATTTTGGTATCTTCCTAAGTGTATTAAGGAACTTTTGATGTTTCCAATATTTTTTGGGATTTGTTTCAAAGTCTAAAGGGGCAACATAATAGTAAACATTCACTAATTTTCTGTCACCTATTAATTCATTAATTAATTTCTGGAAATTTACCTTTTTACCTTTCTTCCATGTACTATTATAAAAATTACTTCCGTCAATGAAAATCGCCACTCTTTCAGATTTTTTATTTTTCACCCAATTATATGAATATATATTTATTTAAAATTACCTGTTTATTATAAAATAAAAGTGTGGAAATTAGGATAATGAAAAACCTCCTCTGAATTATGGGGGAATTTAATAGAGATGGCGAAGGGAAGTTTGGATAGAAAAGATTTATATAATCTAATTGTATAAGTTTATACAATGATAAAATGACATTAACAATATTGCATTACCCCAAACTTGATTCAATATTAATGGTAGAGAAAGCCATACAAAATTTTAAGGATTATCCTACAAGAATGGAATTATGGAAAAGTCTCCCAAAACAGATGCAATATCAAACCTTTAAATTAATATTAAATTATCTTGAAAAATCAAATAAAATAATTTTTGAGGGAAATAAAATAATTTGGATATTTCCTGACAATAAAAAGTTGAATGAATTAATAAATGAGGCAATAATTGTATGAAAAAAATATTAATTGGATTAAGTATTTTAATTCTTTTAGTTCTGCCTTTAATTAATGCTGGAGATTATGGTGATGGGAAATATGGTGCAGGAGTTTATGGTATTGGAGAAGTGATTTCTACGCCTGGAGATGGAGATACTCCTGGAGGCGGGGAAACTCCAACTTGTACTTATGATTGGGATTGCACTGCATGGTTTCCTGCAGAGTGTCCTGAAGTAGAAATACAAGAACGTATATGTGCAAACCGAGGAACATGCACTGGAACAATGGGTATGCCAAATCAGACACAAACTTGTGTATATGGGGGACCAACAGAACCTCTTTTTGATATGGTTCTTGTTATTTCAGAAAAACATAAAGAGATGTGTGCTGGACAAAAAATTAAAGCAAAAATAAGTCTCATAAATCTTGGTAAAACAGACCCGCTTGATGTATTTATGACTTATTGGATAATTAATGCAAACAATACTTTAATTGCTGAATTAAAAGACACAAGAAAAGTTGAAGACAAATCAAGTTTTGATATTGAAATGAAAATCCCTCAACCAACTCCTGAAGGAACTTATCGTTTATATGCACAAATTGATTATGAAGATAAAACAGCAGTAGCAGGGGAATCCTTTGAAATAATGGATGCATCAACTTGCAAGATTGAGATTTCACAATACATTTATTTTTCTTTAATAGGAATTATATCTCTTCTCATAATTATTTTAATCATCTTAATTATAAGAAGAATAAAAAAGAGAGGAAAATCGAAACAAATTGTGGAAGATAAAAATAATATTAATAACAAAAATCTTACTAGAATTAATTAATAAATAATTTCATAACTATTGATATTAAAAAACCAAGAATTCCTAATATTAAAATTCCAAAAGCAGAAATTTTAGCAATTGTTTCAAATTCTTTTTTTGAAGGTTTTTTTAATACAGACCATACTCTTTTACATTTGAT
>SDBV01012725.1_pt1 | contig 10761 bp, 8 predicted proteins | sample 2277081 | NCBI WGS metagenome assembly SDBV01 (sample SAMN10402039, study PRJNA504765) | marine sediment metagenome | isolation source: marine sediment core GS10_PC15, 223 cmbsf | place: Arctic Ocean: Southern Knipovich Ridge | collected 2010
CCTGTGTGTTGCCGTCCGCGATTTTTAATAGTTGAGGCATACCAATGGCTCCCAAAAAGCTTAGTGGTCGCGGAAGGTCAGTCCTGCTGCTCATTTCCTCGCACGGCCGTTTCCCCACCGGGGCAGATACCTGGGTCCGCGCCGCCGTGGCCGCGCTCAATTCACTCAATCCTGACAAGGATTTACTGGTTACAAGCGTTGGGCTGCCGGGCTGGGAGCTTACAGCCTATCTGGCCGCGCAAAAGGGGTTCAGTCAGAAGCTGATCCTTCCCGGCCTGAACAACGCCGCCGGCAAACGCTATTACAACCGCTGCCTCCACAACCTGGCGCTTGACTGTTCGTTGACAGAGCCGGTATTCACCGGGACGGGAGAGAGCAGGGAGTTCCCATCCGCACGCGATACCCTGGCGTTCACATTGGCTGACCTTGCTTGCCCGGTATCTATCAGGCCCGGAGGCCGGCTGGATACTTTGCTGGGGGAATATATCGCCCGGAGAGGCCGGACTATTGAACATTACCGGGTCAAATACGATAAAAAAATCTGGCTGCCGCGTTACAACCTTGCTAAGGATCGTTTGAATCCGGAACTGCTGGATTTCGGTGATCAATGGCTGATTCACTGGACCCATTCACATCCCGGACCATGGCCCGATGAGCAGGCCGCGGAATATTACCGGGACATGTTGAACAAACCCGAGAGCTATGTCCGAAGCGCCGGGGCTACTCTGGAAAGAATTCTGGCCGAAGGCGTGGTGCGTGGTTCGAGCACACACATGGCGGCCTCCGAAATGACTGTCAGCCTGAGTTCCCTGCCGCTATCAGAGGCGCTGGCCGCCATGCGCTGGCGCAGCCGATGGCGGCGCTGGAACATGGAGCCCTATGGTATTGCCGTGCGAAGAAGCGCTCTTGTACCACTGGGCGCCCGTCAGGTGCAATACTACCACAAGATCCCGGTTCAACTGACAGCCGCCGAGAAGATATTCAGTCAGCGGCGGGGAAAGAGTACCGACTGGAGCGCTGAGCAAGAGTGGCGTATCCATGGTGATCTGAACCTCGATGATATCGATCCGGATGAAATAACTTTACTGGTATACGACAGGCACTGGGAAGAAACCTTGCCGGAGAGGGCCGGACTATACAAAACCGTGGCAATCAGCGCTGAAAACTGTTGACCGGAGCTACAGCTTCATTGTATGCTTTTTCAGCCGTGCGTATCCCCTCTCATAACCATCTAACCGGAACAGCTCAAATGAGATTATTTTCCGTTTTCTCAGTGCCACTCTTTATTGCGTTCCTTCTTTCCTGGGCTATCCCGGCGGATGCCGCAAGCTTTTCCAGCCACTGGCCCGGCAACATGCAGCGGCCCTGGGCCGGAACCGATTACTGGACCAACCCGCTTCCCGACTGGAGGGTGAGCGAGGGACGGCTGGAGTGCTGGCGCGGTGGTAACGACCGTAACGTGTACCTGCTCACCCACAGACCCGGCGCGCAACTGGGCGGGCTGACAATGCAGGTAACCCTTGGCCGGCTTAAACCCGATGGCGGCCAGCTTGACAAGGGCTGGACCGGATTCCGGGTGGGCGTTCAGGGCGAATTCGGCGACTACCGCGACGAGGTGGTCTACGGCGTGGGAATGCCGGTGGGCGTAACCACCGATGGACGCCTCTTTATCGGCGATCAGTCAGAGGGTAAAGCGGGCCTGGGTGGCAAGCTGAACGACCTGACTCTGCTGCTGACCGCCGAGCCGAAGGGTGGAAAATACAAGCTGCGGCTCGATGCCCTGGACTCCGGCGGCAAACGCCTGGCCAGGATTGAGCGCAGCGGAATAGACCCCGGCTGGCTGGAAGGCAGCGTGGCGCTGGTGTGCAGCAGGGGAGCCAGCAACGAGGCCGACTGGAGCTTACCCCGCCCGCCTGTGGGAGGAAGTATGGATGCCTACCCGCTAAAACGCGGCCAGGGAGGAAATGTCCTGTTCTGGTTCCGTAACTGGAAAGTGGCCGGAGAAAAAGTTGTGGCGCACAATGAGCGCTCGTGGGGACCGATTCTGTTCACTTACCACACCCTCAGCCGCGATGTTATGAAACTCACCGCCCAGTTCGCCCCGGTGGGCAACAATTCGCGCACCGCCGTGCTGGAAATTGGCCCCGAAGCGCGCGGCACCAGGCAGGTGGTGGCCGAGCAAGTTATCGATCCGCTGGCCCGCACCGCCACGTTCCGTGTAGCCAACTGGGACAGCAGCCGGGACATCTACTACCGGGTTTGCTATCGCGACCGCTTTACAGGCCTTGAGCAGCGTTACGACGGTGTAGTGCCCGCCGACCCCGTGGACAAGCCTGAACTGGTTGCGGCGGCGTTTACCGGGAACAATGATTTCGGTTTCCCGCACGCGGACATTGTCCGCAATGTAGCTGTCCACGAGCCTGATCTGCTGCTTTTTACCGGTGACCAGCTTTATGAGCGCACGGGCAGCTATAGCGTTCTTCGCGGCAACGAATTCCGGCTGGCTGTCCTGGACTATCTTCGCCGCTGGTACATGTGGGGCTGGGAGTACGAATCACTGATCCGCAAACTCCCCTCGGTTTGCCTGCCCGACGACCACGACGTGTTCCAGGGAAATATCTGGGGCGCGGGCGGAAGAGCGGCCTATAAAGAGGGAATGACTTACGGCCAGGCCCAGGACGCCGGAGGATTCAGCATGCCGCCGGTTTGGGTCAATATGATCCAGCGCACCCAGACCGCCCACATGCCCGACCCCTGGGACCCCACTCCGGTTAAACAGGGCATCTCGGTCTATTACTGCGACATGCTCTATGGCGGAGTGAGTTTCGCCATTTTAGAGGACCGCAAATTCAAAAGTTCTCCGCAGGCGGCGGTTCCCGGCGCTGAGATTACCAACGGCTGGTCGGGCAATCTGGACTATGACGCCGCGCGTGACGGTGATGTGGAGGGAGCCGTGCTGCTGGGACAACGTCAGCTTGACTTCCTCGAAGCCTGGGCTGGAGACTGGAGCGGGGGAGCCTGGTTCAAGTCAGTGGTAAGCCAGACAATTTTTGCCAATCTGGCCACACTGCCCCCGCCGGCGAGGGCCGATGAAGTGGTGCCGAAACTGCGGGTGCTGGACCCCGGAGAATACGCACAGAACGACATAATGGTGCAGGACCACGATTCCAACGGCTGGCCTCAGACCGGGCGCAACGAGGCTTTACGCAGGATGAGAAAAGCTTTTGCCGTCCATATTGCCGGTGACCAGCACCTGGGCAGCCTGATCCAGTACGGGATAGACCAGTGGCGGGATGCGCCGTTTGCGCTCTGTGTCCCCTCGGTGGCCAACGTGTGGCCCAGAAGGTGGTTTCCGCCCCAGCCGGGCCTTAACCGCGGGGACGGTGCGCCGCGCTACTCCGGAGACTACCGTGATGGGTTCGGTAACCTGATCTCGGTCCACGCGGTCTCCAACCCCACAGCGGTGAATATCGAGCCCCACTGGGTGAACCATCGCGCCCCGGGCTACGGCATAGTGCGGTTCAACCGCAGCAAGCGCACGGTGTCGATGGCCAACTGGCCGCGCTGGGTAAATCCCGCCTCGCCGGATGCCCAGCCCTATCCCGGCTGGCCGGTAACCGTTACCCAACTGGAGAACTACGGCCGTACACCCACGGGCTGGCTGCCAGAGTTGCATGTCAGCGGGATTGCCGATCCGGTGATCCGTGTGCTGGATGGGAAAACGGGCGAACTGGTTTACGCTCTTCGTATCCAGGGAACGTCGTTCCAGCCGATGGTTTTCGGGACCGGCCCGTACTCGGTTGAAATAAGCGATCCGGATAACGGGATAGTAAAATTGCTGGACAAGCTGCTGGCTGGAGAAAAAGACTCGGTGGGGAAGCTGAAAGTCGATTTCTAATTATGAGGTGATATTGTGAGCGGGTGACGTGCAGGCAATTGCCTGCACGTCAGTTGACTCTGTCCTGACGTGCCAGCAGACGCGTGGCCCGCTGGACAAGTTTTTCGATCGTGAACAATGCATTGAACAGCGTATCGACACACTCCGGAGAAACCTCCAGGCCATGATCCAGTACACGGCGCATATAGTTCTCGGCAACCCGAGCCTGCCCGGCCAAACTTTTGAGTTGCCAGCACTCAGCGCCGGTACGGATGATCCCAAAACAGCGCATCAGGTTTTGCACGGTGGTCAATTCCCGTCCCCGCTCTTTTTCAACATCGAGCAGGCGAGCCCGTGACCTGTTAATCAACTGCCCGGCGCGGGCCAGAAAAATCCTGGGGCCATCGAACTGCATGGGCACAACGTCAACGTTAACTGCCTTGGTCATCTGCATGGCCATCACTACCAGCGAATCTCCCATGGGTGCCGCCATCATTCTCTCCTGAAAAACATTATTTACCGCCCAGGAAATCAAATCGTCAGATTACCTATTCCTATTACAAATCCCATGCCAAAACTTAAGCGCTGCAATATAGAGAGTTACACTTTTCCACCTGAAAGCCGATAGCAATTTTTGACAGGCAATGTAAAATAACTTAACGCTTCGCAGCCTTAGCCCGTTGACACAATGCCGCCGTGATAGTAAGCTTTGAGTATTATCAATAAGAAGGCATAGAATAACTAATGCAGGGAATAACATTACACTGGGGCGGGTGATGGCAAGCAGTCCCGTAATCCTGTTGGTGGATGACGATCCTGAGATTCACTCTCTGATGAGCGTTAAGCTGGGCAGGGAAAATTTTACGCTGCTCAGTGCGACAAACCCGGAGCAGTGCCGTCAGGAACTGGAGTTGAATCCAGTTATCGTTCTGCTTGACATCAGGCTTCCCGATGACAGGGAGGGAATTGAACTGCTGAGGGAAATCAAGCGGCTCAAACCCGATTTACCGGTAATAATGTTGTCCTTGCTGGGTGATACAAAAACAGTTGTGGAATCGCTCAAAGCGGGAGCAGTGGATTATTTCCACAAACCCGATCTGGGAGACCCCGGCAAATTCGCGGCGCTGGTCCATAATATCAGGATTGAACTCAAAAGAGGCGCGGAACCGGTACAGGGAGAACAGCCCCTGCTGCGCCCCTCCTACCCCGGATTCGAGGAGATTGTCGGCAGTTCCGCATCGACCAGGAAGATGATCAACCTGGGACGGCTGGCTGCGCCGGAAGATATCAACGTGCTCCTGCTGGGCGAGACCGGAACAGGCAAGGAAATCCTGGCCCGGGCAATCCACTACAACAGTCCCCGCCGGGAGGGGATGTTCGTTACGATCAACTGTTCCGCCATTCCGGAACAACTGGCTGAAAGCGAATTTTTCGGCCACATTAAAGGCTCGTTCACCGGCGCCACCGATTCGCGAAAGGGTAAATTCGAACTGGCAAACGGGGGAACGTTGTTTCTGGATGAGATAGGAGACATGCCGCTGTTCCTGCAGGCCAAACTGCTCAGGGCGCTTCAGGAAAAGGAAATCATACCTGTGGGAGCCAACGATCCGGTGCGCGCCGACTGCCGGATAATAGCCGCCACCAACAAGGAACTGGACAGCGAAGTCTCCGCCGGGCGCTTCCGCGAGGACCTCTATTACCGGGTCAGCGGGTTTCCGATCCATCTGCCCAATCTTATGGAGCGCAAGGATGACCTGCCTGAACTTATCGATCATTTTGTCCGGATATACAACAAGAACAAACCGAGGGAACTCTCTGTGGGGCTGCTTGAAAAAATGAGTTCTTTCAATTTCCGTGGAAATATCCGCCAGCTGGAAAACATGATCCAGTACGCCCTTATTGTCGCTGGCGACAAGCCGCTGGCGTCCGGGCATTTTCCGGCACTGAAAAAGCCGGAACCGGGCTCCGGCGCCCGCTCACTGGCGGAGGCGGAAAAAGAAACTATCGAACAGGCATTGCGCACGACAGGTTACAACAACACTCATGCAGCCCGTCTGCTGGGTATCAGCAGGCCTACTTTGATCAAGAAAATCAAGGTACACGGAATCACGGCGGACAACTGATTATTCCTTCTATTTGAATTTCACTTCCACTTTCGAAAGATACTCTTCCAGGCTGTCGACAAGTTCAGCAAGCCGTTGAGCGTCCTGCTCACAAGCCGCCTCCCCGATCTTAATGCCTAGCTCGCAGATCATGGCGAAACCGTACAAGCCTCCTGCCCCACTGATTCTGTGTGCCATATTCCTGATCTGCTGGTAATCCTCCCCGGCTGTGGCCTCCCGCAGCAATGCCACTTCCTTTTCCCGATAAGCGAGGAATTCCGGAATCAGGTCCCTGATCTCGGCATCGATATATACTTCAATCTTACCATGCTCCGGCATCGCAAACTCCGGTTAACATCCTTTTCCATTTTCCTGATAAGACCAAAGTACCGGGCCTGCAAGAATAATAATAGCTTTTTCCGCCGTAAAAAGTTACCCTTGAATCAAGCCGGTGATAAGAGACGGATACGATTTGCATGAACTCCGGATTACAGCGGCCCCGGGTTATGCGGCCCTGGCTTAAGCGCCACATGGTCAGGTTTTTATCAAAGGAGATGGACCGGATGTGCGATGAAGAACTTTATCAGGACCTTGTAACCTGTTTAAGTGAGCGGGGGGCCAGCCTGACTGCTTGCGCGGATCTTGCTCCCGTGGCGGCAGAGAGCCGGCATCACCTGCCCAGGGCGGTTTGTATCGGGGTGGCGCTGGATACCGCGGTGGTCAAGGGAATCAAAAATGGCCCCACCCCCGCTTATGCAGCCGAATACAAACGGCTCAACGAACTGCTGGCCCAACTGGCGGACCAGGGGGCGGAATTTCTTCAGCAACGCGGCTACCGCGCTATTGCCAGCGCCCCCTCAATGCGGGACCTCAAAGCCACGCTCGCTTCAGTGCTGCCCCATAAAACCGTGGGTACTCTTGCTGGCCTGGGCTGGGTTGGCCACAGCGCCCTGCTGATCAACAAGGAGTATGGTCCGGCGGTGCGCTGGAACACCGTGCTGACAGACGCCCCTCTGCCGGTGGGTACCCCTGTCAGCGAGTCACTCTGCGGCGACTGCCGTCTGTGCGTGGACAGTTGCCCGCCACGGGCGATCTCCGGGCGGGCCTGGCGAGCCGGAATCGAGCGGGAGGAAATCTACGATGCTTTCGCCTGCCGGGATTTCGCTGTCAAGCTGGCTGCCCCGCTTGGTGTGGACCGCGCCCTCTGCGGCATCTGTATCGCCGCCTGCCCCTATACTGAAAAGTATGTATCGAGAGCCGCTGAACCTGACTGACCAGGGCTATCCTATCTTAAGACTTCACAAAGGCTCGCTCCCCCCGGATCGCAATATTTCTTGAATACACCACGCTAATCGGTTATCATTTCCATGCACATGCTCCTTGTCCGGCGGCATGCCCCTCAGCAGACATATAACCAGTTTCAGGATACTGAGATGACAGAAATGTTAATGGCATTTTTCCAGCAGTTCCACCCCGTAACTCAGGCCTTTATTGCTACGATGTTCACCTTCGGGGTAACCGCGGCCGGGTCGGGGCTTGTTTTTATTTTCAAGAGCTACGACCAGAAAGTGATGGATGGGATGCTGGGCATGGCCGCCGGGGTGATGATCGCGGCCAGTTTCTGGTCACTGCTGGCCCCGGCGATAGAGTTGTCGGGTGGAGATTGGAAACCAGCGGCAATCGGGTTCCTGCTCGGCGGGCTGTTCCTCTACGCAACCGACAAGATCATGCCTCATCTTCACCTCGGAGGCAAGATGAGCGAGGCAGAGGGGATCCACACCAGTTGGCGGCGCAGTGTGCTGCTGGTGCTGGCGATCACCCTGCACAACATCCCCGAGGGTCTGGCGGTGGGCGTGGCGTTTGGCGGTTGGATGCATGCTGCTTCCCCAGCCGAGGCAAATCAGATGCTGCTGGGCGGAATCGGGCTGGCTATCGGTATCGGATTGCAGAATTTTCCTGAGGGATTTGCTGTTTCGATGCCGCTGAGGCGCGAGGGAATGGGCCGTTTTAAGGCTTTCCTCTACGGTGCGGCAAGCGGCGCGGTGGAACCGTTGGCGGGTGTGGCCGGAGCGTGGTTTGTCCTCTCGGTGAGTCAATTATTGCCCTACGCGCTCGCGTTTGCCGCCGGGGCGATGATTTTCGTGGTGGTGGAGGAGCTGATCCCCGAATCGCAGAGAGAGAACAACACGGACCTTGCCACTGTGGGCGCGATGGTAGGTTTCACTATTATGATGAGCCTGGACGTGGCCCTGGGCTGAACTCAAAGACATGCTGCACTGCGTCATTCCAATTATACTCAGTACACTTGACCAATATGAATTCCAATAAAAGGGGACACCCGGCACTTACCGAGCCTGGTGTCCCCTGTTCTTTATCCGGATTTAGTAGTAGCGTCTTCCTTTGACTCTAGCAGGCTCTACCTGAGGACGGGGTTCCACCCGGCAGGTGGCCAAGGTGTGCTCCACTTTTTTCATGATCTTCGGGTTTGCAGCGGCCACGTCATTGCTTTCGCCTGGGTCGGCGGCCAGGTCGAACAGTTCCAGCTTTCCGCCGCCGGAATCACGCACGGCTTTCCAGTTACCCATGCGCAGCGCCTGCCGCAGCCCGTTTGAACTTGGCATCTCCCAGTAGAGGAAATCGTGCTGGCGCTGCTTGCGCCCGGCGGCTTTCTGGCCGATCAGGGCCGGCACCACCGACATTCCATCCAGCCCCGCGGGCGGTTTTACGCCAGCGAGTTCCGCGAACGTGGGCAGGATATCGGCGAAATACCAGGCCAGGGAGTCGTTGACCGTTCCGGCGGCAATTTTGCCGGGCCAGCGCGCAATCATCGGCACGCGGATGCCACCCTCGTACATGCTGCCCTTACTGCCACGGTACGGCTTCATCGGCTCGAAATGATCGAAAAAACGGCTCTTGCCACGTCCGTAACTTCCCTGCGCCCCGTTATCGGATGTGAACATCACGATTGTATCATCCTCCAGACCAAGCTCAGCCAGCAGGGCCAGCACCTTGCCGACATTCCTGTCCATATGCTCGATCATCGCCGCATAAGTGGCCATCGGATGGGGCGAACCCATATAACCGGGCCGCGGGTCAAAATAAGGCTCCTCCTCGCCGAAACGCGCCCGGTATTTTTCCACCAGTTCCTTGTCCGGCACTGCCAGTTCAACGTGGGGAATAATCGTGGGCAGGTAGCAGAAAAACGGCCTGTCGGCATTGGCGCGGATAAAATTCTCCGCCAGTCTCAGCAGTTCATCGGGGGCGTACTGGGTACGCTGCCCCATGCCATCGCCGGGATAGCGGTCATTGACCTGGTTGCCGGGCAGGTCCCACTTTTCGCTGTTTTTCCAGAGGTAATCGGGATAGTAGAAATGAGCGTGGATCTGATGGTAATAACCGGCAAATGTGTCGAACCCCTGCTTCTCAGGCACGCCGGAGGTGCCCACCTCACCCTGACCCCACTTGCCGAACCCGCCGGTGGCGTAGCCCGCGGCCTTAAGCACCTCGGCGACAGTTATATCTTCATCTCGCAGGGGAATCCCGCCGCTGTTGCCACGCACGGGGGCATGGCCGTTGTGCAGGCCGGTCATCAGCACACTGCGGCTGGGCCCGCAGACAGTGCAGCCGGCGTAGGCCTCGGTAAAGCGCATGCCATCGGCTGCCAGGGAGTCGATATTGGGCGTGTCGATTTTAGTTCCGCCGTAGCAGCCCAGATGCCTCAAGCCCAGGTCATCGGCCATGATGTAGACGATATTAGGCTGGCGTTTACCGCCCTTTTTAGCCGCCGCGCCCAGAATAGCGGGCATGGCCATTCCGGCGGCCGCGGCTCCCGCCGCCCGCAGAAAATCACGCCGTCCGATAGATGAGGACATTGCTGCCTCCGTGGAAAAGTTGGAGTGGTTTATGTGTGTGCGTTTTTAATTTTGGCGATATATGGCCGGAAGCCGAAAAGTTGGCGGCTGCCGCACTTTTATTACTTAAACGGGCCGAATGGTTGAAATATTGCATACTGAGGATAGTTTATCAAACTTTTTTGAGGAAGGGCTGGCGGGGATGATCCGGATTAGTGCATATTTGATCCGTGGCACTGGATATAAATTGTTATCCCGGCTAACGATGTTTATCTTGTCTTAAAGCTGTTTAACTCTCTCCCGTTATCCAGAGGCAACCATGCAACTGCCCGGTTCTGCTCTCAAACTGTTCTGCCTGGTTATTTTCTCGCTGCTGGCTGCCTGCTCCGGCAGCGAGCGGCAACAGAAACCGCCTCAGGCGGCCAGCAGCCAGGACACTATTGCGGTAGATACGGCTAAAACTTTTAAAGAGAAGTATGCCGGGTATGAAGTTATTTTCAAGAAAACCGAATATATGTATGAAAATGATGCCAACGCACCGGTTATCTATGCACAATTGGACACAATAATTGATGAAGCATATAAGGCCATAAATATCACCGGTATCGAAATAAGAGAAAGCAGAAGTACTATGGACAGCTTACCTGAGACAATACAAATTTACTTGCAGCAAAACAGCATCGTCGTCCCAGGTTTTAAAACAAAATCTAATCATAATTTTATACACCAAAACTTATTCCTGAAGGGCAAATTCAGAGAAAACAGCCAGCAGGACTGGGCCGTGATGTGCGCCAAGGATGGCTTCTGCTGGATAACCATTTTCTGGGATGGCGTGCCCACTGATACTGCCATGATTAACTACAAATCCATAGAACAAAGTTTTAAACCTTTGTTGACTCCCAAAAGCATTTATCTGACAGACAACGAAGAG
>SDBV01012726.1_pt1 | contig 10759 bp, 9 predicted proteins | sample 2277081 | NCBI WGS metagenome assembly SDBV01 (sample SAMN10402039, study PRJNA504765) | marine sediment metagenome | isolation source: marine sediment core GS10_PC15, 223 cmbsf | place: Arctic Ocean: Southern Knipovich Ridge | collected 2010
AACGGGCCTGGGCTCTTGGGAGATTTAGCACAGGAACAAACATGTCCACAGGCTGGTGCGACAGAGATGAATGGTTTTGCGCCGCAGTCTTTTATGGGCTTGGTGAGCTCGATTGTGACGGCGGGGTCGGTTTGGACGGCGAGTGAGGGGCGTTTTGGGGCGATGAAGTTTGGCTTTAGGAGTACGGAGTCGCCTTTTTGGAGGAATTTTTCGAGGCCTGAGAGTAGAGAGATATGTTTTTTGAGGTTAGAGTTGAGGGCAGGGGCGGTGTAGTCATCGCAATGTGTAACTATTACGGTTGCATCGTGGTTTAAATCGTTCAATCTGTTATCCTGCGGCATGCTATCAGGTACATTCTGACGGTAGGTTCTTTTTTCTGGGCGGTAAATAATAGTCCTGGGATCGTGGTTCGGTCATTATGATATTTTGTTGGCGTTATGAAGACAAAATCGCCAGGGCTTGCGACGAACTGAAAGCCGATTGAGTCGAAGACGATTTCGGCTGGATTTTTTGTTCCGAGAGGCGTTGGGTATCTTGGATTAAAATTTGGTTTGTGTACCGGTCGAATATCGATTTTGGATGATCCTCTCAAGCCTGGGAGTTTTTTTGCTGTGATTCTCAGGGCGATATTTCCTGGCTGAAGTGTGTCGGCGAGTAATTCGCCGTTTGAGGATGTGTGGAAGAGGGTTATTTCTTTTTCGATATTTGTAACAGCAACGTCATCGACGTTTTTATCAAAGAAGATAAGTGAAGTTGTTCTAATTCTTTTTGCATTTGCCTGGCGGAGTTTGTCTGCGATGATGTTCCATGTTATCCCCCTGCCGAAGCCTGCGAATAGTCCGTACTGATCGAATGCGTTTGGGTTGTCGAATCGCAGCGGCCTGGTTTTTAAACTCTCGCAAATTCCGTTCAGTGTAACGAATTTAGAAGCTGGTAGCTCAAAGACGTAAAGACCGAAATCAGCTTTTGAAAATACTTTGACAGGCTTTTGTTTGAATCCATAGGAGGAATTAAGGTCAGCAATTTTGATATTTTCCAATGGTACTGGGGCTGGTTTTTTGGATTCCTGACAGCCCAGAAGAGAAACGGCAGCGAAAAACAAAAATAATGTCAGCAGGCAAGGTCTCATGTCTAATGATATTATCGAAACATGGTATTGATGTCAATGTGGATAAGATATTTAAACGCAAAGTTTTGGAAGTGCGCAGAATTCGACCGCAACGCCAAAATGTGAAGAGTTTGTTTTTTTCTGTGTTAAATGGTGTTTTATATCCGAGATGCGAATGACTTTTGCGAAGCCTGAAAACATTTCTCCGAAATCCAAAGTTCCCTCGTTCGGTGGTACGGAAAATTCGATACTGAGCAAATCTCCATGATTGAACGTCTCTTCTGTGGTTCGTATCAACAGGCCACCTGTACTAACATTTACAGTATGTCCTATCGAGGGTTTTTTTTCGGCATGACCAACTTTTCGGCATAAGACCTGTAGCCTGAGCGGTAGCCTATGATGTTTACGTCTTTCCTGGCTCTGCATTAAGCATCCCTGCAGTTTTTTGAGGTTATTATTAGAGTTTATCATGTGATAATTGAGCAAAAATCGTGCCAGGAAATTGGTTTTAATGTGTCCTGGCGTGGTTTTTTGGCAAAGTGTTTGTATAACAGGCCTTATAGAGGTCTACAAATCAAGGTATTAATCGCAGATTTAAAGACAATTTTTGTGATGTTTACAAAGAACAACACGCAGGAAGTGGTTTTGCTGTTAGATGTTGGTAACGTGGCAGAAAATAGGTACATTATCGGTCTGCAACAATTTTTATATTTGTATAAACTGCAACATTTTATAGTTTTTTGTAAATACAGGGTGATGGTTTTCCGAAGTAACAACTAACAGTGTTGTTTTTTTTCAACATCGATCATTGACAGTAAACTCTGAAAAATCTATAATCGACGAACATTAAATTGGTGGTTTTTGACACATGGCAGAAACATCCGGCAAAAATACAGAAGGCTCAGAGGTCACAGGCGGCTATCCCCCGAAAGAAAGCCGGCTGCGTTTTAGTCATCTTGGTGAGTCGGTGGTTGAGTCGCTTTCGGTGGGAGTGGTTGGCTTTGATAATGAGCTAAAGGTTATTGAGGCGAATAGCTGTGCGGCAAAATTTATCGAATTGGGAGATTATATAGACCGGTCGCTGGCGAATGGGACGGATTTGCAGATATGGGGGAATTGGACGGAGCAACTCAAGGAAGTCATCTCGAAGAACAAGTCGAGGGATTTTGATAATGTTTGTTATCGAACGGGTGATAAAGAAAGACTTTTTAACATTATCTGTACGCCGCTGAAAGATTCCGAGACTAATGATAGTATCGGCGGGACTGTTGTTATTGAAGATATAACCGAAAGGGTAAGCATCCAGAGGCAGCTTGCCAATGCCGAGCGTCTTGCGGCAGTTGGTAAGCTTGCGAGTAAGGTAGCTCACGAGCTTAACAATCCCATGGACGGGATACTTCGTTATATCAATCTTGCGATGCGAATAGTCGAAAAGGAGAAGCTGGCCAAGCCACAAGAATATCTTAAACAATGCCGAACTGGTTTGATGCGGATGGTGCAGATCATAAGTGAGCTTCTTGAATTTTCGCGTGGGACTTATTCAGATTTCGAATATATCAACGTTGAAAACATAATCGAAGAGGCGCTAAAGACGATGGAATCTCAGATACATTCGGCGAACATACGAATCAATCGAGATTATGGAAGTGATATGCCACCGATACGAAGCGGGAATCTGTTTCAGGTTTTCTGCAACCTGATAAAGAATGCGATCGATGCGATGGTTGATGGCGGTGAGCTTTCTATAGTTACCCGTCTTAGTAAACAGAAGAATCTGACGATAGAATTTTGTGATACTGGCGCTGGTTTTGCACCCAAAAATATGGAGGCTATATTTGAGCCATTCTTTACGACCAAGGAGCGTGGCAAGGGCACCGGATTGGGCCTTGCGATATGCAAAGATATAATTGAGAAGTATTACGGTAAGATAACGGCAATGAATCGGCCTGGCGGCGGCAGTGTTTTTACGGTGATGCTGACACTGACAGGAGAGAATTCGATTCAAAGTAAGTAGAGGTATATAGATGGCTGAGATAAAGATTTTAGTTGTTGACGATGATAAGATAATACTGGATTCACTGTGCGAATTTCTGAGTTTAGAAGGTTATCAAACCTCCGGAGCAGAGACGTTTAAAGATGCGGTGGCAGAGCTCGGTAAGCAAAGCTTTGGTCTGGTAATTACGGATGTGAATATTCCTGACGGTGATGGGTTTGAGCTTTTGAGGCTTGTAAAGAAAAACTATCCCGAGACGGTAGTAATTGTGATAACCGGTTATGGCAGTATTGAAAGCGCGGTTGAAGCTATCAAGATGGGTGCTTATGACTATCTGACCAAGCCGATAATCGATGATGAGCTTCGGCTTGCGGTTGACCGGGCAGTGAGACAGCAGTCTTTAATGAGTGAAAATATAAATCTTCGCTCTCAGCTTGAACAACGCTACAAGTTGGAAAATATTATCAGCCATGACTACAAGATGGGTAAGGTTTTTGATCTTGTCGAAGCTGTCGCAGACAGCAAGACCACAATTTTGATGACTGGTCCATCGGGTACTGGCAAGAGTATTCTTGCCCGGGCGATACATCTTCGTTCATCACAGAGTAATAAGCCTTTTATAGAGGTTAGTTGCGGTGCGTTGCCTGAGACTCTGTTGGAGAGTGAACTTTTCGGGCATGTTAAAGGGTCTTTTACGGGTGCGGTAAATGATAAGGAGGGGAAATTTTTAGCGGCTGACGGCGGGACGATATTTCTGGATGAAATTGCGACTGCCTCGCCCGCATTGCAGGTAAAACTTTTGCGGGTGTTGCAGGAACGACGGTTTGACCCTGTTGGTAGTAATAAGACTGTTACAGTTGATACTCGAGTGATACTTGCATCGAACCGCGATATAAGAGAGGAAGTCAAGGCTGGCAGGTTCAGGGAGGATCTGTATTACCGGATTAACGTTGTGACTATTAATCTGCCTCCGTTGTATGAACGTATCGGTGATGTGCCTTTGTTAGCGGAGCATTTTTTGAAGATTTACTGCGAGAGGCGTAATAAGGAAAAGCTTGGTGTTACCGAGGAGGCCCTTGAGCAGTTGCAGCGTTATTCGTGGCCTGGCAATATTCGTGAGCTTGAAAACGTGATAGAGCGTGCGGTTCTTCTTAGTAAGGGCAATTATATTGAAGCTGACGATCTGCCGCCGAATCTTTTGGAGCAGAACCAGCTGCAGCAGGAAAATGAATATGTTCCAGCGAGTTTGAAGGCGGCGTTGGCTGGCCCTGAGAAGAAGCTTATCAGGGCAGCACTTGAGGTAAACAGCTGGAATCGTCAGGAGACGGCGAAGGCGTTGAAGATAAATCGGACGACGCTTTACAAAAAGATGAAGCGTTATGGTTTGGAAGCTGAGGCGGAACAATCAGGTCTTTGAGGTGGAGTATTTGATATTACTGCCCAGGACTGGAGTCGAACCAGCACGAGGTATAACCCTCACTAGGCCCTCAACCTAGCGCGTCTGCCTATTCCGCCACCTGGGCAATTCTAAATGATTATTGATTATTTAGCAGTGATTGTCAATTGCCAATTCTGAAAGACAGAAATGATAAACAGTTATTTTTCTTTTTGGTTGTTCCAGAGCAGGATTTGCAGGCGTGGTGAGAAAGTGTAGCCTGTTTGTTTGCAGATTTCGGCGAGCATGTGTGATTTTGTGATGTAGTCGGTGCGGGTTGCGGCCTGGGGCATTAGCATTACTTTTAGTGGGTCGATATTACCAAGCTCACTTATAACTTGTTTTGTTTCGTTCATATCTTCCGGCTTATCAATCACAAATTTAAGTTGGTAGTCGTAATTTTCGATTAAACTGTGTAAAGCGTTAAAATTCAATCTTGATTTTTCGTGGTGGGCGGCGAGTTTGGGGTCTGTTGGTGTGGAGTTTGAAAGTTTTGGGCTGATGCTCATTAGATCGCAGGGCAAATCGGGAATGAAAGTGACGCCGGCGGTTTCGATAGTTATGTGGCGGTTGGGATTTTTCAGTGCGGAGAGGAGCTCTTGAAGGTTTGGGTTTGTGATAGGTTCTGCGCCGGTGATGACGATATGATGGCAGTTGAAATCGTCAACTTTTTTTGCGATTTGTTCGAGAGTAAGGTCCTGGCCTGCTGAGGCATCCTGAGCATATCTGGTATCACACCATTTGCAGCGAAGCGGGCAGCCTGCGAGGCGAATAAAGGCGCTTGGCGTCCCTGCGAGTTTGCCTTCGCCTTGTAAAGAATAGAAAATTTCGTTTATTATCATTTTGCGTACTCGATAGGATCGGTGAGGTTTGCTTCGGCGAAGCCTTTTAGTCGAAGTATGCAGGAATCGCAAAGGCTGCAAGCTTTTCCGAAATTATCGGGATCGTAGCAGCTGTGGGTGAGGGAGTAATCGACGCCGAGCTTTGTTCCTTTGAGTATTATCTGTGTTTTTGTCATGTCGATTATGGGGGTGTGGATGTGGAAGTTTTGCTGTGTGGTTACGGCGGCAGCGGTGGCGAGGTTTGCGGTTTTTTCGAAGGCTTTTATAAACTGGCTTCGGCAGTCTGGGTAGCCGCTGTAGTCGAGGGCGTTTACGCCGATGAAGATATCGAAAGCGCCGAGGACTTCTGCCCAGGCGAGTGCGTAGCTTAGGAAGATCGTGTTCCTGGCTGGAACGTAGGTGACGGGAATTTGATTTGGTCGGCCTAGTTCGGGATTATTTTTGGGAACGTCGATATTAGGGTCGGTGAGAGCAGAGGAGCCGAATGCGGCAAGGTCGATGTCGATTATGCGATGTTCGGAGACGGGCAAAGAGGCGGCGACTTGTTTGGCAGCATCGATTTCGCAGACGTGCCGCTGGCCATAGCGGAAAGTGAGGGCAAAGCATTCGAAGCCTGCATCACGAGCGATTACAAGTGTTGTAGCCGAATCAAGCCCTCCGCTTAGCAGAATGACAGCTTTTTTGTTTTTTTCGGGCATATTCGCATCCTTGTCAAACAGTGTGATTTGTATTATTATATTAGAAGTTGTTTCAAAACTCAATTTCCGCTACGAACGGCTGCAATTTTCTCTCGCGGCGTTGTCGGCCCAAAATTCGTCCTCGACGTAGCGTCAACTACGCCTGCGGCGATTTTGGACCTGGGCCTTGCGAGAGTAAATTTCGCTCGTTCTCGCGACGAAAGCAGTTTTGAAACCACTTCTTACCAATATAGCAAGTTTTGTGTGAAGGGCAAATAAATGAGTGAAGAGGTTAAGCTGGAACTATTTGATAATCCGAAGCCTGGTCGTGATTATACGATTACGATCCGGTGTCCGGAATTTACGAGTGTTTGTCCGAAGACTGGTCAGCCTGACTTTGGTGAAATTATTATCGAATATTGTCCTGATAAATTGTGTATAGAACTTAAGAGTTTGAAGTTTTATCTGCAGGGTTATCGTAACGAGGGGATTTTTTATGAGTCTCTGACAAATCAGATATTGGATGATTTGAGCGGGGCGTGCAGGCCAAGGTGGATGAAGGTTACGTCGCGGTTTAGTCCGCGTGGCGGGATAACTACTGATGTTACGGCAGAATATCGAGCGGAGGCTGGGGCCTGATAGCTTTGAATATTTTTGCAGGTAAATTTAAATCAGAACGGTAGATAATAAAATGGCAGACAAATTCCTGTCGACGATGCGTCGGATACCTCATTGGGTTATCGTGTTGGTATTGCTGGCTTTGGGGGCGGTACTTGCGATTACTTCGCTGGTTGGTGACAGCATAACTTTTGACGAGACAAGTCATTTAACAGCAGGGTATAGTTACCTCAAGACAGGTGATTTTCGTTTAGGTCCAGAGAATCCGCCACTGTTTAAAATATGGGCGGCATTGCCGCTGTTATTAGTTGAAACCAAATGGATACCTCCAGAAACGCAAGGCTGGCGTGAAGGTGATCACTTGACGGTTGGTCGGAAGTGGTTGTTTGATTTAAATGATGGTGAGCGGCTGCTGCTAATCTCTCGATGTATGATGGTGGTTTTGCTGCTAATAATGTGCTTGTGTGTTTACATAATTGGAAGGAAGTTGTTTGGTCGGCAGGCTGGGTTGCTCGCATTGACATTGGCGACATTTAGCCCGACGTTTTTGGCACATGGACGATTGGTAAAGAATGATATGCCAATGACATTGGGTGTATTAATAACACTGCTGACATTTGCGAGGCTTTTTGAGCGTATAACGTTGGGACGGGTGTTAGTGGCGGCAGCGGCGCTATCAGCATTAAGTCTGGTTAAGTTTTCCTGGCTGGCAGTTTTACCTGCATTGGCAATAATGGTGGTAATAGCAGTTTTCCGCCGGCAGCCAATCCCATATTCATTTTTTTGGCGCAAACAAACGGATTTTGGAGTCAGACTACTGGTTGGCCGTTTTAGTCGGGCTTGTGTCATGTTGTTTGTTGGGGTGTTCGTGGTAGTGATAGTGTGGCTATCTATCTGGACATGCTTTAGGTGGCGATACAGTCCGTTTGTTGGCGATGATAACAGTGAAGTGAGAATGGCAACGCCTATGAGCCCAGATGGGCCTGCGCCCAGTAACATGGATGATGCGTGGAAAATAAGCTTGACAGATCCGGACGGAAAACCAATGCGTGGAGTGATTGTAGGTTTTGTCCGCATAGCTCGTAAGTACCGGCTGCTGCCAGAGTCCTACATTTATGGGTTAGCCTATACTCTGCGAGCCACGATGCATCATATCAGCTATCTGCTTGGTAAGAATTTGCAGAATACCAGTGCGTGGTATTTTCCAATTGCGTTTGCGATAAAGACACCTTTGGCGGTGATGGTTCTGCTGGCGGGAGGGCTTATCTGCATCTATAGTCGGCGGGTATCAATTAATCCCAAAAATTATTTGCTCCTGGCTGGTTTGGCGGGCTTTGTTGTTGTATATGCTTTTCTTGCGCTGACAAGTAAACACAATATTGGTCATCGTCACCTGCTTCCGCTTTACCCGGCGATAATGGTTTTTGGAGGCGCGTCGGTGGTTTGGCTGAGTTCTCGTGTGGGACGATGGTTTGTTTTGGCAGCGGTTTTGTGGCTGGTCGCGGCGAATTTGTGGATTCATCCGCATTATCTGGCGTATTTTAATGAGCTTGTAGGTGGTCCAAGCCGAGGTTATTTATATTTGGCTGATAGTAATATTGACTGGGGTCAGGATATAAAACGGTTAGCCAAATACGCGAAAGAGCACCCGCATGAGACTATCAAGCTGTCTTATTTTGGTAGCGGGGTTCCGTCGAAATATGGTTTTGAATGCGAACAATTGCGCAGCGTTGGGAGCCTGGAAGATTTTGGTAAGCCTGCCGAGCTAAGTGCAGGGACTTATGTTGTCAGTATTAACCAGTTGCTGGGTATCTATGATATGTTTATTGACAATGAATTTTGGCAAAATCGGCGTAACGTAGAGGTTTACAAACGTATGCATAATATCTTGTCGGTGCCATTAAGTAAAGATGCAACGGAGCAGGAACGGTTGGAGCGAGAGAAGTTGGCGGAACGATATTATCAGGTACAACAAGCGCGATTGATAAATCGTTTGCGGTATCGTGCGCCTGACGAACGAATCGGCTATTCTCTATTTGTATATCGGCTGAGTCAGAAGGATGTAGACTTACTGCTCCAGCCGTGAATTTGGTCGTTTTGAATATTTTTGCAGGTAACTTTAAATCGTATCGGTAGATAATAAAATGGCAGACAAATTCCTGTCGACTATGCGTCGGATACCTCATTGGGTTATCGTGTTGGTATTGCTGGCTTTGGGGGCGGTACTTGCGATCACTTCGCTGGCTGGTGACAGCATAACTTTTGATGAGACCGCGCATCTCGTCACTGGATACAGTTATCTAAAGACAGGAGACTTTCGGCTGTCATTTCATCTTCCCCTTGCAAAGGTATGGTGTGCGGCACCATTGCTGTTTATTGATAACCAATGGCCTGTGGCCGATGAGAACTGGCGGAGGGGTGACTTTTTTACGATAGGTAAGACGTGGCTGTTTGACTTGAATGACGGCGAACGGATGTTGATCTTTGCCCGGTGCATGATGGTTATTCTGCTTCTTGCGACGCAATTTTGCATTTATTTAATCGGCAAGCAACTTTTTGGCCGTCGGGCTGGTCTTTTTGCGCTTTTGCTGTCAGTATTCAGTCCAACCTTTCTTGCGCACGGTCGGTTGGTTACGACCGATTTGTCTTTGACTCTGGTAGCACTTTTGACATTGCTGGCGTTCGGTCGGTTGTTCGAAAAGATCAGTTTAGGCAGATTAATAGCAGCAGCTTTTGCACTTTCGGCGCTGAGTTTGACAAAGGTCTCGTGGGTACTTGTATTGCCGGCGGTGGTTGTAATGGGTCTGGTTGCGATTTTTAGCAAAGAGCCGATTCGCTGCAAGCTTTTTTGGAGGAAGCAACCCGCAGGCAAAGAAGGTAATGGGTCCGATGCGTTGTTCAAGCATCGGCTAAGCAAGTTCGCGGTGACGGTAGTGGCGTTTGCAATTTCCGGTGTTGTGGTATGGCTATCGATCTGGACCTTCTACGGTTGGCGTTACAGTCCTTTTTTAGGTGAGGATCGTGAAGAGGCTTTGATGTATTCGGTACCATCTGAGGGTCAGGCGCTTCCGACAACGATGGAGCAGACCTGGGAAGTAGTGATGACCGACCGTGAAGGAAAACAGAGGCATGGCCCGGTAGTCAGCATCATCAGGCTTGTTCGTAATTACCGGTTGTTGCCGGAATCGTATATTTACGCGGTGGCTTATACGGTGCACAGCACTTTGTGGCACTCGGCTTATCTGTTGGGCAAAACTCTTAAAGATCCAAGTGTGTGGTACTTTCCGATCGCGTTTGCGATAAAGACACCTTTGAGTGTGATTTTTCTTTTTGCGGCAGGGATAACAAGTGTTTTTGCCGGTCTTGTGCCGATGGCCAAGAGGCGGATTTTGATGGCTGGTTTTGTGAGCTTTGCTGTAATCTATGGGTTGGTTGCGATCACAAGCAGTATAAACATCGGTCATCGTCATATTTTGCCGCTTTATCCTGCGATAATGGTATTTGGCGGTGCATCGGCAGAGTTGTTGAATCGGCGGTGTTTGCGATGGTTCATCGGTCTGGCAGTTGCGTGGCTTATTATTGCGAATCTCTGGATCCATCCGCATTATCTGGCGTATTTTAATGAGCTTGTAGGTGGTCCAGGCCGGGGGCATTTATATTTGGCTGATAGTAATATTGACTGGGGTCAGGATATAAAACGGTTAGCCAAATACGCGAAAGAGCACCCGCATGAGACCATCAAGCTGTCTTACCTTGGTAGCGGGGATCCGTCGAAATATGGTTTTGAATGCGAACAATTGCGCAGCGTTGGGAGCCTGGAAGATTTTGGTAAGCCTGCCGAATTAAGTGCAGGGACTTATGTTGTCAGTATTAGCCAGTTGCTGGGTATCTATGATATGTTTATTGACAATGAATTTTGGCAAAATTGGCGTAACATAGAAGTTTACAGACGTATGCATAATATCTTGTCGGTGCCATTAAGTAAAGATGCAACGGAGCAGGAACGGTTGGAGCGAGAGAAGTTGGCGGAACGATATTATCAGGTACAACAAGCGCGATTGATAAATCGGTTGCGGCATCGGCAGC
>SDBV01012727.1_pt1 | contig 10758 bp, 8 predicted proteins | sample 2277081 | NCBI WGS metagenome assembly SDBV01 (sample SAMN10402039, study PRJNA504765) | marine sediment metagenome | isolation source: marine sediment core GS10_PC15, 223 cmbsf | place: Arctic Ocean: Southern Knipovich Ridge | collected 2010
GACATGTATTATATGACACAAAATTACGACAGGGTGCTGCTTTCTTTTGCAAAGTGGGGAGTGGACCCTGCCGATATGCCGATAACCAAATTCGGTAAGCCGCAGGACCTCGGCGAACACATTCACTTAACGGCCCGCACTTTTCAGGCATTGCCCTGTATAAATGCCGGGGACCCTGAAAATGCTATTGCCGACATGAATGAAATGGGAAAACTTTACTACGAGGATCCTGCCGACGATGCTTTTGCATGGGGTGCGGTATACAATGCAGCCATGGCGTTAGCAATGCTTCCCGATGCCACAGTTGATTCGGTGATCGAAGATGCGCTGAAGTATGCATCGCCTGAAATTGCCGCAGAGATCACCCATGCCTTAGCCATAACTGAAAAATATAACGACCCAATGAACAGGGATATGTGGCAGGAATTAACGGATATGTATATGGATCCTGAAAGCAAATACTATGCATTTGATAGAATTGAGAAATACCAGAATTCAAGCGTTTATGAAAACGTTAGTTATGCTTTCGCCTTATTTAAAGCCACCAATGCAAATGTCAGGCAAAGTGTGCTCATTGCGACCAACAGAGGATACGATACCGATTGTACCGCAGCAAGTGCCGGAGCACTTTGCGGAGCGCTGTCAGGTTCGGCCGGGATACCACAGGACTGGATACTCACTCTTGATGCAGGCACTGCCAATAATCCTTACACTAATGCACATTTCACTAATAAGGCTACTGCCGACGGGCTGTATAGAGCATTGCAAAATAAGGTATATAGAATGGAAGAAGAACTTAAGGATTTAAAAAACAATGGCACGATCGCGTCAAAGGCGCAAGCCGATAAGCTGGAAAAGTATGTGAAACTTATGAAAAAGTGGAACGTGATAGAATAGTTCCGGGACAAGTTACAATAACACCAACGCAACCAACAAATCATGCCTGTCGCGTCGTAGTGAAACGAAGACGGGTCATCCTGAGCGAATTTGTGTTGCCTTGGAATCTGTGTTTTACAATTTCAACCATCTTTACTTAGACAAATCGTAAATCAAGAGGTTATCACCCTAAAGGGTGCGAAGGACCTACTTAATCAGTTTACGCCTTAGCTTGCACCCAAGGTGGTGAAAAATTCCACAGTTAGTTTATGCCTTAGGTGCCCCCACAATTTATTGCGGGGGTTCAATAATAAATTGAATTCCTCTACCATCTAATATCTAAAACCTATTATCTCAGATACAATTCATGCCTTAGGTACGGGATCTGCCAGCCCCTGCTCCATCGCAGCCGGCGTAGGCAACCCCAGGCACCCCTCAGGTATCACAAGGCATACGTCTTAATAATTCATTGCTGTTTTGTTCCATGGACTGCTGCATCAGCGGTTTTCTGCCCTTTTTCTGAAAGATATCTAATTCCCCCTGCAATTTCAATAACAGCCACAATTATGGTCGCAGTGAGAGCCATTCCGAAGCAAGCCTTTTCACCAAAAGCCGGGCAAATTGCATAGCATGATAGGCCCGCAAATAGTGACGAAAGCAAAGCAGCACCAAGCATTTGAAATGTGTGCACGCTTGATGGTTTAAGGGCGGAGAAGTCAGTGGATGTATACAACTGATTATTCTTGAAGCCACTGGCTTCAGTATCCATGAGAAAACCACGGATTGCATTAAGTTGACGTGCAATGTAAACGAAATACAGACGGTTCTGGAGCATTGCCATAAAAAGAAGTAGCGTGGCGATAAAAACAATTATTGAAAGAAATGCTTGGCATCCGAAAAAACCTTGCGTTGGTCCCTTTAAAAATTTGAAAACTGCAAACTGCGCAGTAGCAACGGCAGAAGTTAAACTAAAAAGATACTTCAGCAGATCTTCATGTCGTTTGTCGTAAAAACGCAACTGCTCAAAACACAATTCATATTCCTTCATGAGAAACTCAGTTGATCCAGACATATTTTTCCTTTGACCTCAAAAGGTCCATTTAAGGCTTCCATCAATATCGGTTCTGTAAACTTTTTTGCTGGTATTATCTCGGTACCGCCGCATTGCAGTTGAATGGGGTACATTCTTATATTTGCCTGATTTAGTAGATACTGTTGTGTAGGATGCATTGCAAGCCTTGATGAAATCAATATCTGCACCGTTAAGGCTACCATGATGACTGGCGTGGAGGATGTCATTGCATATATTTGTTGTGTTATCTGCAATATACTTGAGGCTTGTATCGGATGCATCGCCTGTAAATAGACACTTTCGTTTGCCGAGTTTCGCATGGACAATAAGGCTAGCATCATGGATTTCGCGAGTATCAGATTTTGCTATATGTGTAGCTGGTCCCAACATGAAAAAACTTAATCCATCAATTTCCCACCAAGGGTTTTCGAACTGCGTCTGCCGATAGGGAGTGTGGATTGTTGTTCCTTTTTTTTCGAAGTAGTCACGGTAAGATTTAAAGTCCTGCCACTCTTGGTATTCCACACTGCTATCATTATAAAGGCGTACATATGGTGAGTAGATAAGGTGGGTAATCTTATAGCCATTGTCTTTAAGGTATCCAAGCCCGTCGAAGTGGTCATAGTGTTGATGAGTTATGAAGACACCTCGCAGATTTTTATTTGCCGGAAGCAAATCAGAGTGATCGCTAATCCCGCAACAGTCGACGAGAAAAGTATAATATTCTGACTTAATGACTGTGCAATCAGCACAACCTACTTGCAGATGGTGTAATTCTCCCATATTAGCTCCTTTCAATGTTTCATAGTATATCCGTGATAGCAATTGGGGTCAATATAATAACTAGCAGTGAACCTAAAACAGCAGGTGCATACCTTGCTTTTAATGTGTATTCATCAAATTACATTCCATTCTTCAACCTCTGTATAAAATGGTAAGGGTTCGACTGCAGCATAACCTCCTCGACTTGGCGCGTTTTGAAGGTCATTAAATGGAAATACTAAATGTTGTCCCTTTGTTGTACCCACGCATGCCCCGCGTCGATTGAGAGCATTTATAACTTTTTTAGCAGGATGCTTAGGATTTCCTTTTATGGCACAAGATATTAAAGCTGTTTTTTTATTTTCATTATTATCAAGCTTTGGCCCTACCAGTCGATTTAGAATTGTTGGGCCAACATTTTTTTTACTCCCATGATGTGGAACCTGTATAAAATTGAAGTCCTCATGCGTAATTTTATTTGCTTCTAATAAATCTGCAACCTCAGTCAAAGCAGGAATACCGGCATCGCCAGTAAAGAGAAAATTTTTGTTGCCAACGTCCAATAAAGCAATAGCGCTAGAGTTATTTTCGGCACTAGTTTCCCCGCTATCATTCAAAGTTTCTTTAGCCCAGTTTTCGGAAATCATGGAAACAACTTCCTTGACTATTTCACCAATACCTTTTAATAAGGAAATACGAGAACTTTTCGATTTTGGCGTACTGGCAAAATCAGGCAATAAACTTTCGTAATATTCCTTTGTTGGTCCAGCAATGTCAATTCTACCGAAACCAAAATCTTTGTATACCCCGACAAATGGTTCAATGATAGGAATACCTTTTTGATTAGCAATTTTTTCAAGTTCCCTTGCAGTATCTAACGACTTCCTGAGATTTTCCCGGACACTCTTATCAGTAACACGACCATCTTCAAACCATTTTGATATATTATTAGTATGTTCTTCATCCCATGGTCTATGCATCCAAAGTTCTTTAACTTTCATCTCTGTAAGTACCGTTTCAAGACCCGCCGTATGATCTCCATGGGGATGTGTTGCAATCACAAGATCGATAGTATCTGTGTTATCGTAATGTTCCCTAATGAGATTAATTAGTCTTTGACCATCATCCTTAAACCCACCGTCAATTACTACAACCACCTGTTCGGCCCTTTTCCCGAACAGATTTCCAAACCGCAAGGCTATAGCATCTCCGCTTTTACTTTCATCACCAACTGCTAAGAAATCTACTTCATATCCCATTTTATTGTCCTCTAAAAACATGCGCAAACATCGCGCAACTAATATTACACGTGGAAAACGTCGAAGGCAGGAAATTCAACAAAAGAGTTTTCTGCCCTACGACCCTTCCATTTCTGCGACCGGCTACATCGTCGATCTGCTAATAATTATTTGCTCTGTTCATTATGTTTTGGTTGGGTTCTTTTGATTGCGGCGGCTTCTATTTTTCTTGCCTCAGCAATACTGCCAACCTGTTGAATTTGAATCTTGGCACCGGGAACATAATCCTTCCCGCCTGGCAAATGTTCCCCAAGCCTGTCCTGTACACGTCCTTTCTTTGCGGCACCAATATAATTGATCTTTCCGCCCGGCGTTTTGTACTGGTAGACCACAGGTTTATTGTCTGGGAGTTTACCAATACCTTTTATATTATTGTTCACTGTTTTTTTAGCCATCGTTACAACCTTTCCTATCTTAAAATATGCATAGACTTTCCATGCTATCAATTTGCACCTATAGCGAAAAAAAAAGCTTGAACAGACTAAATGCTTGCCGAGCAATCCTTCGCTTTTGATCATCATCCCTACCCCGATACCCTATACTATAATAACATGAAATACAAATACAAGAACATTTTGTAAAAAAAATACTATATTGTCATAAGTGTTTAAGTGGTAACTACTTACGTGCACAAAATATTGTATGCTCTCCATCCTGCAACCCACTACCTATGGACATCACTGAGGTTTTCAATTTAATCTCTGTGGCAAAAAACACCTTTTAATCCAGCCGAAGGTTTACGCCCTGGGTGCTGGAATATCTTTTCCTGACCGCTGACTGCTGACTGCTGAATGCTAATATCATCCTGTTTCATCCTGTCTAAAAAACAGCTTCTATCTTTTCTTTAAACCCTAGCTTTCATCCTGTCATCCTGTCTAAAAAACTCTTTTAAATCTACTAACATTTAAGATATAAACTATCCAGTCCACCTTTACAGCCCCCAAACCCACTATTAAGCGTTTTTTCCTACTCACGTTTTTTCCAATTAGTGCGCGCAAAGTGCGCTGTGGTGCGCTGTGGTGCGCGCATTTGTATTTTTTTTCCACTTTTTGCATAAAAGCGCGCGTTTTTTCGTAAGTTCTTTCTGTCATTTTTCCCGCAACAAAACGACTCCTCTTTACCACTTCTAGCTCTTTTACCGGCCGTTTTACCCCCGTCACGGCCGTTTTACAGACTCCACGCCTCTCCTTGATCGGCTCGGATACCCCCCAAAAGTTTTTTGCGCGCATTTTTCACTTTTTTTCTATTCACGACTTTTATTGTCTAATATCTAAAACCTATTATCTAGATTCTATCTCCGATGCGATTTATGCCTAAGGTAAGCATCGGCCGCCTGTCAAGATGGCCGAAACCCTTGCCAAAAATGGCAGTCAAAACCGTTATCAATGTCAAAAAATCGGAAAATCGCGATTTTTGTTGTATTTTTTAATCAATATAAACCATTCCAAACAAAACACTTACGAACCTGTTTGCCCAAACAGCCATATATGAGCTTTTAATTGGTACTATCTTTGCTATAAGATGTACCTTTGGAAACTAAATTAAGGATTTCTAATTAATATATAGGAGTAACAGAAATGGCAGCAAAAGATTTAGCATTTGAATCGGATGCACGCACTGCATTGCTGGCAGGCGTAGAGAAGCTCGCAGCCGCGGTTAAGTCCACCCTCGGACCCCGAGGCAGAAACGCGATCATCGACAAGGGATGGGGCGGACCGACCGTCACAAAGGACGGAGTAACCGTCGCCGAGGAGATCGAACTCCTCGACAAAGCCGAAAACATGGGCGCACAGCTCGTCAAAGAGGCAGCGAGCAAAACTTCAAAGATCGCCGGGGACGGAACCACGACGGCGACTGTTTTGGCTGAGGCTATGTTTCGCGAGGCCTTTCGGAATCTGGCGGCAGGTGCCGATGCTATGAGCCTTAACCGCGGAATGCAAAAGGCGGTTGCAGCAGCGGTCGAAGCGTTGCAGAAACTGGCTAAGCCTATCGATATCGCTAAAAAAGACGATATCGTCAACATCGCTTCAATCTCGGCAAACAACGACGTGGAGATCGGCAAGAAGATGGCAGAGGCATTCATGCGAGTCGGCAAAGACGGCGTTATCACCGTCGAAGAGGGCAAGAGCCTTGATACGACAGTCGAATACGTCGAAGGTATGCAGTTCGACAGGGGCTACCTTAGCCCGCACTTTGTCACCGATCCGGATAAGATGACCGTCGAATTCAACAAACCTTATATCCTTGTATTTGAAGACAAGATCAGCTCGGTGGCTAAGCTGGTGCCCTTGCTGGAAGCAGCAGCGAAGAGCAAACGCCCATTACTGATCATCTCAGAGGACGTCGAGGGTGAAGCGCTTGCAACGCTGGTAGTCAATAAGCTTCGGGGCGTATTACAGGTAGCAGCGGTAAAGGCGCCGGGGTATGGCGATAAGCGTAAGGCCATGATGGAAGATATCGCGATCCTTACCGGTGCGGATCCAATCTTTAAAGACCTGGGTATCGATCTTGAAAGCGTTGGCATCAAACAGCTTGGTCAGGCCAAGAAGATTACTATCGATAACGACTGTACGATCATTATCGAAGGTGCAGGGGCCGAGGAAGGTATCCAAGGCAGGATCAAACAGATCAAGAACGAGATCGACAACTCAACGAGCGATTACGACAAAGAGAAACTTCAGGAACGGCTTGCCAAGCTTACCGGCGGAGTGGCACAGATCAATGTTGGCGCTGCGAGCGAAGCTGAGCTGAAAGAAAAGAAGGCACGTATCGAAGACGCACTGCACGCGACACGAGCAGCTATCGACGAAGGAATCGTGGTCGGCGGCGGGGTTGCACTGGTTAGATGCGTAGCAGCAGTCGAAGCTTTGAAACTTAAAGGCGACGAGGCTACCGGAGCGGCAATCGTAGCACACGCATTGAAAGCTCCGTGTTACTGCATCGCAACAAACGCAGGTAAGGTCGGTAACTTAGTCGTTAACAAAGTGGCAGAGGGCAAAGGCGGATTCGGTTATAACGCTGACAAAGATAAATTCGAGGACCTTATCGCAGCAGGCGTTATCGACCCGGTTAAAGTAACACGTATCGCATTGCAGAACAGTGCATCTGTTGCAGGGCTTCTGCTGACGACCGACTGTGTTGTATCCGAGCAGCCAAGCGACGACGCGGCAGGCGGAATGCCTGGCGGGATGCCTCCTGGAATGGGCGGCATGGGAGGCGGTATGGGAGGCATGGGCGGCGGAATGCCTGGCATGGGCGGCATGGGAGGCATGATGTAATCGTGACTCGTGATTCGTGACTCGTGATTCGTCCGCCTTTGGCGGTGCTGACCTGCGGTCAGCTTAAAGCTTTTTTGGCCACAGAGGACACAGAGAAGCACAGAGAAAAGAAAAATGGAATCGCCTTTGGCGATGCTGATTAAACAAAAATTCAGATGACAAAATAAAAACTAGATACAGGAGTGTAATATGAAGCTTAAACCTTTGGATGACAGAGTAGTGATCAAGCCTAACGAGGCAGAAGAAGTAACCGCCGGCGGAATCGTTCTGCCGGACAGTGCAAAAGAGAAGCCCTTGATGGGTAAGATCGTTTCGGTCGGTTCCGGTAAGCTGCTGGAAAACGGAACCCGCGCCAAGCTTAGCGTTAAGAAGAACGACGTTGTTCTCTTCAGTAAGTATGGCGGAAGCGACGTTGAGGTTGACGGCGTAGAGTACAAGATCATGCGCGAAAGCGAGATACTTGGAATAGTTGAAAAATAAACTGACTTAATGAATTTCCGCCGGACGGAAATGGAGGTTTTACAAAAATGGCAAAACAAATGATGTTTGAGGATGCAGCAAGAGGTCAGCTTAAAGACGGTTTGAGTCAGTTGGCCAGTGCTGTAAAGGTTACAATGGGGCCGACGGGTAAGAACGTGCTTTTGCAAAAGAGCTTCGGCTCGCCTCGGGTTACCAAAGACGGTGTTACGGTAAGTAAAGAGATCGAGCTGCCGGAGGCGTTTAAGAATATGGGCGCTAAGATGGTTAACCAGGTTGCAAGCAAGACATCCGACGTTGTGGGCGACGGGACGACGACGGCTACCGTACTTGCTGAGGCGATCTATGTTGACGGTTTGAAGTATGTGACATCGGGAGTGAACCCTGTTGCAGTGCAAAGAGGTATCAACAAGGCCGCACAGGTTGTAGTTGATTTTATTGCAGAGACCGCCAAACCAGTTAAAGATAACAAGGACATTGAAAAGGTCGCTACCATCAGCGCCAACAACAGCCCTGAGATCGGCAAGAAGCTTGCTGAGGCGATGAAGGCTGTGGGCAAAGAAGGTGTTGTCGAGATCGAAGAGGGTCAGGGACTTGAGACAGAGCTTAGCGTTGTCGAAGGTATGCAGTTCGATAAGGGTTATATCAGCCCTTACTTTATGACCGATGCCAATTCGATGGAAGCCGTTTTCGAGGACGCTTATGTCCTGCTGCACGAAAAGAAGGTTTCTAACATTCGCGAGCTTATTCCATTGCTGGAAAAGGTCGCACAGGTTGGTAAAGCCTTAGTTATCGTTGCAGAGGACGTTGAAGGTGAAGCACTCACCGCTTTAGTAATCAACCGGCTTCAGGGCGTTTTGAAAATATGTGCTGTAAAGGCACCGGGGTTCGGCGACAGGCGTAAGGCTATGATGGGCGACCTTGCGGTGCTTACCGGCGGAGAAGTTATTACCGAGGACCTGGGCATTAAACTTGAGACAGTCGAGCTTGCTCAGCTTGGAACGGCTAAGAAGATCATCGTGGGCAAAGATGACACAACGATCATCGAAGGCGGCGGAAAAAAGGACGACGTTAAAACCCGCTGTGACCAGATCCGGAACCAAATGGAAAAGACGACGAGCAGTTATGACAAAGAAAAACTTCAGGAAAGACTCGCAAAACTTACCGGCGGTGTTGCTATCGTAAAGGCAGGGGCACCGACCGAAGCTGAGATGAAGGAAAAGAAGGACCTGCTGGACGATGCGTTCCACGCGACTAAGGCGGCTGTCGAAGAGGGAATTATCGCCGGCGGCGGGACGATCTTCCTTCGTGCGATACCCGAAGTCGTAAAAGCCAGAAAAAGTGCTAAAGGCGACGAGAAAATCGGTTACGATATTCTGTGTAAGGCTCTTAAGGCGCCTACCAGACAGATCGTCGATAACAGCGGCGGCGAAGGTGAAGTTGTCGTCGAACAGCTTCTGGAGAAAAGCGGCAATATCGGCTATGACGCCAACAAGGGTGAATTCGTCGATATGCTCAAGGCAGGTATCATCGATCCTGCGAAGGTTGCCCGGATCGCGTTGCAGAACGCCGCATCGGTTGCCGGTCTTATGCTGACGACGAATGTTGTTGTCACCGACCTTAAAGACGACGATATTGAGAATGCTGCGACAGGAGCAATCGTTTAATTGTGGTTCATAGGATTTCGCGGATTACACAGATTTCGAAAAAGGTTTGACGCTTAAAGATCAGTTGCTGCATACGCAGAAAAGATACAGTAAAATCGAAGCGGTTTTTTTGCCACAGAGAAAAAAGAGGTCGCAGAGGACACAGAGGGATTTTTTAAAAAGAATAAAAAATCCAAAAAGATGATGTGATATCGCCGTTGGCGATGCTGATTTTATTAAAAGTATTAAATGTTCGGCGGGCGGCAAGGATGCTGTCCGCCGGGCTTTGTTTTTTCAGAAGGCTTCTTTTAGATGGCTAAGCGAGATTACTATGAGGTTCTTGGGGTTGGTAAAGGCGCATCGGCTGACGAGATCAAGAAATCATACCGCAGGATGGCGATGAAGTTTCATCCCGATAAGAACCCCGACAATAAGGACGCTGAAGGGAAGTTCAAAGAGTGCGCGGAAGCTTATGAGGCGCTCAGTGACACGGAAAAACGTCAGAGGTACGACAGGTACGGTCATGACGGTCTTCGCAATATGGGGATGCATGATTACTCGCATATGAAGTGGCAGGATATTGGATTTAATGGTATCAATGTTGAGGATATTCTTGGCGGGTTTGCCGATATGTTCGGCGGCGGTCGCGGCGGAAGTCGCGGCGGAAGGCGCGGGCCGTCGCGTGGGTATGACCTTGAGACGACGGTCGAGCTTTCACTGGAAGATATAGCTAGCGGAGCGAAAAAGACTATTGAGTTTACGCGTCAGGATACTTGCGATAGCTGTAACGGCGCCGGGAGTGCGAAAGGCAAGGCACCTGGGAGATGCCCGCAGTGTAAAGGCAGCGGGCAGGTTCAGGCGGCGGGGCTTGGCGGGCTGTTCCAGATGGTCTCGACGTGCCAGCGGTGCGGGGGGACGGGGCAGGTTATAACCGATCCTTGCAGGAAGTGCCGGGGCGTTGGGACGGTAGCGAAAAAACGAACGGTGGAGATAAAGATACCGGCAGGTGTGCATGAGGGACAGGGGATACGAGTATCGAGCGAAGGTGAGCCGGGCAGAGGGGGCGGGCCCCGGGGCGATCTGTATTGCTATGTACGGGTCAAGGCGCATCCGTTCCTTATGCGAGACGGCAATAACCTGGTCGCGACGGTGCCGATAAGCTTTACGCAGGCGGCGCTCGGGGCGATGGTCGAGGTGCCGACGCTGGCAGGGACACGACAGCTAAAAGTTCCGCCGGGGACGCAGCACGGAAGCGTGTTCAGGATAAAGGGCGAGGGATTAAAGGACCTGCGGTCGGGACGAAAAGGCGATGAGCTGGTGCAGGTGCATATAGAGGTTCCGCGAAAACT
>SDBV01012728.1_pt1 | contig 10758 bp, 7 predicted proteins | sample 2277081 | NCBI WGS metagenome assembly SDBV01 (sample SAMN10402039, study PRJNA504765) | marine sediment metagenome | isolation source: marine sediment core GS10_PC15, 223 cmbsf | place: Arctic Ocean: Southern Knipovich Ridge | collected 2010
CTTAATGCGTCGAGATAGACCCCATTCTTTTTCAAAGATTTTTTCCGTTGTGAGGAAGCAATCTTGGCAACTGAATCAAAAATAACGTCATAAATTTCACCGTGATCATTGAAATTCTCCTGAGTATAATCAATGACCTTATCTGCTCCGAGAGATTTTATCATTTCCAAATTCCCGGTGCTACACACACCTGTAACCTCTGCTCCAAAGTATTTGGAAAGCTGTACGGAGTATGTACCCATGCTTCCCGAAGCTCCATAGATAAGAACTTTTTGCCCCTCTTGTATATTTGCTTTTCTAAGAATAAGCAATGCTGTTAATGCTCCGTTTGAAACGGGGGCAACTTCCTCATAGGTCATATTGCTTGGTTTCAACGCCAGAAGCCCATCTTCAGGCATGCATATGTACTCTGCATAAGCACCAAACTTAAACCCTTGGTAAGCGGATGCGAACACCTGATCACCTTTCTTATACAGTTTTACATCTATTCCAATTGCATCAATTTCTCCTGCTAGATCCATTCCCAGTATCTTGTTCCTAGGCCCTTTAAATCCCATCATTAATCGCATCATGGGCTTGAAAAAGAAATCTTTCACGGGTCCTAAACCAGGCTTGAGACTCCGAATTTTCGCATCTCCCACATGTGCTGTCGTAGCATAAATTCTTATGAGAACCTCATTGTCCCTGGGTGTAGGCTTATTCACCTCTTGTAGTTGTAGGACTTCCGGAGGGCCATATTGTGTGCATACAATTGCTTTCATTTTTTCCATATCAACATTTATTAGTTCTAGAGAAATTATTTCTGTTTCCTAATTACGCACCCCGCATAATATATTTAGCTAATAGGATATCAATTGATAATCTGAGGGTCTATGCGCTTTGTTGCTTTTCCTAAACGCATGGGCTTTCATATACATAACGGTGGAACTAAGCCGCCGCTTCAGCGGTCGGCTTTAGTGATTTGTTCCACAGGATTCATTTTATTGCATTAACCAGTTAATAAGTCCACAATTGCCTGTCCATATCGGTGACAAAATTTAGTCCATCAAATCCCATTAACTATTTGTTTGATGCACTCAATAATTCTTTGATACCTTTCCTCACGTGTTTCATAAAACAGATTGCCAAGAATGGCTTCGTGCATACCTCTATCGTCCAGGATTCTTTGAAGTTGTTCCTCCAGGTAGGGCCTTACGTCATCTGGTACTTCGGCCAATTGTTCAACAATATCTGTTCGATTGTCCAACACATAAATAATATCTTCAAAATCATGACTTGTTCTTGGGTCTTTGGCACCCCTGTCATTATAGGCAGAGAACTTTGAAGCTAAAAAGTATGGCAATGGTAGAATCTGAATCTTTTGATCGTTAATATCTAACGTTTCTCTTTGAGCAAATCCTGGTGAAAACCATGGGTTGGCAGGTGCCCAGCCAACAGCTTTTGTACTCATTACATCTACTTTGATGTCTTCGTACAGGAAACGACAGATTACATCATCTTCCGGAGATTGTTTGAATCCTTTCCGGATTAGCTCTTCCCGGATAGATTCTAGGTCACCTAATGAAGCAATGGCAAGGCTAATGTCCACATCTTTTGTTGGTCGAACATCATCCGCTGCAGGATCGTTAATATATAAGCCTATTGTTGCGCCCCCTACAAATACTACCTGCTCATTCATTTCCCCAAGTGCAAATGCAATTTTGCGAATAACCTCCCGATTGATGGTAGTGTTCGTTACCATATCCTGTTTTTCAATTCCTGAACAGCCATATTTTTCTCTCTTGCCTTTCCTACCCGCAATGCATCTGCCAAGGCAAGCAGGGCATGTAATTGCTCATCATCCAGTGCCGCCTGTGGCACAGTGGCATACAAGGGGGTAATGCCATGTCCTCTTACATTACCTTTGGCAAAAGGCCATACGTAATCTTCGCCACTGCTTATCTCCTTATTTAGGGGTGCAGTTGAATGTGCAGTAGGTATGCCTCGTACTACAGCTCCCGGCTTGGCAGGAAAGACAACCGCCAGCCCGTATTGCAGAAAATCATACAGTGCCTGCCGCATCACTTTTTTGCCGTTATCGTCGAGTAAACCTGCATACTTGGAGCGGGCTACTGACTGACTTACTTCACTCTGGCTCATTTTCAACGAATGGGCCAGAGGTATCTGCTGCCAATTATCATTGTTCAGTGCTATGACTTTGAGCAGAACAACCACATCCTGCGGCTTCATGCTATATTGAGACTGTCTCATTCAAACTTTCTTTATCGCATATTGCGATATGCGATATTACGAACAAAAACCCTATTTGACAAACTCATAAGACAATATATCGCGTATCGCGATTGGCGATAATATGGTGATCATTGTTTTGTTCTTCATTTGCCACAACTATCGAATAACAACCTTCATATATTAATTCCTGCCCCCTTTTACTCACCTGTCAATCCTGTGGAACGGTGGAACTAAGCCGCCGTAGCGTGGCGCGGGCTTTGCCTTTCTGCAAAGGGCGTGACACGCGTAAGCGGTCGGCTTTAGTGGATCCTAAGTTTACAATCTCATTATATTAGTTGAACTAATCAGAAAGAACAAAAGAGAGGATTAAGGTTAAGTTAGTGAATGAGCCTGAAGCTCGAGAACAATGTTAATTCCCTCTCTTTTCTACCACAATTCTGAACAGTTCATTGTTATAGTTTCCTTACCCTTTTTTCAATTGTTTCCCTGATTTTGTCATAGGTTAAGGGCGGCCTCTTGTAAATGTTCTTGTCATCAACAAACAGCCCATCCGATAAGCCCCATTCCCGCACGGTTTCGCGACTAGTCATATCGATTTCACGGAAGACTACCTTATCCCCAAGTTCGCTACAAATCTTCTTTGCCCGTTCGATCATGCCATTTATTCCAGAACACCAGCCATGTGACAAAGCCGTTACGGCTACTTTCCCAGGAATCTGTTCAGGCTTTTTCTTTGCTCTGATCCAACGGGGAGAACGGGTTTCCTCTGTGAATGTTTTCCACAATAATACACTAATTCCTTTTCGATCCACCTTGCGATACCCTTGCTTCCTCAAATCACCACGTCCCTTTTTATGGCCATGTACCCAAATACAATAAACGAAATAGAGATCTTCTCCTTCAATCCAGGAATGTTCAATTGGAGCATATTGGATCATGCCTGCAACAATCCCGGCATCATTACGCGCTAGCTTCACCCGGAGACCTTTTTCTTGCATATTTTTATACCAACACTCCTTCCGACAGACACCATCTTTTATCTCATCAGACCACTCTTCCAGACATGTGAAATAGTCCATCCTGGTTTCTTCCGTTAGGTCAAGGATTTTCATTGTATCGGACTTTGCTTGTTTCTGAAACTATAACATATATTTTACTGCCAATAGCAGCATAAAAAACTAAAATCAGCATATTATCCAGGTAATCCAATATAAAATTCACGTTTGCAATATAATATGATTTATATGAGCTGATTGTGGCAAAATGGTGGAAAAAACCGACAACCTGACCACTTCAGGCCGATTCTGGTTGACCAGGTAAATGCCTTGATATCCTGAAGTTTACCTAAAATATCTCATTCCGGGGAAGGATGGTCAACGCTTCCGGTTTTCCCAATATGTTCCGTCATTAACTTTTGCAGGAACAAGTCGCAGGAGGAATGTTCCCCTGGAGAAGATTCATCTGTTCAATCCTGTTCCTTCGTTTTTCAAAACAGAGATCGCAGGAGGAGAATTGCCGAAGGTCCCAGGTATCAACAAATACCATTCCGGCATTCAGGTTGATCCCGTATTCATGGACTTCCTCAAGTGACCGGAGTTCCGGAGGGGTAAAGTGTCCACTCCTCTGAAGCAGATCCATGGCTCCGTTTCCTGCTCTTGTGGGAATAACGATACAGCTTTCGGTTCCCGATTCAAATGCATAGTCCAGGGATTTCCTGGCCCAGTAAATTCCTTCTGTTTCGGACATGAAAGGGGGCCTCAGTAAGATAAATGCGCGTGAACTGATTCCGTTGTCATGTAAGAATTTCACCGACCGTCTGAAATCCTCCGGTTTCATCTTTTTATTGAGTCTGTGAAGTACTTCCGGATGGACTGTTTCCAGGCCCATGGCCACCTGGAGTTGCGGGCGGATCATCCGGGCGAATTGAAGACATCGCTCTCCGGTGAGCAGGGGATGGTTTTCAACAATTACAGTTTCGAATGATTTAACCAAATCTGCAATCCGGGAGTAATCCGCAGGGGGAATGGCTCCCGGATCGAAAAAACTGGAACTGTTGTATAACTTGATAAGCCTGGCAGGTGGAAGTTTTTTGAGTGCCCACTCAATCTGTTTCGGAATGGCTCCCTTTGGCACGGGCCTGTCTGTTGTGTTTTTCCAGAGATCGCACATTAAACAGGCATACCGGCACTCCCTGTTGGTGAGAAAAATGGTGGTCACATCTTCAATGCTTCCCGACAGGGTCCGTTCTTTTTCAGTCAGGAAATGGTAGGGTCTGTAAGGATCGGCCTGGTTTTTACTACCGCGCTGCTTTCGAATCCAATGATCGTCGATTTGATGATCCCTGTGATCATTCATAGAGCCGCTGGAATTCCTGGCGGTAGTCCAGATCCTGATCGGGGAAGTGCTCACTGAATGTTTTACGTGGTACAGCACCATGCTGGAACCTGCGTTTTGGAAAAACCGGCATCTCCAGCCCGGTCACAGCTTTTACACCCAGCTGAACCAATTCACCTTTCAGGTTGTAGAGTTTTTCATGATCCCAGTCTGTCATTTCAATGAAGGGGATACCTTCGGCAATCTCGATCACATTGGGCAGGGTATAGGGGCTGAGTGATTCAAATCCCATACTCTCTATCGGTGCATAAGTCCGCATAAATCCCCGGCTCAGACCACCACTATAGGTAAGCGAGTGTTTCATGCGGTCCACACCCCATCCTTCATGGTACAACATCAGGTTGTTCAGGACACTGCGGATGGTTAACTCAGGGTTTTCCTCAATGGGATAATCCTTCAGGTTCTCATCTCCGCCGTCCCCGTCCAGGATGTATTTCCATTCCGGGTACCTGGAACGGATGCCTTCGAGCAGTGCCATGTTCATGGTCGCAGCCTGGATGTCCAGGGGTTTATAATCCTCCACCACCCTGATGGCCCTTTTCCAATCCAGCATGGAAGCATCCAGTTCAATGGGTTCAAGGAACAATCCCATGCCCAGGCTTTCCAGAAATTTTCGTGCCTGCATCAGATCTTCTCCTCCACCGTCCACACTCAGTGTAAAAGCCTTCAGCCTGGAGGGGCTTTCACCCAGCTCGCGCAGGGCATGATAGGTCAGTATAAATACGGAACCGGAGTCGATCCCGGCAGAGAAACTCACTCCGACAGGACCAGTTTTGGCCTTTGTCTGTAACCATTTTTTAATCTCCTTATACAGTGCTCCCATATATATGGTCCCTATGCTCAGCGGATCTTTTCCTTTCAGGCTGTTGCGCTTTGGTGTAAAAAAGCGTTCATATTGGGGATTTGGATCGGGACAGCCCAATAAATGGATCCTGGTGATATAGTGGGCAGGTGCCATGCGTGTATAGGAGGGGTGGAACTGGTTCTCCAGTCCTTCCGATTTCAAATGGTCATAGATGGCATCGATGCGTTCTCCCACCACAAGGCATGGACCATCGGCCAGTTTGGCGATGAAATAGCGAATGGGCCTTCCAATGGACCGGGCCATATGTACCGATTTTCCCTCCACTGAGATCAGTGCAAACTGGCCGTCAATTTCCCGGACTTTTTTTGCATCGCCGGATCTGACAATCTCCACCGCCTCTTTATGACTCATGTTGTAGATGATATTTTTTTCCGGGTGGGTAAGGTCCACCACGCGACTGATGTTGTGATAGTTATTCATTCGTTTAAAACTTTATAATTATCTGAAAATTTAAAACTCAAATTTAGTCAATGATCTTAATTATCTGCAACCGGTCGCTGTTTTTTGCTGCTACAATCGCCCTTTCACCTTGCTTGCCGAGTTGAATGAGACTGGTTCCTTTTACGTCGCCTTCCATGTACAATCCACTTTCGATGGCCGGGACAGGTTTAAAACCACCATTGCCATCTCCCTTCATGAAGAGTCCGATACTGGCATCGTTCCGGGGAGTTTCAGCTTCAGAGCCGTACAGGTTACCACCCAGAATGAGATCCAATCTCCCATCATGATCGATGTCTGCTGTGATGATGCTGTTGACCGAGGATATCTGGGCCTGGTTTGCAAGTGGACGGAGTTGAAACCTGCCATTCCCAAGGTTCTCCACGTAACAGCTGGCAAAATTTGTGGCTCTGTAATTCAAGGCAGTCTCAAGACTCTCAATACCGTATACATCTGCCAGGGTTGCTTCACCAAAAGAATTGTAGGTTGGGAACTTCTGTTTAATGAATGGAAGCTGGTTGGATGAGCAGGTACGTCCCCGTACCGGGTATAGTGTTTCGCTGTCGTAATAGCCCAGTACAATGTCAAAGGTGCCGCTGTTATCAAAGTCTTTGGCATAAACCTCAAATGGCTTATCTGCGCTGGCATCATACTTATAATTCAATCCCAGGTTCCCTGCCACAAGATCCAGGTCTCCATCCCCGTCAAAATCTTCTGCAACTATACAGTTCCACCATCCAACATCCTCAGCAAGCCCGGATTCATGGGTGATATCCCGGAATCCGGATCCACTGTTTTGAAGGATCCTGATGGACATCCATTCTCCAACCAGAACCAGGTCAGGTGAACCGGATCCTTGCAGATCGATCCATATGGCATCGGTCACCATACCTATTTCGTTGAGCACCGGAGCTATTTCCATGGTCACATCGGTGAATGAAATGGTTCCGTTGTGGCTGTCGTTCCTCAGCATATGACTGGAGACCGGAACCGGATACATACCGGGCTTCTGCCGTCCCCCCACAAAGAGATCCAGGTCGCCATCTCCATCATAATCACACGCCCTTACACATGAACCGCTCCCTGTCATCTCAGGCAGGGCATCTGTGTCTTTTTTAAATGCACCTTTTCCATCATTCACATAGAGCCGGTCCTGTAGCTTTGGTGAACCCTGTTCATACTCGTTACCACCGCTCACCACGTAAAGGTCAAGGTCCCCGTCTGCATCTGCATCAAAGAAGGTGGCTTTCATATCCTCAAACATAAGATCTGCTGACCATGGATCAGGATAGGAATCCGTAAATCCATCCTCCTTTTGAAGAAATAGTTTACCACTGCTACCGATGGCACCACCGATATAAAAATCCTCCAATCCGTCATTATCAACATCACCAACAGCGAGGGCTGGTCCGAGGGTAGACATCCGGTGCGGAAGCAAACTTTCTCTCTCGTAATCGTTGAATACGTTCTCCTTATGCAGGTGGACCAACCCCATCTCTTTGGTAACATCCCTGAAAGGGAGTTGAAGTGGAGCTGTATAGGTGTATTTTCGGTCGGCATCTCCGTATGCCACAACAATGGTTCGGTTGGTGCTGACATTGGTAAGTACCTGGCTGTTTCCGTCGGGCCAAATCACCATAACCTCCTGTAGTTTAGCCTGATCTCCCATTCCAAAATGGAGAACCGGGCTAACCGAGGACTGAAATCCGCGGGTCAGGTACTGTTCCAGCATCTGGGTCTCATTCTCTCCTTTGATGATGATCCGGGTCCCTATTCCCACAGGATTTCCGGGAGGGCCCTGAAGGTTGAACTGTACATAGTTACCCGTGTTGTATTTCCTTGCCTGGTTTTCATAAATGAAGGAGGGACCACCCGAATTGTTGACCACAATGTCCAGGTCGCCATCATTGTCCAGGTCCGCATAGGCTGTTCCGTTTGAACAGGTTAGAAGTTCCTCTACCCAGACTTCATTCATCTTCTCAAAGGTGATGTCTCCCCGGTTTCGGAAAAAATAGTCGTTCTTCTTCCTGTCGGGGAGCTGGTCGAGTATATTGGTGAAATACTCTTTTTCATCCAGTTTTTCTTCCTTGTAATCCACAAACATCCGGTTCCTGTAGGTGAGGTAATCCACGTTGATCAGGTCTCCTTTGATACCGTTGGCCACGTACAGGTCCTTTAAACCGTCATTGTCCATATCAAATACAAGGGGGGCCCAGCTCCAGTCCGTGTTTGAAATACCTGTGATCCGGGCAATGTCTGAGAACAGAGGAACCCCGTTTTCATCGGATACTCCGTTATTGACCTGCAGGGTATTGAACATATATTGCTGGTGCTGATCAAGATCCACCAGTGTTGTAAACAACAGTTCATTCATGCTTCCCATACTGGCTTTGATGCTGAAGTTATCTTCGGCCGTCATGTCCAGGGTAAAAAGATCGGTCCATCCGTCGTTGTTAAAATCGGCGAGATCGTTGCCCATGGATGCATAGGAGATATGCGCAAAGGCTTCATGAATGCCGGGTGTAAATGTCCCATTCCCGTTGTTCATATAAAGTTCATCCTTCCCGGTGAAATCATTGCTGACAAATATATCGGGCCATCCATCGTTATTTACATCACTTATGGCGATTCCGAGGATACACCTTAGCATGTTATTGATCAGTCCGGCTTCCGCTGATACATCCACATATTTTCCGTCCTGGTTCTGATAGAGCCGTTCACCCGTTTCTGTGCTTTCGGTCTGTAACAAGGTGGGCAGTTCGGCAAATGAGTAATCGACCTGATGGTGGTTGGCCAGGACCATATCCAGGTCTCCGTCAAGGTCATAATCAAAAAAGGCAGCCTGGGTCGAATACATGTCTATATCCAGGTTATACTTACTGGCTTCGTCTACAAAAACGGGGATTCCGTTCTGGTCATTTCCCTGGTTCAGGTAGAGTGCATTGGCCTGTTGGGCCGATACAAAATAGATGTCCTGGAGCCCGTCATTGTTAAAGTCTGCGATGGAGAGTCCCGACCCGTTGTAAAAATAGACGTCGTTGACAGAATTATGAGCAAGATCCTCTGTGAGCCTGTTCTCGAAATTGATCCCGGTCTGTTCCGGCGTCAATACTTCAAACAACCGGATGGTTGAGGGATCGATTCCTGATGGGTCTTTTTTATCGCTTTCATTCCTGCAGGAAACAATTATCAATGTCAATAACCATAACAAATACCAATTCTTCATAGCCTTACATGTTTAATCTTTATAAGGGGTGTCAGGGTTGTATTACTTGAGGGCACCTAAAAACTAGTTTTTGGAGGTGCCTTTGATTCCGCTGCCCTGTTTGAGGATCAGGTAACGGTCAATTTCAGGTCCGGGAAACATTTCCTTTGTCCCGTCGGACCAGATGATTTCCAGCCGGTCAATTTTTTTATTTTTTCCCAGTCCGATGTGGAGCCTCGGATCACTGTTGGTGAGGTAGGTTGTGGTCCACTGGTTGATAAAGACGGCGGTTTTATTTTTCGTATGAACGATTACCCTGGCCCCGATGGCTGATGCAGGGCCTGACTTGCCTTCCAGGGTAAGGCCGAGCCAGTGGTTGCCGTTCCTGCAGTCGTTTCTCAACAGAACCGCAGTGGCTTTCAGATCCACGTGGGATACAATGATGTCCAGGTCTCCATCGTTGTCGTAGTCCCAGATGGCAGCTGCCCGTCCGGAGCGTTTTTCGGAAAAATAGGGACTTATTTCCCGTCCAACATTGGTGAAGTTTCCAGAACCGTCATTTTCCAGCAGCAAAGGATACTGTTCGATCAACTCCTCAGCGGTTCCGTTGGCAGAAAAGATATCCAGGTCCCCATCATTGTCATAATCAAACAGGGCTGACGCCCATTGACCCTTGCCTGAAAATGCAGCAGCCACACCGCTCTTTTCAGTAATATCTCCGAATGTCCCGTTTCCCAGGTTGCGGTAAAGCGCTCCATACCTCAGGTCAGGCACCAGCAGGTCAATCAATCCATCCCCATCCACATCGCCGATGGCTCCGTGCATGGAGCCTGTGGTTTGTCCGTGGCTGTTCACCGCCACACCAATGGCCACGCCAAGTTCACGGAAGCCATTGCCTTCATTGCTGAACATGAAATTGGCCTGATGGTCGTTCCCCTGGAACAGGTCCAGGTCACCATCCCGATCGTAATCGTACACGGTGAGTCCCATGCATTTGGAATCGGGGAAATATAAACCAATGTCAGCGGTAACCTCTTTAAAAGTACCATTCTGCTGCTGCTGGTACATCATGGAAGCCTGGCCGGCATATTCCGACGGATGGGGCATCATGTCTGGGGTGGTGGGGGAGATGTATTCCGGATCAAATGCAAGGAAGTTGCCCACAAAGGCATCCAGGAGTCCATCCCGGTTATAATCCCAGAAGGAAACGCCAACGCTCCATTTGGGAAATCCATTCAGGGAATCGGGACCCTGCAAACCCAGCCTCTCTGTAATGTTGGTAAAAGTTCCGTCACCATTATTTTGATAAAATACATTGGGACCATAATTGAGCAGATACAGATCCAGGTCACCGTCACTGTCATAATCAATGGCACCGGCTGCCATGCTCCAATGCCGGTCATCCACCCCTGCTTTTTCAGCAACCTCCTCAAAGGTGCCGTCACCCAGGTTCCTGTACAGTTTATTGGGGGTGTTTGCAAAGACTTGTCCCTGTTCATCAGAGATTCCTTCCAGCCAGGTGCCGTTCAGCAGGTAGAGATCGGGAAGGTGATCCCCGTCATAGTCAAAAACAGTGATCCCCGATCCGCTGCTTTCCAGTATATTCTCGTAGGTGTAGTCACCA
>SDBV01012729.1_pt1 | contig 10756 bp, 9 predicted proteins | sample 2277081 | NCBI WGS metagenome assembly SDBV01 (sample SAMN10402039, study PRJNA504765) | marine sediment metagenome | isolation source: marine sediment core GS10_PC15, 223 cmbsf | place: Arctic Ocean: Southern Knipovich Ridge | collected 2010
TAGCAAATGTCGGGCTGGGCAATTGCTACCGCCCCGATATCGATAATGCGTCGCCACTGGGCTATAGAGCAGTCCTGCTCACCACCGGCTACCGGCATCTCGAGAGCTTTCGCAACCTCTGCCGTCTGCTCAATCTCCCAAAAGGGACAGGGTTCCTCAAAGAAGGCGACGTTATAGTCGGTAAAAAGGTGCTTTCCCAACTCGATCGCCCGCTCCGGCGTGTAGTTCCCGTTTGGGTCTACGTAGAGCTCACAGTCATCACCAATCGCCTTTCGCACCAGAGGGATAACCTCTTCGGTCCGTCCGGGATAGATATCTTCGTTGTTGCCGCAGGGCTTTGCAATGTGAAGCTTGAAGGCACGGTATCCGTATTTATCTTTTAAACCCTTCAGGCGCTGGGCTTCCTCGGATGGCGAGATGTCGCGCCTCATGCTGGAACCGTAGACATTTACAAGCCCGGGTTTGCCGCCGAGAAGCTCACATACGCTCTTGCCCTCCCGTTTGCCTCGAAGGTCCCACAGCGCCGTATCCAGGCCCGCTGCGGCCCGGCAGACATAGGAACCGCTAAACTTGTACTCCGAGACGATGCAGCGCTCGATGAGAGCGCCGATATCCCCGGCATCGCTACCCAGAGCACGGGATGCAACCTGGCGGTGCAGTACGGCGGCCGTTATATCCGCGTTAAAGGGTGCCGTCTGCCCATAGCCAACCAGTCCGTCCTCGGTGCGCACCCGAACGATGCATAACTGTTTGGTTGAAAAAGTTTCAACGCTCTCTATCTTCATTGCAATCCTCTTTAAATTTCTAGTCGTGACTCAAACCCGCCTATATGCGGATCGGCGTTATTATGTCCACAAAACCATTGGCGTGTCAATTTCGCCGACAAACCATGTCAAACCAACTAACCGTAATTAATTGACTGATGCATAAAACCCTGTTATCATTTCCAGCCTCGCGGTATACGTTTGCACTGTGATTTTCCTCTGGGGACGAGTATGAATATTCATTTTAATCTCAATGAAAAACCCGTCAGCATGAGCCTGGACGGCGAAAGAATGCTCCTATGGGTGTTGCGTACCGACCTGTCTCTTACCGGAACAAAATACGGTTGCGGAAAGGGTCTGTGCGGGGCATGCACCGTTCTCGTAAACAACAGGGCCGTGCGATCGTGCCGGTCCCCCGTAAAGAATATCGATGGAAAATCTGTCGTTACTGTCGAAGGATTGGCGAAAAACGGAAAGCTTCATCCACTCCAGAGGGCTTTCATCAAACATAACGCATTTCAGTGCGGGTTCTGTACATCCGGAATGATTCTAAACTCTTACAGTTTGCTGCAGGAAAACCCGCGCCCAACACGAAACGAAATCCTCGAGGCCATGGATTGGAATCTTTGCCGCTGCGGATCCCATAACCGCATCGTCCAGGCAATTCTCACAGCAGCCAGAGAGATTTGAGGAGAAATCGATGAGTAAGCATGATAAGTATAATGACCTCGATTTCAACGACATAGAGGTCCTTCCCCCTCTCACTTTCACACGCCGGGATTTCTTGAAACTTTTGGAAGCAGGCATATTCGTTTTTTTCTTTTTTGGGGCTTCCAAAGCCCACGGAGACAACGGCGATCAGCAGGACCAAAGAAGGGGGATGGGTTTCAGGCAGCAGGCGCCCGCTGATTTCAACGCATTCCTGAGGATCGGAGAGGACGGCAGAGTCACCTGTTTTACAGGAAAAATCGAGATGGGCCAGGGGATCATCACCTCGCTGGGGCAGATGTTAGCCGAAGAGCTCGACGTGGATCCGGCTTCGGTCCAAATGGTCATGGGCGACACAGACCTCTGCCCCTGGGATATGGGCACTTTCGGTTCACTGAGCATACGTCTCTTCGGACCCACCCTTAGAGCAGCGGCTGCTGAAGCCCGAGGGGTGCTGCTGGAGCTCGGCGCCAAAGCTCTCAAAAAGCCTAAAAGCCGCCTGGAAACAGAAAATGGTTTTGTTTTCGATAAAGCTGATCCCAAGAACAGAGTAACCTATGGCTCGCTGGCCAGAGGACAAAAAATCGATAAGCATCTAAAGAAAAAACCTTCCTTAAAACCCGCCTCGGATTTTAAGGTTATCGGAGAATCTCTTCCACGCCGGGATGCATTAGAGAAGGTAAAGGGCGGAGCTCTTTACGCTGCAGATATCCGTTTACCTGGTATGCTTTACGCAAAGATACTGAGGCCCCCGGCTCACGGTGCAAAACTGGCTGAGGTGGATCTCTCTGAAGCAGAAAAAATGGAAGATGTAATCACTGTCAACAACAGTGGGTTGATAGCAGTCCTGCACAGTACCCCGGACGGTGCAGAAAATGCTCTGAGCAAGATAAGATCTCGGTTCGAATCCAAAACGGGAGGGGCTGACGACAAGAGCATTTACCAGCACTTACTGAACGTGGCGCCAAAAGGACAGATGTTGACCAACGGGGGAAGCGTCGAAGAAGGGAAAAAGCTCGCAACAAAGGTTTTTGAACAAACCTATCTCAACAGCTATGTGGCCCATGCCAGCATCGAGACCCATTCGGCGACGGCCCAAATAAAAGGAGGCAAGGTCACCGTCTGGGTCTCAACTCAAATTCCTTTTATGACCAGGGATGCAGTAGCCCGTGCACTTGGCCTGCCTCCCAAGAATGTCCGAATCATAACCCCTTATGTTGGCGGGGGCTTTGGCGGAAAGAGTCAGAGCGGGCAAGCCGTCGAGGCGGCACGCCTGGCAAAACTGGCAGGTAGGCCCGTCCAGGTGACCTGGAGCAGAGAGGAGGAGTTCTTTTATGATGCCTTCCGACCGGCAGCCGTCGTTAAGATAGACTCCGGAATCCAAAACACAGGCAAGATCGTCTACTGGGATTACAAGGTCTACTACGCAGGAGACAGGGGCGCGTCCCATTTCTATGAGATACCACATCATCGCACGGTTTCCACCGGGTTCTCCCATAGACAGGGCTGGCGCGCACCTCCAGGCTCACACCCGTTCAAAGTGGGACCATGGCGTGCACCCTCTGCCAATACCAACACCTATGCCAGGGAATCTCAAATCGACACAATGGCTGCCGCAGCAGGAACCGATCCCCTTACGTTCAGGCTCAAGAACCTGAAAGATAAAAAAATGGTAAGAGTTCTCAAAGCCGCGGCTGAAAAATTCGGCTGGGCATCTGCAAAAACTCCCATCGGTCGTGGCTACGGATTGGCCTGTGCCATGGATGCGGGTAGCTATGTAGCCCACATGGCTGAAGTTGAAGTCGACAACAACGGCCATGTGCAGGTCAAGCGTGTGGTCTGCGCACAGGACATGGGCTTGGTGGTCAATCCTGAAGGGGCAAAAATGCAGATAGAAGGCTCTGTGATCATGGGATTGGGATACGCATTAACAGAAGAGGTTCATTTCGACGGCGGAAAAATTCTCGACCTCAATTTCGATACCTACGAAATCCCGCGCTTTTCATGGCTTCCGCAGATCGATGCGATACTGATCGATGATAAGGAATCTCCTCCCCAGGGATGCGGAGAACCGGCTATTGTCTGTGTGGGTGCTGTAATCGCCAATGCAATCTACGACGCCGTGGGCGCCAGACTCTACCAGCTTCCCATGACCACGGATAGGATAAGGGAGGCGATATGACCCTATCCAAAAGCCTCGACGGCTGATAGAAAGGCGGCGACGTTCTCCTTTCGCACATCCGGCTCGTCTATATCGTAGGCAGGACAAAGTACAAGAGCAGATCGTCCAAGGGTTTCGATCCGTCCTCTCACTTCCTCTCGGATTCCATCAGGACTGCCGAGACTGAATGTTGTCTGACGGCCCACCGTTCCCCAAAGAGCCAAACTGTTGCCAAACTCCCGCCGAATAGAATCGGCGTCCATATGCTCGGGTTGAACCGGGTTGATGGCATTGACTCCGATCTCGACAAGATCCCCTATAATGGGCGTGTAGTATCCGTCACTGTGAAAAAGGATTCTGAGCTCAGGCTTAATACTGCGGGCTGAACGGATGATCTTTGACAGGCGTGGCTTGAAGAACTGTCGCCACATGTCAGGGCTTATCATCATTGTTCCAGGCATGCCCACGTCGTCGTCGATCACCAGCACGTCAACACCTGCCCGGGCAAGGGTCTCGGCGTTATGCTGTGCAAAGTCCGTCAACCGATCGAGAAGAAAGTGGGCCCATTCGGCACGCTCGACCAGATCCAGGAGAAAGTTCTCGAGCCCGCGAAGCCTCCAGGCAGTTTCAAACAGCTCTCCACCCAGATGGGGAAGATTGCCGGCGGATGCCAGGCCCTGTCGATGTGTCTCCTCCACCTGACGGTTCAGAAACCTGAGCCGATATGGGCCCCCTTGATCCGGGAAAGGGAAAGACTTCAGCTCATCGAAAGAAACCGCGCGAGCCAGCGGATTTCTCCTCCGAGGCTTTTGAGGTCGGTACCTCCAACGCTTGTAGGTCGCAATTTGATAAACGTTTCCCAATCGCGTGTCAGGCGAATAGGGGTTGGCAGTCTTGCGAAGTTTCTTCTGGGCAGGCGATAAGGGGAAATGCACGAAATCGACATCTACCAATCTCGTCTGTTGCCTGGTATCGGAAGCAAAGCTGCCTGTTTCGACACGGTAGAAGCCCAATGCACAGGGCACCCGGTCGGGCTCTCCTCCGTCGAGGGCGATCAGCAATCGTTCGCGGGAATTCACAAGCTCTACTCCAGGCTAATAAGCATACCCCACGGCAGACAGCGGCTACCCGTTTGAAGTTCCAACAATTCTAGCCCGGGTTTTGCGGTTTAGCCACTTCGCGGTATAGCCAGGATCTCACGTATCTCCATGTCTTTGAACTTCCGCGGGTAGGCGGGTTTGATAACGATCGCCGTATCGGCTCCCTCATCGGTACCGCCCACTGCGATCACTTCCTTTGACATATCGATCATACCGGCATCCGCTGCCATGAGGCTGATCTCTACCGCCACCTTCATACCCTGCGAAAATCGATAGAGGGTCTCCCGAACGATCCTGTTGGGGGTGGATGCACCGAAAACGTCGTTCACGTCGTCTCCGAGGGCGTGCATACTCGTGAGAACGGTAATACCCAGCTCCTCGAGGGCGGCTCTCTCAGCAGGAGACATTGTCCAGCCCTGGTCGTCGAATCCTGCACAGATGCTCACCGCTATGAGCTCGAAATCCGGCTCTTTCAGGGTTCCATCCTGAAGGATCGCCCTGGCTCTCTTTGCCGTGTATCCGTGAGTCGAAGCCACAACCACCTGTCGGATATTGAGCTCCTGCGCGCGTTCTCGCACAAGCTCGAATGTCTGATCCGTGTTCTGTTTACCGGGCCTATCAAAATACAGGATCCTCTTCTCCATACCTTCCTCCATTAACTCCTCCAGGTAACTCCTCCAAGACTCATACCGAATCCCGGCTCTTTTTCGGGAACTCGCAGTACCCCCTCTTCGAGCCGGTATTGCTTCATAACATCGCCCGCCGTTGTCACAACAAAAACGGGGCTATTGGTCCCGTTTCCGTGGTATTTGATACGCGAGTTCCACTCTATGGTTCGAACGTATGTGCTGTGAATCTCTGCCGTTCCGATCTCTCTGATTCGGTGCCGCTCGAGGCAATCACTGCCGGTTGTTTCATAGCGTCCCTTCGTTACTCTGATTTCGGAGCCAGGTACACTTTGGCAAGACGGCGAGGCTCGCCCTCTTTGAGCTCATGTTCTTCTACGTAGCACCGAAAGTCGTCTCCAAGGTCACTGACCGAAACCACCTGGTTTCCTTCCTCCCAAAGAACGGGCTTCCCTCTGACGGTCCCATGAAGCAGAAACTCCAGACCAAGGGGATCGTGTATCTTAACGCAGTAATCCTCGGTTGCCCTATCGATAGGCACCTCGTATTGCCCTGTGATTCCGCAGAGAGGGCATTCGTCTGCGTAGGGATGCAACTCGTCGTCCGTAGCCACTTCATAGTGAACACTGGCAGGAATCAGAAAGAACTCCTGCCTCTCTCCCGACTCGACCACACTCTGCCTGAAACAATCCGCCTCTATCAACGGCGAAACGTAAAATCGAGCATGGAGCTGGTGCCAGTGAGAGCGCGACGGTTCATCGGGGTTCTCATGGTACTGTATGGGACCCACCCGGGCCTGAAAGTCACTCCCCTCACCGGGACGGACCAGCATGTGATAGAGGTTGTGGTTCTGTACCCCCTGCACAAAGCTGTCTCTCAACCCGAGCCGCTCTTCCAGAGTCATGACCAGGAATTGAAGGGCTTTACGGTATCGCCCCCTCAGGGCAAGCCTCGTATCCACGTAAAACCAGAGGTTGGGGTATCTGGGCATTTCATCAGGAAAGATTTCCTTTGACGGCAGATCGCTCAACTCAGGTGGCAAATGTGCCATGGGATTATTCTAATGTTTGATGTGCCTCGAGTCAAATCGTAAAAACTCTCTCATTGATTCCGTATCTATCTTGTCAATCGCGTACTGCGGTTCGTGGCGCTGCCCTTCTCCCAACCCCATTCCGAGTTTTGATAGGTTCTCACCAAAACAAAGACAATACCGAGCTCTCGAAGGGTCTCAGAAAAAAAGGAAACCTCTCCAGAGGTATGACTTATAAAGGGGATGTCCGCTTCTCTTCTGTTGATCCTCTGAAAGGTGGCGGCAAACGGATCTGCAAGCTCGATTATTCCCCGGCTGCCGCCACAGTATGCCGCAAATATTCGGGGCAAGGGCCAAGCAGGCCAATTTGACACAAAATCTGATGTGCTTTAATACTATAAAGATGGAACCTGTCATCTGTTTCGAAATGATCTATACGGATTTAAATCCGCCGGATCTGGATCCTTCTCAGAAGGTAACCAGAATCGCCGAACAGGGATTTCAAAAGGTAGAATTCTGGGGTTGGTGGGATAAGGATATACCTGCGCTCAGATCGGCTTGCCAAGAGGCGGATGTGCAAATCACCAACTTCAGCGGACATAGGAAAGGAAGTCTGATCGCCCGGGAGACTCATGATCTCTTTCTCGATGACTTAAAGGACGCCGTTGGTGTGGCCGGGGAGCTGGACTGCCCTACCCTGATGCTCCTCTCCAACGAGCTGGGTGAAGGAGGGCGGGTGACTGAGCAATACGATCAAATTGCCTCCAATGAGAAGCACAGATACCTCCTCGAGGGACTCAAAAAAGCGTTGGATGTCACGCCAGAGGAAATCAGCCTCGTGTTGGAGCCGCTGAATACCAAGGTGGATCATCCCGGTTACTATCTGGCAGACATGGCCACCTCCGTATCTCTGATCAAGGAGATTGACGATCCCCGCCTGAAGATCCTGGCCGACCTGTACCACCTGGGCGTCATGGGGGAGGACCTCGGAGCCATTATCGATGAGCACGTCGATCTCATTGGTTACGTCCACATCGCGGACTTTCCGGGAAGACACGAGCCCGGTACGGGCTCTGCGGATTGGAAATCGTTGCTGACCCGACTGCAGAGCGGAGGTTACACGGGATCGGTAGGATTTGAATACTTGCCGCTAAGGGATTCAGAAGAATCACTCAAACGCATCAAGGAGCTCTGGGACCAGGTGGCCTAGCGAGGATACGCCAAGCCACTCCTCCGGCAGGGCTGACGTGTAGGCGGCTAAGCTGAAGATCGATTGTCCCCTGGGCTGTCGGATCAGCTTTGATTCAAAATGGAGGCTGCCTTTGCCATGTTGGCCAGCTTCCTCCTGGCCGATCTTCGAGAGAGCTGAAACATGCCGCAGTCCGGCGCCAGGATCAAACGTTCTTTGGGTACATATCGGAGAGCCTCGGTGCCTCTCTGAACCAAATCCGATACGCCTTCCGCGTCGTTATTTCCAACATCCAGAACCCCCAGCATAACCGTTTTCTCCCCGGCTACCGGCAGAACAGAGAGGTCCAGGTCGCCCTGGGCCCCTTCAATCGAAATAACATCTATATGGGATGTGCTCAGCCACTCGATGATCTGGCTGTAAGAATCCTGGTTGGCCTTATACTCGATTCCTTTCTGCTCGTTGGTCTTGTCGGGATAGCCTCTGCAGATATGCACAAACCACGTCGCCTTCTTTTCATAACCGCTAAAACACCGCTGCAGCACTTCAATGCCCCAATCGCGGGCCTGCTCAGGATAACGCAGGAGCACGGGATCATCGATCTGTATGGCCCTGCAGGTCATAGAAGCGTCCCGCATCTAACAGCAGGTGATGGCTGGGCTGGTTGTAGACGTAGCGGGGTTTGGGGTAACTGCCCACGATCGCTGTTCGGACACCGTTACCGACGAAGGAATCGTTGCTGACGAAGGAATCGTTGCTGACGAAGGAATCGTTGCTGTTATTTTCCACTGCTCTCTCTCCGGCATTATGAAGTCATTTTTCGCACCCGGCTCTGGGGCCCCGCTAATCCCGCCCGGTCGCTAATCCGTCTTCATGCCCATTCTCGTCAAAACAACTTCGCTGGTGCCCTGAAAGGGTCCCGGAGTCTCCATCTTGATGCTCGTGAGGGCCGCTGCGTAGTCAACAGACTCCTGAATCCCATGGCTCAGTCTCCAGGCCAGATAGGCTGAGAAACACGTATCCCCCCGCCCTGTTCTTCCTGAAAGATTTTTTGGTGTAAAGGGTGCCCGAAAAAACCTGTCCTCCGCGGCCACGAGCACCTCGGTGTGATGAGTGACCATCACCTCCCGGGCGCCCATCCGCCGCAACAAGCCGGCTGCCCTCTCCCTGTCCGCCTCTCCGCTCAGGATCTCCGCTTCGGCTGCATCTGTCTTGAGATAGGTGATAAGGGGAAGAAACCGTTTCTTTTCCTCCCAATCATCGAAGATCAACTCCTCTCCCCTCTGCCGGCGGAGGATACCCTGGGCATCCAGGGCGACCTCTGCTTTCTCGGAGAGAGGTGGAATAAGCGCATCCGGCAATTCTCCACGGAGCAATCCCGCAAAGTAGATGATCCGAGCCGTTGCATCGGGAAGCTCCTCCAGCCTAAAAGGCGAAGCTGTCGAGAGGAGCGAAACCTCTCTTCGCTCCCGGTCTTCACTAAGATAGACATTCCAAATGGAAGTCGTATCCGGTGAGTCCAGGATCAGCACATCGAGGTCCTCCTGCAGCAGGGGATCGAGCAATTCCCGATCCTCAGCCGACGTTTTAGTGACAGCAAGTACAGAGGCTCCTGAACGTGATGCTGAGACGGACGCAAAGAACACGGCCCCGCCCGTCGTGTGCTCCTGCTCTCCTCGATAGACTATAATGTCCTTGGAGACGTGGCCGAGAATGAGGATGTCGCAGCTCCCGGCTCCCGTCGCGTGGTTCGCGTTCCTCGCAGGATCGGCGTTCATCGATCCACCTCCGTAAGCTTCACGGGCCTGTTCTCATCGAACGAAAGCCGTGCGGCCTTTCCCATCACAACGGGGATACGTCCATCAACGCCCTTGACCGGAGGGTCCCTGTCCTCGAGAACACACTTGATGAACTCCTTCACTTCAGTTATATAGGATTCGGTGTAACGCTCTATAAAGAAGAACAGGGGCAGATCCTCTTTAACGGAATCGGCGGTGCTCAGCCTGGCTGTAGTTGGTCTGTTGTTGGAAACCTCCACCATGCCCTCGGATCCAAAGGCCTCCACCCTCTGATCGTAGCCGTATACAGCCTTTCGGCTGTTGTCAATGGTGCCAAGCGCCCCGTTTGCGAACTTGAGGGTGATGATGGCCGTATCCACATCACCCGCCTCTCCTATTGCCGGATCCACCATCACACCCGCTGCTGTGTAGACCTCCTGCACCTCGCTCCCTGTCAAAAAGCGCGCCATATCGAAGTCGTGAATGGTCATATCCAGAAAGATACCACCCGAAACCTTCACGTATTCCAGGGGCGGCGGCTCCGGGTCTCTACTCGTAATTCGCAGCAAATGCAGATCACCGATCTTGCGTTGCTGAATAACCTCCCTGACCCGGCTGAAATTGGGGTCGAATCTGCGGTTGAAACCGATCTGCAGTTTGACTCCTGCCTTCTCGACCGCAGCGAGAGCCCTGTCGATACGGGCGAGATCAAAATCGATGGGTTTCTCGCAGAAGATGTGCTTTCCCGCCTGGGCGGCCTCTTCGATCATCTGGGAGTGTGTATCGGTGCTGGAACAGACCACGACAGCCTCAATCTCTCGGTTGTCCATGATAGCCCTGTGATCCTGTACCGCCTCTTCGATCCCCAACTCTGCCGCGCACTGCTCCGCAGCCTCCAGCCTCACATCCGCCACTGCAATCACTTTTGCCCCTGGTATTCGACTCACCAGGTTAGCGGCGTGTAACCTGCCGATCCTCCCTGTACCGATAACGCCAATATTAACTTGCGATTTTCTTATCATACCGAAATCCCCCTAGAGCTTGTGGAAGGGTCCTAAATGGGGAAGCTCATAGACACTCTTCCATCCATCGCTGAAGGGCTCCTTGAGAAAGGGCTCCATCTCCTTGGCGGACCTCAGCGTGACCTTCTCCACGGGAGGCACCGTTCCGGGCGGAAAGGCCTCGAGTATGTCATCAACAACCAGGCTCAGGTATCTGAGGATCGCGGCAATCGGACGCTTTCCCTTCCTTGCCGTGGAGAGGCTCGGTTTTCCCACGACACCCTCCGGAGTACCATGGCGCTCTATGGCGAAGTGTCCCTCTCCCTCGGACCACCTGTGGGGTCTGCGGTAAGGGTCCACCGACGTATCAAAGTGCCCCTCCGGCAGAAAGGTCTCACC
>SDBV01012730.1_pt1 | contig 10755 bp, 18 predicted proteins | sample 2277081 | NCBI WGS metagenome assembly SDBV01 (sample SAMN10402039, study PRJNA504765) | marine sediment metagenome | isolation source: marine sediment core GS10_PC15, 223 cmbsf | place: Arctic Ocean: Southern Knipovich Ridge | collected 2010
CAGTACGACTGGCCGGTGAACACCGCACTGTGTCTGATGGTACATGAGTCAGGTGGTGACCCTTATGCCTACAACGGGCTGTACGGGGCGTCAGGGCTGATGCAGGTCCTTTCATCATGGGCCGACAACTTCGGCTACACCCCTAACGACCTGTTCACACCATCAGTAAACATTTTCATAGCGTACCAACTATACCTAGACGGGGGATGGACACACTGGTCCCCCTGGAACAGAGGAGAATGTCGATGACGAAGAAACTACCTGTGTGCGGAGTAAAGGAGGTTGTCAACGGGCTTGTCGTGTTCTGTACCCTAATAGCTGAACACTATGGCGTCCACGAGGCAAGAGTAACCTGGGAGGCTCCTGATGGACAGTGAACCAAAAGGTCTTGGATGGTGGACAATTTCGGGCGAAGCTCTTTTGGAAGCTCTGAAAGCCGTAGCCAACGGTGATGATCCTGATGTTGTGTACGCCGAGCTATATGCCAATTCGGAGAGGAACGAATGAAACGACTGATACGACGTTGGAAACGGTGGCGACTCGACTTGGCCCACCGTGACATGAGGTCTATCCGATGACTGAGTTCCTTTGGTTCATAGGAGGCTGGGGCGCAGGACTACTTTCTGTAGCCATTTGGGCAGCCGTTTACGTTCGTGTAAGAGGATCCTTTACCGTGAGTCCACCACAGAAGAGACCATAGGAATGTCCTTGATTTCCTATGGGAGCACTATTATAATTAAGGTCTCAGCTTTATGACAAAACATATCATTCGTACGTCAGACCGCCTGCAGTGGAAGAGGTGCAGGCGCTCGCATCACTTCGGTTCTATCATGCATCAGAACCTAGTGCCGATGCGAACAGCTAAGCCTCTTGAGTTTGGGACAGACTGGCACACAGCTATGGCCTGTCTCTACGATCCTGACACATGGACTCTAGTCCGCAATCTCAAAACCCGAGGTCCGATACTGGAGTCCGTGCGTCAGGTATTCATCAATGCCAACAATGGTCACATGAAGGAGAATGCTGATCCTGATACTGGATACATCGATCAAGAGGTCAAGGCTGACTACAAGGAGCGGGAAGAGCTTGGCCTTGGCATGCTCAATGGGTACTTCAGCTGGCAGATGGGGGTTGACGAGTTCACTCCTACCCATATAGAGGTTGACTTCGAAGTCCCGGTCATAGTACCCTACACCGATGTCGAGATGCTTTGTGAGTGTCACGGATGGCCTGTAGTATATCAGGGACGACTAGACGGGATCGTTCAGGACAACTTCGGTTGGTATTGGATACTGGAGCACAAGACTACAGCTCAGATGGCCGACACCTTTCACCTCCAGCTCGACGAGCAGACTGGTAGCTATGCATGGGCACTAATGCAGATGCTCGGCATCAGAGTTCAAGGTGTGATCTACAGTGAGGCAGTCAAGAAGGTAGCACACCCACCTCTGGAGCTAAAGAACATGCGAGAGGGTCGTAACTTTAGTGTCAACAAGAGTCAGGATACTACCTACGAACTAGCCATGGAGTTCCTTAGTGGTGCGGGTGAGGACCTCGAGCTATACGACGACTTTTTGGCCTACCTAAAGCTACAGGGTAACAAGTTCTACCGACGGACCCAGGTACATCGTAACACACACGAGCTAGAAGATCAGGGTATAAGGATCTACCACGAAGTAAAAGAGATGATCAACCCAGAGACAGTACCGTACCCCAACCCATCTAGGTTCAACTGTATGATGTGCTCGTTTAGACAACCATGTATCGCAATGAACGACGGTAGCGATTACGAGTTCTTACTAAAGGAAGACTACAGGATACGAACGAAGGATGAGGTTGACGCTAGGCGTGCGAGGTAGGCTCAAGGGGCATCTGTCGGGTATCCATCTTAGGAAGGATATGAGCCTACCTCGGACGTTCGCGTCCAATAAATCACAAGGAGGTGATTACACATTACAGCGGAAACACTAACTGTTAAGCAGCTTGGTGGCTTGGACGTCGTGTCCGTAGCTGAGAGGTTGGTATGGATCAACCTAATCATCTACGGAGACCCCGGCGCCGGTAAGACTGTGCTGGCTGGATCGGCAGACATTGTGCCTGACATGAGACCAGTATTGTTTGTCGACGTCGAGGGAGGGACGTTCTCTATACGAGAACGGTTCCCCGAGATTGAAGTTGTTCGTGTTGAGACCTGGGATGATATGCAGAAGATATACGACGCCTTGTATTCGGGTGAACACGAATACAAGACCGTCGTACTTGACTCACTGTCTGAGATCCAGAAGTTCAGCATGTACAACATCATGGAGTTCACCGTTGCGAAGGATCCTGACCGTGATCCAGACATTCCGTCTATGAGGGAGTGGGGGAAGAACATCGAACAGATTCGTAAGCTCGTCAGAGCCTTTAGAGATCTACCGATGCACACCATCTTCACTGCCCTTGCCAAGACGGACAAGGATAACAAGTCAGGAGCCGTCAAGACACTACCGTCACTAAGTGGCAAGCTTGCAGCAGAGGTCTCGGCCTTTGTCGATATCGTAGGATATCTATATACTAAAGTACAAGACGACGAGTTACGGAGGTTCCTACTTACGACAGCAACCGACAGATATGTGGCTAAGGATCGTTCAGATCATTTGCCGCCCACCCTTGAAGAGCCCACCATGAGTGGGATCTTCGAGTACGCCCTTACGGGCGACGAATCAACATAAGGAGTAATATATGGTTCGTGTAAATCTATCAGATACAGAGGCAGGAGGCTTCGAGCCTTTCCCAGCGGGGAGGTATCCGCTGAATGTGTTCGAAGGTGAGATCAGGACATCAGGCGAGAACGCCAAGCATCCTGGTTCAGAGTACATCGCCTGGGACTTCACCGTAGCAGGTGGAGAGTACGACGGGCGACACGTCTGGTCTAACACCATTCTCAGTCATGGCGACTGTGACTGCAATGACGAGGCGACGTTCATGAAGGGACTCTTCTCATTGAAGGGACTACTTGCCGCTACAGGTAGGTGGAGCCCTGAGGAGCTTGATGCCGACGAGTTCGACTTCGACATCGACGACATTGTCGGTTCTCTAGTGTCTGGGACTATCACCATTCGCAGGAGCGAAGAGTGGGGCGATTCGAATGAGATCAAGCGGTACAGGCCAGCTGATGCTGATGCCGTAGCCGCCTCCTCAGACTTGCCTGCGTAATCAAATCGTAGGGGGTAGAGATGCATGGGTCAGTGCCGGGTTAACGGCCAGAACTCCTCTACCCCCTGCACACACTGGGAACTATGGAACGACGAAAACTCGAAACCTTTTTTAAGCTGATCTTCGGGAAGCATACAGGCTATGTATGTATTGCCCACAGACAGGACAAGAGCGGTATGCAAGAGAACTACTTTGTGTACCCGGACGAACTAGCTCGGATGATCGAGCATTGCGAAACCTTTGAACTGGACAACGACGTTTACTTTTGTCCTCAGCTCCTAGGTAGTCGTAAGCGCAACAAAGAGAACGTACAAACGTGTACTAACCTGTGGAGCGATCTTGACACATGCCCGCCAGATGTCCTGCTCGTTGAACCCTCGGTACTAATCGAGTCATCACCAGGTAGGTTCCAGGGGTACTGGGTACTAGACAAACCAGTTCCAGCAGAGCAAGCAGAGGATCTATCCCGACGCATAGCCTACTATCATGCGGATGATGGGGCGGACAAGAGTGGCTGGGACCTCTCTCAACTACTCCGTGTACCTTATACCTTCAACCAGAAGTACGACGAGACTACAACAGTCAAGATCCTTAGTGCCAATCAGAAGGTGTATCGACCCTCAGACTTCAAAGAGTATCCGGTACCAGACGAGTTCGACTACTTCGATATACCCTTCCCTGATGAGCTTCCAGAAGTAGATGCCAAGACGTTATTGCAGGCGCGCAAGGGTGATATCAATCCCACAGTATGGACTCTCTTCTATGAGCAACCAAATGAAGATTGGTCTAAGGCACTATGGCAACTAGAACTCCTACTATTCGAAACGGGGTTCGGGAGGGAAGAAGTCTTTCTAATCGTAGAGGCTTCAGCTTGCAATAAATATCGGAGAGACAACAAGCCAAGAGAGTACCTGTGGAAGGAAGTCTGCAAGGCAGAAGCTAGAGTCCTGCAGAAAGAGAAGCAGCTATACTTTAACACGGACGATATCGATCCACCTATCCTGTTGACTGATTCAGAAAGAGAAGCGATGGTTGCTTCTCCCACTATAGTAGAGGAGTACATAGAATGGGCGAAGACACTTGGGGACGCGGCATGGCAGTATCACGAAGCGGGCGTATTTATTGTACTATCCAGTCTCTTGAGCAGCTCGATTCGGCTCCCTACAAGCTATGGAGTACTGGTACCCAACTTGTGGTTATTGATACTAGCCGATACGACGCTTACGAGAAAAACGACCGCTATGGACCTTGCGATGGACATGATCCTGGACATCGATTCGGATTGTGTCCTTGCCACGGATGGGAGCATAGAGGGTCTTCTGACTGGAATTTCGACCCGCCCATCCCGAGCGTCGATATTTTTGCGGGACGAGTTTTCGGGCCTTCTAGAGATGATGACGAAAAGGGACTACTACGCTGGCATGGCGGAGACTCTGACGAAGCTATACGACGGGAAGTTTCAGAAAAGAGTCCTACGGAAGGAGACGATAGAGATACGTGACCCCATCCTTATTGTGTACGCGGGAGGTATTAGAACTCGTATATACGAACTGATGAACTATGGTTACGTGACATCGGGGTTCATCCCTAGATTTATGTTCGTCTCTGCAGACTCCGATATTAGTAAGCTACAGCCTCTAGGACCACCAAACGATGCAACCCTAGAGAAACGCGGTAGTCTGCTGGACAAGTTTAAGGGTCTATACGATCACTACCACGCTGAACAGATAATGAAGATCCAAGACAAGGAGGTAGCTGTACCTAAGAAGTGGGATGCAACGTTAACGAGCGATGCTTGGGTTCGATACAACAAGTTTGAAGCTGACATGCTACAGGTTGGACTAGATTCGGATCGAGCAGATCTGTTAACTCCGACTATGGATCGTCTAGCTAAGTCAGGTCTTAAGATGTCAGTACTCTTAGCCGCTACAAGGATGAACGCCCAAGTAGAGGTAACCGAAGAGGATGTAGTACGAGCGTTCCATTACATAGAGAGGTGGTCAGTCTTTACTTTAGATCTGATTCACAACATAGGCAAGACAACGTCGGAGCGTCAACTCGATAGAGTACTGCGTTCCATAAAGGCTCAGCCTGGCATCACACGGTCAGCGCTTATGCAGAATCATCATCTGAACGCAAGGGATGCTGACCTAGTGTTCAATACGCTAGAGCAGCGAGGACAAATCGTCAAACAGAAAGCAGGAAGGGGAATGAGATATGAACCAAGTACCAGGTAGTGTTGTACTTCTAAGCGGAGGTATGGATAGCACTACTGCCTTCTATAAGGCACTAGCCGAGACTCATGTTGTGTATGCGTTGTCGTTTGACTACGGTCAACGTCATAGTATTGAACTTAGCTACGCAAGACGAACAGCATCGAATGCCAAGATCCCACACTCGGTGATCAACATAAAGTCCATGTCAGGCTTTATGAAGGACTCAGCTCTAACCGGAGACGTAGAAGTGCCTGATGGTCACTACGCCGAAGAGTCGATGAAGGTTACCATCGTACCTAATCGCAATACCATCATGCTTAGTCAGGCTGTAGGGATAGCGATCGGTCTTGAAGCTTCACAAGTGTGGGCAGCAATGCATGCGGGTGATCACTTCATCTATCCAGATTGCAGACCTGAGTTCATAGACAAGCTGAACGAACTCATACCTATAGCAACGGAGTCCGACGTTCAGATAGTAGCACCGTTCATTGACATACCTAAGGACGAGATCGTTCAGGTTGGCATGGCACTTGGTGTCAACTATGCTGAGACCTGGAGCTGTTACAAAGGTGGTACGACACACTGCGGTCGATGCGGTACTTGTGTTGAGAGGGCAGAGGCCTTCTACCTAGCTAACGAAGTCGACCCGACTGAATACATAGACGCGGAATACTGGAAGAGCGTAACCTTATAGGAGGTAACCATGGTTAAATTCAACCCAGTTAGCCCGGAGGACATAGAGAACCTTAGGGCTCCTCATAGAGGAAGGATAAGTTATCCTATACTAAAGGGGTTTCTAGAGACAGATTTGTTCCTAGCTACCTTAGATCGAACTGGCATGCAACAGAGTACCCAATCTCTATACAGTAGTTTGGGTGCCTACATTCGAAGTCACAACATGCCCATTAGATTGTTCCAGCGACAAGGGAACATGTACCTAATGAGATTAGACATCGATGAGAACGGAGATGAAATCATCGATTGGGAACGAGCACGAGACGTGGACACTGAGTACAAGGCTACTCCCATAAACGCGGAGGAAGTTGCCAAGAGGTACGAGGAAGAAAAGGACCAGACAACCAAATGAAGGTTCTAGTCGTATGTGCTAGGAGATACAACGGCCACGAATTATGGACCGCCCTGGGCGTCATGCAGCAAGCAGGCATAGACTTCGAGGTCGTGTCTACCGCTACGGAGATCGCTGACGAAGTAACACGCCAGCCGAACATACTGGATCGCACTGTAGATACTATTGTTGATCTAGAGGACTTCGATGGTCTGATGTTTGTTTCAGGCGACCTAGGTGACACCAAGGCATACTGGGACGACAAGCATATCAAAGGTCTAGTGAACCTAGCAGCAGAGATGCCTGTAGCAGCTATCTGCTGTTCAGTTCCTACCATTCGTTATCTAGCGGAAGGAAAGAGTGTGTCGTTCTTTCCTCTCATCCAGAGTAAAATGCTGCTAGAAGATGCCGGAGCTAAGCTAGCAAACGTTAGTATCTCAGTTGATGGGAACCTAGTTACTGCAGAACATCAAATGGCTACAGAGGTATGGGCTGAGCAGTTCGTACACGTGCTAAAGGGAGAGGTTGCTGATCCAGAACTAACAGACAGTGGATTCAGTCCTAAAGGCAAGACAGAGAGAAGGTTGCACCCACGCTTGGAAAGGCTCCGCGATACTATAGGGTATCATCCGGAGAACGTTAAACTAATGGAGGAGTATCTTGACTCAGGGAACGATTTGGATAAGTAAGCAATGGTCGTTCGATGCGGCGCACCGCCTGTATGTCGACGATTGGTCGTTGGATAAGAACAACGAGGTGTTCGGAAAGTGTGTACGTCCGCACGGACATACCTACAACCTAGAGGCCACAGTCACTGGTCCTGTTGTTAACGGAATGGTACTGAACTACTTCGACCTGGACAAGATCGTTAAGCCAATAGTCGGTCGACTTGATCACTACGATCTAAACGAGATATTCTATGAGATGCTTACGACAGCTGAGAACCTAGTAGAACGGATTGCTGAGCTTATAGCTGACGAACTAGCTATGCAATACGATAGCGTACTCCTAGTTGAGGTAGTCCTACGAGAGACGCCCAAGACGAGAGCCGTGTGGAGGTCATGAGGCCCCGCTGGCTGTGTAGCCTACTCAACCACCCAACAGCCACTCTAATGTACGACGAGGAGGGATTCATGGTGAAGGACTGTTCGTGCAGGACGATCATCTTCACATCGTTTGATCCTGACCATGAATGGGATCAGTCTGATTTCAAACGTCTGCTTGCTCGATACGGTTTGGTGGATGACGAATGAGACTATGCGAGGTGTATACTAGTGTCCAAGGTGAAGGTCCGAATACGGGTAGACCTATTACCTTCGTTAGGTTCGGGGGATGCAATCTTCGTTGTCCGGGGTGGGGAACTGGAGAGCTTCCTGATGGCACTATCGTCGAAGGGTGTGACACTGTCTTCGCGGTGTATCCAGAATGGGGAGACACGTGGGATCAACTTGACCCCGAAGGTGTCCGAGCGCTTATCCCAGAGAGTCCGAAGCATGTCTGCCTCACAGGAGGCGAACCTCTCATCCAGCGTACCAAGGAGATAAATGCTCTGGCCTTTGAGCTACTTACTAACGGCTACAAGATAGACCTGTTTACTAACGGTACTCAACAACTAGGTAAGTACCTGTGGACTTCTATAGACGAAGTTACTGTCATCATGGACTGGAAGCTACCTGGTAGCGGTGAGGGCAGTTCCTTTGATATTAACAACCTGGCTCATCTAGGAGAGAAGGATGCGATTAAGTTCGTTTGTAAAGATGATCATGACTTCGACATCGCCATGGAGCATATCGGATGGGCAGCGAAGAAGGACATACTCGCAGCACAGATATGGTTCGGACCAGTATGGAACGAGATGCACCCAGCCCACCTTGCAGAGCTTGTCCAGAATTACTTCCCTCAAGGGCATCTCAACATTCAGACTCACAAGTACATCTGGAAGCCGGAGGAACGTAGGCGATGAACATGATCATAGTCGATTACATCGTACAGTATACAGATCTGCATCACACTGTGGAGGGGAACCCAAAGACTCGTCACTTCGATACCGAAGAGGAGGCTAGAACCTTAATGGCAAGGGAGCTGACAGGTAACGTCGATATAATGGGTGTTAGCCTTATCAAGCAGACAAGTACTATAGTGAGGGAAGTAATTTGAAACGTACCGAAGCTCAACTAGGGGCGTTACGCCATCATGCCAAGATGCTACTACTAGGAGTAGTCGGAGAGGATGCCTTTGACGAGTCAGAACACCTGAACGGTACGCCTGAACGACTTGTCAAGATGCTTGACGAACTTACTACTCCTGAACCGTTTGTCTTCACCATGTTCGACTCTACGCATGATGAGATGATCGTCATTAGTCCGATACCCTTCTATAGTCTATGCGCCCACCACGTGATTCCGTTCTTCGGCGAGGCCCATGTAGCTTATATCCCACAGGGCAGAATCGCTGGGCTCTCGAAGATAGCAAGAACCGTTAAGTACTTCAGCCGTAGTCTGTGGGTTCAAGAAGACCTGACTTGGAACATAGCTGAGCATCTAGAGGAACAGCTTGAGCCGATTGGTCTAGCTGTGATCATGAAAGCAGAACACCTTTGCATGTCCATGAGAGGCATTCAATCACCGGGGACTAAGACAACAACGACGATCATGAGGGGAGTCTTTATCGACCCAACGAAGGATGCACGACACGAGTTCCTAAGGATCATAGGAGGCGATCTGTAATGCCTAAGGGTAGAGGTGCCAACGAACGACGACGTTCGGATAGACAGAAGCACCCCTCGGAGGGGAGCAGTCTAGCATTAGGAGCCACGAGGCTGATAGATCTGATCAACCGGGCCACGGAGGTCCAGGAAGCGAGGAGAAAGAAATGGAAGAGCGACCACGACGCAAAGACCACCCCCTGGCAGGCTCTACGAGCCATAGCCGACAAGGAGCGCAAGCGAAAGGCTCAGGCTAGAAATGGACCTACTTGACATACAACAGGACGAGGCTCAAGACTCAAAGATTTACTTCCCTACGCACACACCTAACCCGTTATTCTTGGGTGTAGCGTTGGCAGGAGAAGTAGGTGAGACCTGCAACGATATCAAGAAATACCAACGAGGTGACTTCGACTTTGTCGAACTTGCTGGTCGGCTTCGAGACGAGTTACCGGACATCCTAATCTATCTAGTCATGCTTGCTGACGTGATGAAGATCAACCTAAACACTGCGTACCTAACCAAGAAGGAGTATAACGATGCCAGATTCGGATCAGGATCTAGTTCAACATCTAAGTGAAGAGTTTGACGCTCTGACTCAGTTAAGACACGAAGTAGGATCGGAGGAGTATGGGGACGTAGCCTTCCTGACAGCTCCGTTAGTAAGAATGGCTGCAGAGGAGTTAGCAGACCTAGCAAACTACAGCCGATACATGTACATCAAGTTACGAATGTTAGAGGAGAGACTGAATGCAAGTGGCGTTGATATATCCACCGGCGCTTCTGAAGAAGTATGGAGCGAGGACCAGGTACCACTTGGTGTTGCCTCATTTATACCAGGAGAAAAGATACAGGGATTTCTATCGCAAAAGGAGCGATGAGGGGGATTACATAATTCTAGACAACGGAGCTGCTGAAGGACTAGAGTTCGGCAACAAGCATCTGTATACCGTTGCAGAAGGTATCAGAGCACACGAGATAGTTGTTCCTGATACTCTAGGTGACGGGAACGATACCATCGCCAAGGGATTAGCCTTCAGTAGGCACACTCGAGATGGGTACCGATACATGATGGTAGCGCAGGGCAACAACGTTACTGAGTGCCTGCAGACCATTGACTTCATCGCTACCGATACCAAGTTCATGTATGTTACCACCATAGGGATTCCTCGTCTGATAAACCGATCTGATCGTCACGCTAGGTTTACGGTATCGAAGTTCATAGCGCAGCGAGGATACAACAGAGCGTTGGAGGTTCATTACCTAGGAGCTAATAAGCATCTAGACGAAGTGGGATACTTAGCAGAGATAGGTGTAGGTAGAGGCATTGACACCTCAGCTCCTGTCTACATGGGCCTCAGTGGACATGTCCTAGCGAACATGGATCCTTGGTTCCCGAGACCTAGTAACTATTTCGAGAAGTCCAGAGACAACCATGTGATAGAGCAGAACATTAACACCTACCTAGATTGGGCAAGCTATGACAGAACTGAAGTACTTCCAGAGAGGTCGGAAGTCGAAGCTTAAGATCGTAAAGGACTTATGCGACGAAGGCTGGGAAGCTAGAGTAC
>SDBV01012732.1_pt1 | contig 10754 bp, 8 predicted proteins | sample 2277081 | NCBI WGS metagenome assembly SDBV01 (sample SAMN10402039, study PRJNA504765) | marine sediment metagenome | isolation source: marine sediment core GS10_PC15, 223 cmbsf | place: Arctic Ocean: Southern Knipovich Ridge | collected 2010
CCGGCGACACACCTCAGTCAGAAAGACGGGCGATGCTGTCAAACCCGCCGGACCTACTCATCACCACGCCGGAGAGCCTGTATCTGATGCTCACCTCGAGGGCGCGAGAAATCCTTGTCTCGGTCGACACCGTGATCATCGACGAGATCCACGCCGTTGCAGGCACGAAGCGAGGTTCACATCTCGCCCTCAGCCTCGAACGACTGACAGAACTCACGCAGTCTCCACCCCAGAGAATCGGGCTCTCCGCCACCCAGCGCCCGCTCAAGACGCTCGCTCAATTCCTCGGAGGCGGAACCGTCGAGAACGGCGCGTGGGAGCCGCGTCCGGTCACGATCGTGGACACGCCCTCGGACAAGACGCTCGACATCGAGATCGTTGTGCCCGTCCCGGACATGACCCGGCCAGAAACCGACGCACCGGACCAGAACGGCCCTCGGCGACGTTCGATCTGGCCTGCCGTATACCCAGAGCTGCTTCGTCTTGTGAACGAACACAGCTCAACGCTCCTCTTCGTCAATAGCCGCGGACTTGCCGAGCGCCTGGCTGCCGAGTTGAACCGGCTGGCAGAAGACGAGGTGGTGCAGGCACATCACGGTTCTGTGTCAAGGGAGAAGCGAATCGACATCGAGGATCGCCTCAAGCGAGGTGAGCTGAAAGGCGTGGTAGCCACCGGAACACTCGAACTCGGCATCGACATGGCAGCAGTCGACCTCGTTGTTCTCGTCGAATCTCCCTCGTCCGTTGCTCGCGGACTGCAGCGTGTCGGGAGAGCAGGGCACCAGGTCGGCGCACCTTCCGTGGCAAAGGTCTTTCCAAAGCATCGCGGTGACCTGCTCGAGGCAACCGTCGTTGTTGACCGGATGTACAAAGGAGACATCGAATCCACGGCAATACCTCAGATCCCGATCGATGCGCTGGCTCAACAGATCGTCGCGATGACTGCCACACGCGACCTGGACGTCGACGAGGCATTCGATCTTCTTCGAGGCGCATACCCGTTCCGGAGTCTCACACGCCAGACGTTCGAATCTGTACTCGACATGCTCTCAGGTCGTTATCCGTCAGATGACTTTGCTGAGCTCAGACCGAGGATCGTGTGGGATCGGGCGGCAGGGGCGCTGACTGCCCGCTCCAACGCCAAGCTCCTCGCTGTCACGAACCCTGGAACGATCCCCGACCGTGGGCTGTACACGGTGCATCTGCCCGACGGTGGACGTGTCGGAGAGCTCGATGAGGAGATGGTGTACGAATCGCGACCAGGCGACACGTTCATCCTCGGCTCAACGACCTGGCGGATCGATGAAATCACTCGGGATCGTGTGATCGTCACACCGTCTCGCAGTGCTCCCGGCGCGCGAATGCCCTTCTGGCATGGCGATGCTCCCGGTCGGCCTCTCGAGCTCGGGCGAGCGGTCGGCGCTTTCACACGCGAGATTGGAAGCCTCGACACACAAGAGGCTTCCTCCAAGCTCGTTGCCGACTACAGACTCGACCCGTGGGCGGCAGACAACCTCGCTTCGTACCTGGCGGAAGAGCGTGCGGCCACAGGACATCTGCCAACAGACCGCACGATCGTCGTCCAGCGCTTCAAGGATGAGATCGGCGACTGGCGGATCGTGCTCCTCTCCCCCTTCGGAGGTCGCGTCCATGCGCCGTGGGCACTTGCGGTGCGAAACCGACTCAGAACCGAATCCGGGGCGCCTGTGGACGCCATCTGGTCAGACGATGGGATCCTGTTTCGCTTCCCCGACCAGGACGCACCGCCAGACACAGGACTCATCTACCTCGACCCCGATGACGTGGAGGAACTACTGATCTCAGAGGTAGCAGATTCGGCCCTCTTCACATCGAAGTTCCGTGAGGCCGCTGCCCGTGCCCTGCTTCTCCCCCGTCGACGCCCCGGTTCACGTACGCCCCTTTGGCTCCAGCGACGGAAAGCAGCCAACCTTCTCGAAATCACTCGCAATCATGGATCGTTCCCGATCATGCTCGAAACGTACAGGGAGGTGATGCAGGACTATTTCGACTTGCCTGCACTCAAGGAGATCCTCACCGAAGTCCAGAAGCGGACCACACGTGTGGTTGAGGTTGACAGAGACGGGCCTTCCCCCTTTGCCTCATCGCTGATGTTCGACTTCATCGCGTCGTTCATGTACGAATACGATGCGCCGGTTGCGGAGCGTCGAGCTGCTGCACTTGCGCTCGACCGAAGCCTGCTCGCCGATCTCCTCGGTGAACCCGAATTCCGGGACCTTCTCGACACGGACGCGATCGCATCAGTCGAAGCCGATCTTCAGCACCTCAGCCAGGATCGCAGGGCACGATCTGCAGACGCCGTGTCCGACATGCTTCGGGATGTGGGCCCACTCACATCCCACGGCGTGGCACGCAGAATCACAGAACCACAGGAGGCGGATACCTGGCTGGACGAGCTCATCCGAACCGGGAGGGCGATCCTGGCACCGGTCAACGGCACAGATAGGTACATTGCGGTCGAGGACATTGCGCGACTCAGAGACACGATCGGTGTCCAACCACCACCAGGCGTCGCAACGGCTCTCCTCGAACCGGTCGCCGACCCGCTCGGTGACATCGTCGGACGATACGCACGAACACACGGCCCGTTCACGACCGACGAGGCGGCTGAAAGCCTCGGACTACCGGTCGCCACAGTCGTGGAGGTACTTCACAGACTCGAACACGATGGAAGGCTCACCGCGGGTGCCTACCGGCCGGGAGGCACAGAACGTGAATGGGTTTCGATCGAAGTTCTCCGCAGGCTACGGAGACGCACCCTCGCGGCGCTGGCCCAACAGGTTGAGGCTGTTGACCGTGATGCCTATGTGCGATTCCTTCCTGCATGGCAACGGGTGGGCCCCGAGAGGTCAACGTCGCTCATCGATGCCGTCCGCCGGCTCGCGGGCGCCGTCATCCCTGCAAGCATCCTCGAGACGGACATTCTCGCTGCCCGGTTGGACAATCCTGAGCGTGACCTGGACGCGGCTCTCGCGACGGGAGACATCGTTTGGGTTGGTCGAGAACCGCTCGGAACCCGGGACGGGAGAGTGGCGCTGTACCTCCGTGACAGCTACTCCTTTCTCGCGCCGCAGGTCTCAGACAGGATTCCGGATTCGCGCGTCCACGTTGCAATCCTCGAGCACCTCGCCAATCGGGGTGCATCGTTCTTCCCTGACCTGTATAACGCAGCGCGAGGAGGCAGCCCCGATGATGTCGCGCAAGCGCTCTGGGACCTCGTCTGGAGCGGTGTCGTGACGTGCGATTCCATCAGTGCGCTCAGGGCTTTCACAAGGAAACGTCGAAGATCGGCTACTCGTCGACAGCTGCCCCCGGCGACACCTCCACACGCCTCTGGACGCTGGTACCTCACAGAGACCCTTTGCACAACCGAGCCGACGGCGGAGGAACGTGCAGTCGCGACGATCAACACACTCCTCGATCGGCACGGCATCGTTACGCGCGATGTCGTCCTTGCCGAGGGTGTCCCCGGTGGGTTCACCGGCCTGTACCCGGTTCTCTCCGGCCTCGAAGATGTCGGTGACGTTCGTCGCGGCTACTTCATCGAGGGACTCGGCGGCGCGCAGTTCGGGCTTCCCGGCGCCATCGACCGACTTCGAGTGATCGAAGACACCGGGATCGTCGTGCTCGCCTCCGCCGACCCTGCCAACCCGTATGGTGGCGTACTGCCGTGGCCTGACACGGGAGGCCGACCGACTCGCACCGCCGGCTCGAGGGTTGCGATCGACAACGGCACCCTCGTTGCATGGATGGATCGACCAGCGATGAGGGTGTGTGTCTTCTCGTCCGAAACTGACCGATCTGCCGCAGGCATCGAGGCTCTCGCTTCGGCACACGGCAAGGCATCGATAGAACAGATCGATGGGATATCGGTGCATGACCACGAGATCGTGTCTGCCCTGAGCGAGAGAGGATTTAGATCCGGGTACAAGGGGTATACGCTCCCGACAGTGCAACATTTGAGTAGGAGATAGCCGTGCCGGCAGATATCGATGGGATCCTCAACCAGATCCGAGCGATCTCGGAGAGCCTTGGCACGATCGGTGAAGATGATCCGTCCCGAGTCGACCTGATCGCACATAGGGATCGGCTGAGAACCGAAGCCAGAGAGCTCGGGATCGCGACCAGACATCCGCGATCGGTTGAGGCTCAGATATCGATGCTCGAGGACAGACTCGACGAGATCCAGGGCAAATTCGTCACGAAGGGCTACGCAGAGAAGCATCTGACGAAAGGTTTCTCTGACCCTGGTGCATACAGCGCGACGATCAACGCCATGTTGGAGGAGGAACATGCGCCCGAGATCGAGAAGATTCACGCACTGCTCGCCGAGCTCAGAGCGTTCACACCCCTCCAGGATGCGGACTGATGCAGCGGACCCCACGGATCCACACGCGACAGGAGCATCCCGACTTCGTGGATCTCGACTGGTCGAAACCGATCAGTGAGTGGACATCTAGCCGGCTTGTCGAGATGCCAACCGGCATTCATCGCCACGAGGTCGTGTTCGTTGCCTATAGGGAGGGCATCTACGCCATCAAGGAGATGCCACCGCGACTCTCGCATCACGAATTCGAGATCCTGCGCTCAATGGAAGGCAGAAGCCGCCGCACGGCAATCGCCGTCGGACACGTCGAGCGGCCCTGGGTTGAGCCTCATGCCGAATGGGCCGGCGCCGTGATCACGAAGTATGTGAACAACGCCTTCCCATACCGCTCTCTCATGAGCGGCATCGGATTCGGATCGAGACGAGATGCCCTGCTCGATGCGTTCGCAGGCCTGCTGGTCGAGTTGCACCTCCACGGGATGTTCTGGGGTGATTGCTCGCTGTCGAACGTCCTGTACCGGTGGGACGCGTCGTCGATCGAAGCGATCATGATCGATGCCGAGACGTCAAGGATCTACAGCAGCCTCTCTGGTGGTCAACGCAGCGAGGATCTTGAGATCATGAAGATCAATGTTGCGGGTGAAATGGGCGACATTGCAGCTCAACACGGCGCGAGTCTCGATGACGCCGACATGGCACTGGGTGACGAGATCGCGTCGCGCTACCACAGCCTCTGGAAAGAGCTGACAACTTCTCTCGTTGTGAGCGCCGGTGACCACTATCGGATTCGACAGCGCATCGATCGCTTGCACGGGCTTGGCTTCGCGGTTGATGAGATCGACTTGATCCCAGTCGACGACGGAACGAACGTGAAGATCCGGGTGAAGGTCGGGGGCCGTCAATACCACTCCGAGCGCCTACGCGAGATAATCGGTATCGACATCTCGGAGAACCAGGCTCGGGTCATTCTCTCCGACCTTGCCTACCACGAGGCAAAGTTCGGCGGTGTGTCAGCCACAGGGAAGGACGTAGCCGCGATGAAGTGGCGTGCATCGGTTTTCGAGCCTCTGATCGTCCAGATCGCAGAGTTGCTTCCTGGTCGCGATCCCTATCAGGCTTACTGCGACTATTTGACATTCAGGCTCAGCCTGGCAACGGAGCGCGACATGGACGTACCCAACTCCGAAGCGTTCGCTGCGTGGACCGCCAAGGGCTTCCCTGGGCTCAAGGACCCCACAGCACCATTGTCTCTGTAGTCGCGGAAGTCCGCAATGCTCTCCCGCCGAGCCGGTGGACACCCTCCCAGACCTCGCGAGCACCGGATTCGACCTATGCTCAGCGCAATGCACGTACTCGTCGCAACCGCCGGGGCCCTCTCACCTGAACCTGTCGTCGAATTCGCCAGGCATCTCATCGGTGGAACAGGCTCCGTGACCGTCACGACGGTCGTCGAGGTACCGCGCTCGTTTCTCGAAGATCTCGGTGCTGACAATTGGCACCCGCTCCACGATTCAGATCAACGTGAACCGACGGAGTCGGTCGTCGACGCTTATTTACAGGAACGCGGGCACCGCATCACGGACCCTATGCGCCAGGCCCTCGAGAGCGCACGCATCCCATGCGATGTTCGGGTGCTTGAAGGGACCGACCCTGCCGCAGCGATCTCTAAGGCTGCAGACGAGCTCGGCGCGGATGTCGTGATCCTCGGCGCGACCAAACAGATCTTCGATCATGACGCCTGGGAAAGTGTCTCAGCCAGAGTCATGGTCGAATCCGGCAAGCCGGTCCTGGTCGTCCCTGAGGCACGCAAGATCGTTGAAGAGGTCGAAGACCAGACCACCTATCAGCCCGGAGCCGACCACGCCACACAGGCGTAGAGAGCGCGCCGTCTCGATTCTTGCCATCTAGCGTCCACGCACCACCGTAGGTGATCTCGCGCAGCCGAGGTCGACTCCCGACCCTTGAGCCCTGACTGATTCCTCAAGGAACCGACAGGTGCTCGTCAGTTGGAACTGACCGTCCTGGAGGTCTGAGCCTGCAAGCGCCGCCTCGATTCCATCCAGGTGAATGGCGGATTCAACAGACCGGCGCGCAAACGGCATTGCACCGTGCACCGACTCAACGGCATCCAGGTAGTCGCTGTGTGCTCCATCGAGTTCGCCGGGTGGATGGAGCTCCGACAGATGGACTACATACCTGCCCATTGCGTCCTCGAGCAGGGCCAGATAGAGCACCATCTCGCGTTTCGTGACGTCGGTCGCCTCGCTGAGAGGATCGTCGGATCCTTCCTCCACGATCCTCTTGACTTCGTCTTCAACCGTCCTGTGAAACGTCGCAGACAGTCCCTGGGATTCTGCGATGTAGGCGTCGGTCACTTCCTGGATCGCCGACGCGTATTGCGGAACGGTCATCGCTCGTGCTCCACATGCACTGAGTACGATGACAGGAAGAACGACGAGGGCAACGACTCGTCGCATCATCGCGACGTCGGGGCGTCGCGGAACTGTGTTTCGAAGAGCGTTGCGTACAGGCCGGCCCGCTTGAGCAGTTCAGTGTGCGTCCCTATTTCGCGCACCCGACCTTCGTCGATCACAACGATCTTGTCCGCATTGAGCACCGTCGAGAGTCTATGAGCGATCACAAGGCTGGTACGGTTCTCCATGATGCGCTCGAGAGCCTGCTGCACAAGCGCCTCTGAGCGTGCGTCGAGGTACGAAGTTGCCTCGTCAAGAATCAAGATGGATGGATTCTTGAGAATCACTCTGGCGATCGCCATCCTCTGCTTCTCGCCTCCCGACAATCTGTAGCCACGTTCGCCGACCCGCGCACTCATCCCCTCTGGCAGTGAATCGATGAATTCGGCTATGTTCGCAACCTCGACCGCCGCCCTGAGCTCATCCTCGCTCGCGTCAGGCTTCGCGTATCTGAGGTTCGCTTCGATGGTGTCATGGAACAGATACGTCTCCTGCGTCACCACACCGACCGCATGGGCAAGTGCGGACAACGGGAGCTGCTTCACATCTATGCCGTCAATGAGTACCCGACCCCGCGAGGCGTCGTACAACCTGGGCACCAGGTACGTCGAGGTCGTCTTGCCTGCGCCCGACGGCCCAACGAGTGCAACCATCTCCCCCGGCTCAACGGTGAAGGACACACCTCGGAGCACCCAACCCCCTGGTCCCCGCTGTCCATCGCCCTCGACCCTGCCGGAATCTCCCCAATCGAAACGAGCAACCGACTCGAGTCCCGAGGACACGCCGGCGTCATAGCTGAACCAGACATCATCGAACTCGACGCGACCCGCAAGGTGACCCACCTCGACGGGATTCTCAGATTCCCGCACGTCGAATGGCATGTCGAGCAGCTCGAAGACACGCTCGAAGGAGACGAGAGACGTGGTGAATTCCACTCTGGCGTTCGCAAGAGCAGACATCGGGCCGTACAGCGAGCCGAGGTACGCGCTCAGCGCGACGATCGTCCCAATGGTCAGCGTTCCGTTGATGACGAACACGGCGCCGAGCCAGAACGTCGCAGCCGTTCCGAGAGCGGCCACGAGGCCGAGCGCCATGAAGAACCAGCGACCGATCGTTGCCTGGGAGATACCGAGGTCTCTCACCCTGGAGGCGTGTACGGCAAACCGGTCATGCTCGAACTCTGACCGCCCGAACAGCTTCACGAGGAGCGCGCCCGATACTGAGAGCGTCTCCTGCATCACGGAGTTCATCTCGGCGTTGGCAGCCATCTGCCGTCGACGGATGTCCCGGAGACGTTTGCCGACTTGCCGAGAAGCAATGATGAACAGCGGAAGGATCGACACGGCCAAGAGCGTCAAACGCCACTCAAGCCTCGTCATGATGATCAGCGTCGCCACCACGGTGAAGATGTTGGCAACGAGAGACACGAACGTCGTTGTCACAGCCTGCTGTGCGCCGATCACGTCAGAGTTCAACCGAGACATCAGCTCACCGGTTTTGGTGTTCGTGAAGAACCCGAGCGACATCTGCTGGAGATGATCGAAGAGTTCTCGGCGGAGGTCGTAGATGATCCCCTCACCCATCTTTGCGGTTGCACGGCGTTGGATCACTCCTACGACACCATTCACGAGAGGCACCGCGACCATGCCGAATCCAAGCAACGTGACGAGGCGAAGGTTCTTGTCCGGGATGGCCTGATCGATGAGGCCACGCATCAACAAGGGTGGTACGAGCGACAGGATCGATATCACGACGATGGTCACGAGCACGACTGCTACGTGGAGCTTGTACGGCTTTGCGTATGTGACCACGCGACCGATCAGGATCCGATCGATTTCAGGGGTCGATTGATTGTCATCGTGGCGCATGAACGCGCCCCAGGAAGATCCGTGCATGGGGGAACAGTAAGCCCATGACCGAATCCTTCTCACGGTTTACGGTTACGGAAGCAGTCCCGAGAGGGGTGCTGCGGAGTTCGCCACGTCGATGCAGAGCTCCTCAGAGATATCGGAGCGACAGAACAACTCGTACCGATGACCGGCCTCCGTCCACCCGAGGCTGATGCCGTCCGGAACGATGATCGGAACGATCTCAGATCTCGTGGGAAGTAGGTCCGTGGCTGCCTTGCCTACACGCAGCACGGCGAGTCTGGCCGTGTCGGATTGATACGGATCCGATGTCCACAAACCGAATGCCGCAGTGATATCTGGATCCAGCACACCAGTGGTCTCGTCGTAGACGAGCTGGCTTGTGATCCATCGGACATTCTCGGGCACGAGGTCAGGGAACATGACCGCCGGTAACGCCGTTGAGATCTCGGTTCTCGAGGATTGCACGAACCTGCTGTTGAGTTCACGCTCCCAAACGCCTCGGATCACCTGTTCTGGTGTTCCGGTCAACTGGTTGGCGAGATCGTCGTTGAACCACTCGACATTGGCTGTGCTGATGAGCCCTTCATCTCCGGTTCCAGCAACGACAGCAACAACGGTCGTCGTGGTCGCACCGCCTTGGACGTATCCGCGCGTTGCCTCCCCAACCCCATCGAGGAGGCCCGCTTCTCCGCAGCCGACAAGCAATGCGGAGAGAGCCAACGCGCCAATCGCAAACCGTTTCATGTACCGAAGGATGGCACGGTTTCTCAATAACTGACAGCACCCCAAGTGGTGAAACCTGACGTGGCACTAGTGTCGAACCTCATGGAACGTGCTCCCGTACACGTCGTCAACGGTCAACTCACTGCCGATGCGCCGCTCGACACCGCGATATCACGAGCGATTCTCCAACGAGTGTCCGAAGGCGACCTGCCAGAGACGCTGCAGATCGGGTGTCCACACAGGGTCGTGGCGTTCGGAAGGCACGACGCCATCACGTCGGGATTCGACAAGGCGGTCGCGATCGCAATGGACCGGGGTTTCGACCCGACAATCCGGATAGCCGGAGGTCGTGCTGTGGTCTTTCATGAACATGTGATTCGGTTCGCATGGACCGTTCCCACTCCGGATCCGATACGCAACTTGCGATCCCGATTCGGACTCGTGACAGACGGTGTCGTGAACACGCTTCTGTCCTTCGATGTCTCTGGAAACGTTGGCGAGTTGCCGCGCGAGTACTGCCCCGGCAAGTACAGCGTCTCGGTGCCCGGTGCGGGAAAGGTGATGGGCTCGGGCCAGCGCTTGGCACGTCGCGCGGCCCAGATCGCCGGCATGATCGTCGTGAAGGATGCCACCTCAGTCAATGCCGTGCTCGAACCGGTATATGAGGCATTGGGACTCGACATGAATCCAGCGGTGACGGGGAGCATCTCGATCGTCGCGAACATCGACACTTCGGCAATCATGGATCGTTTCACGCAGCATGTTGTGGGCGAGAGACGTTGGATCGAGACCCGAATCAGCGACGAAACAGCAGCATTGGCGCACGAGTTCCGAGCCGATCACGACCCACGCATGCTTGCATGAGCGCCTCAAACCATCAAGACTCCCACACATGCGCATTCTCGTCATCAACGGACCGAACATGCACCTCCTTGGAACCAGGGAGCCGGACCTCTATGGAACAGCGACTCTTGCCGACCTCGAGGCCCAGTGGCGGCTCAGGGCCGAACGTGCCGGAGCGACCGTCGAAGCTCTCCAATCGAACCACGAGGGAACGATCGTCGATGCTATCGGAGATGGGATCGCCCGGTACGACGGCCTCGTCATCAACGATTAGTGCGGTGCGAGTTACTTCTGCCATGCGTAGGTTCCTTTCTTATGGGTTACTGAGGGCTGTTAATCGGTAAAACGACAGTAAATGTTGTTCCCTGGTCGAGGACGGATTCGATTTCGAGCGATCCGCCGTGCTCTTCGATTATTTTTTTACTGACGGGCAAGCCGAGTCCTGTTCCTCGGTTTCCCTTGGTGGAGAAGAAGACG
>SDBV01012733.1_pt1 | contig 10753 bp, 9 predicted proteins | sample 2277081 | NCBI WGS metagenome assembly SDBV01 (sample SAMN10402039, study PRJNA504765) | marine sediment metagenome | isolation source: marine sediment core GS10_PC15, 223 cmbsf | place: Arctic Ocean: Southern Knipovich Ridge | collected 2010
ATTAGAGAGGCTTTTTTTTGTAATAATTAGATCCTAATGATTTTGAATCCGGACTTGATGGGTACGAACGCGCGAAGCGGTAGCGAATCATGGATGATGAGCGCCAGTGAGTACCCCGGCCTGGAATGAAGAAACAGGAGGTTTCTGAAATGAAAGGCAAGTCCGGTCCCCGGCAATATAATTAAGCTTCTCTATTAGAGAGGCTTTTTTTTTGCACTAATTATTCACCCTTTTTTTCTTCCATTAATCTATTAACTTCTTCATGAATTATTTTTATACTTGTCTCTGTTTTATGAGGGGCAATAAACGGTTTTACTTTATCTTGCTTTTGTATAAGTTTTTTAATGTTAAAATTAAACTGATCCTGAAATATGATAAAATAATTCTTCTGTTTATAATACTCTGCAAGATATTCCTGCTCGGACTGATTTAGTGTTGGAATTAACAGGGCCTGCTTATCCATTTCAATTAAATCCATAACAGTCGAATATCCACATCTGGAAATTATATATTTTGCTCTTGAAAACAAGTCACTTCTTAATTCTTTTGAAGCAACTGAATATGTTTCTATGTTATTTTCCTTATCAAATTTATGATAATTTGATGTTGGATCTCCAAGAATAAAAACCTTTTTACCTTCTAATTCTTTACTCTGCTCAAAAAGTTGATTCAAAAATGTTTCTTTTTGATCATGAAGAAATCCACTTATTACAAATAAATAATCTATATCCTGCTTTACAGTTAATTTCTTATAAGATGAAAGAATACCTATATATCTATGCTTTAGTCCTTTAAGCCACACAGAATGTGATAATCCACTGGCAAGATTAGAATTTTTATTTTTATAATCCGGAATAAGAAGTGCATCAAAACCAGTAAAATATATTCTATTTAAAAGATTAGACCCAAATTTAAAATAAAACACTTTAAAAGAAAGCTTGTATTCAACCTGATGCGTCAGCAGGAAAGACGGTATGTTCTTATTGGACATTCCATAACGGCCATCAGAAATAATTAAATCAATTTTTTCTCGTTTAACAAACTTTTTAATAAATCTATGCTCTATTGCCATTATATACATAGAATAAAAACAGTCCATAAATAAATTAACTGCAAATAATAGGCCAAAACCCCTTCCAAAAGCGGGATAGTCCCTGTAATTATAAAAAGTGATATCATATTCACTTAATTCATCTTTAAGAAATGACAATGCATTTCCATGACTGATTATATACACATTATAATCTTTCGAAAATGATTTAATTATACTTATAGTTCTTGTTGCATGGCCAAGGCCAAGTGAACTAACTGCAAATAATACACGTTTCTGCATATTTTGATTTACTCATCCTGAATTAAAATTGTTAATAATTAATTGAATTCTTATATAACTTTCTGATGTGTATAAAAATAGCACAAAATTATCTATTTTCAAAATATATAAACTTAGCAATAAAATCAACCTCTTTTAATTTTATTCTTTAATAGGAGCTATTGTAGGAGGCAAGTTTCCTTTAATATAAAGATCAAGCTGATTATAAGGAATCTCAATACTGTTTTTACTAAATTCATCCCAGATCTTACTATTAGTCCAGGCTATTGCATCATATTTATTTCTTGCATTTTTTATCCACACTCTAAGTTCCATCAAAATACCGGAATCCTGAAACTCTAAGATCCTTACTTCCGGTGAATAGGTTTTAAGCATAAGCAGATATGGATTTTCTTCGCATAAATCTATTAATACTTTTTTAACCTTTTCCATATCAGATTCATATGATACAGAAACTTTATTTATAACAATAATTCGCGGATTTGTATAAGAGTAATTATTTATAATATCATCTACGAGCTGAGAATTGGGAACAATGATAGTCTCATTGGTTAAAGTATTGATAATCGTAGACCGGAACCTAATCTGAGCAACTTCCCCTTCCATACCCTTTACTTTAATTCTGTCACCTTCTTTAATCGGTCTTTCAAATATTAATACCATTCCTGCAAAAAAGTTGGATACTACATTTTGCAAACCGAATCCGAGACCTATACCCATTACACCAAAAATAATACCAATCGCAGAAAGATCTATCCCAATCATAGAAAGGCCTATCAGTATAGTCAGTATCATTACAGCATTACGTACGAGTATGGAAATTGTAAATTTTGTATCAGATGCAATAGAAACATTTGGCATCATTGATTTTTCTATAAACCGTTTTGTTAACCTCGAAACCCATGTGCCAACATAGAAAATAGGTATAATCATAATAATAGTTATAATGGAAATGCTTGTTGCACCGGAATCTGTCTTAAAAAAAGGATTAGCAAGCATTTTTCCTATTTCTTCCAAGAAATTAGCAATATTCGGGCCCAGTATATTAATTACTAATAATAAAACTACAATAAAAAAACCTAGTCGTAATATTAATTTTATAATTTTTTCAGCTTTCTTTTTGGTTTCATCTTTAAACTGCTTAAGAATAAATTTTCTTATAAAAAATATGAGAAGTTTATAAATAATTAAACAAGCAATTATTGGGAGTATAAGTTTTAATAGCATATCAAGTGGAGATAATGATATACCCCAGAATTCTATAGGAGAATTAAAAAAAATGATTATTTGCTCAAACACATCTATATTTTCGGCAGAAGAAATACTTATAAGACAATTATTTTACCCTGTGTTAAGATCTTTTTTTATTCTGACAGCCGAAATACTTTGCAGTTCCATTGTGGGAATAGATGTTATGAACTAGTTCGGCTTGCCGCAGGCTTATTAGAACGAAGATATCTCAGAGCTCTGCTCCGGAGTTCTTCATTAAAATTTAGTTTCATTACTATTTTCTTAAATTTATCATTTCCTTAATTTTATCTATATTTCTCCTTCTCTTATAAACTGGAGTACTATCCTTCTGATATGCAGGAAGAAGCTCTTCGAAAGTTTTATTTTCATTTATATAGATTATTCCCAGCGGGTATTTATCTTTCTGTATAGACTTTTTAAAGGCTTCTATCCTGTCTGTAGGATTATAAGTATCATCTAAGTAATAAGTATTTTCTTTAAACCATTTGTAATTATTAATTTTGTTAAACGTTACACAGGGCTGAAATATATCTACTAACGCATAACCTTTGTGCTGTACGGCTTTTTTGATAATAGCTTTTGTTTCCTCTCTATCTCCGCTAAATGCCCTTGCAATAAAAGATGCACCGAGTGATATTGCAACAGCAATAGGATTAAAAGGCTCATTATTTACACCAAATATTTGTAAACTCGTCTTCATTCCCCTCTGAGTTGTTGGAGAAGCCTGTCCTTTTGTTAATCCGTAAATCATATTATTATGAACAATGTTAACAATATCCGTATTTCTTCTTATTGTATGGATAAAGTGGTTACCTCCCTCACCATACATATCACCATCACCACTTTCTGCAATTACTGTTAATTCCGGGTTACTTGCTTTAATTGCAGTTGCAACAGGCAATGATCTGCCGTGAAGCCCATTAAAAAAATTAACATTCATATACTGCGGCATTTTTGCAGCCTGTCCTATACCGGATACAAGAACAAGTTTTGTTAAATCAATTTTTAATTCTTCTATTATTTCATTAAGCTCTTTTAAAATAGAAAAATTACCGCATCCCGGACACCAGGCTATATCATAACTATCCATATTATTCTCCTACCTGCTCATTTATTTTTATTACAAGTTCTTCCACATAAAAATGCATACCATCATATTTTAGTATTCTGTTTTTAATATCTATTCCTGTTTTTAATAATATTAATTTTGCAAATTGGGCAGTTGCATTGTTTTCTATTATTATTAATTTTTTCGCCATTTTTAGATAATCACCAATACTCTCATTTAACGGATATAGCTGTATAAAATGGAGGTAAGAAATCTTTTTATTTCCTATTTTTTCGAGTGCCTCCCTGATACAGTTATAAGTAGATCCCCATCCTATTACAAGTATTTCATAGTCCTTTTCACCGTTAAAAACAGGTTCCATCATATTTTCTTCTAAAAGCTTAATTTTTTTAAGCCTCTTTTCTACCATACTGTTTCTAACATTCATATCCTCAGTAATTCTTCCATATTCATCATGCTCATCACTGTCCACCATTACAAGGCCTTCACCGTAACCCGGGATGCCTCTTGGAGATATACCGTTTTCCGTTAACTCATATCTTTTATAATCCTTACCCGTTTTTGTAATAAACTGTTCAATTTTTACATTTAGATCCGCTTCATGGAAATTATAGTAAGACTCTAAATAATACTGGTCTGTTAATATAATAACCGGTATCTGATACTTATCTGCCATATTAAATGCCTCCGCAATAATTTTAACTGCAGATTCAATATCAGCTATTGCAAGAACAAGCCTGGGAAACTCTCCATGGCCGGAATATACTGCAAGTTCAAGGTCGCCCTGTTCTGTCCGTGTAGGTAATCCTGTAGCCGGCCCCGGCCTCTGTGCAAGATGAATTACAACCGGAGTTTCTATAATACCGGATAAACTTATTCCTTCTCCCATTAAAGCAAATCCGCCTCCGGAAGTTGTAACAAGTGCCCTGGCGCCGGTATACCAGGCTCCCAGTCCCATATTTACTGCGCATATCTCATCTTCTGCCTGCTCTACAACGACACCCATGTCTTTAGATTTTTCTGATAAAAAAGTTAGTACACCAGTAGATGGAGACATAGGATATGAGGAAATAAAATTACATCCGCCTGCAAGAGCCCCGTATCCAACAGCATCATTTCCATTATAAAAATATTGATCTTTCACTTCAGGATCTGCTTTAATATTTATCTGCACTTTACCAGAATTATAAATCTCTCTTCCAAGGTTATATCCTTGTTCTACAGCCTGCATATTTTTATCTATTACATCTTTACCTTTGCTCTTAAACTTGTATTTAAGGTATTCATTTAAAACATTTTCATTCTCATCAAACGATGCAAATGTTGTAAATAATGCAAAAATAATTCCACATGCAACAACATTAGCGTAAACCTTATTTCCCAGTTCTTTTGCAGTCCGGATAATGGGAACATCAATAAAATCAATTTTATCATTTAACAGTTCTCTATCACTAATAATAACAGTATTATCATAGATTCTGCTTTTTAGATGTTTTATTGCTTTAATATCAAGAGGAATAAGTATGTCGATATTATTAATCATAGCTTTAACATTTTTCTCTGATACTCTTATGGAAGTGGAATTGCTGCCGCCCCGAATTCTCGACATAACTTCTTTTGTAGAAAAAATATTTAAACCGGATCTTTTTAAAATGTTAACAAGCAGTTGTTCTATTGTTTTTATGCCCTGACCTGCTTCACCGCAAATAACTATATTTACTTCTTTATTAAATTGAAAGTTTTTATTTTCCATTCTTACTGCTCCTGATTAATATTACTCAGTTTACAATTATAATTTTGTGGAAATTACTTATTTATTATTTTTATAAAGATGCTTCTGCCTTCCAGAACCCATGAAGATTACAGCGCTCTACTATTGTTACTTTGGATCCTGAAGTTTTAATGTGAAATACTACAGCCGCCCATGTATTTGGTGTAAGCAATATTCTAGAAGAATATTTATCATCAATATAGCAATCAATAAACATAATGTGATGCTTTTCTTCCATAGGATGCAGTGTTTCTCCAATCCTGACAAGAATGTCCGTACATGTTTCTTCCGGAATTAAACCGCATTTTTTTACTACCTGAACTGCCGGTATATGTTTTACTGCGCCTTCTTTGCTTTTTTCTTCAGAATCAATAAAAACATTATTATTTTGTTCAAAAGTTTTAGCAAAACAAACAGGGCAGGCCTCTGGTGCAGAATTAAATTCAACGTGGCCGCATACTTTGCAGATAAATATATTCATAATTATATACTCCTTTTTTAATTTCTAATTAAGAATATAATATTTATTTAATGTAATTGATATTATTTTTTTATAAGACTAAGTCTTATACTAACAAATTTATTTATTAAGAAATACCTAATTTAAGTATTTTATTAAAGAATATATTTTCTTCTCTGCTTATTCTGGATTTTAATTTAGCTAGAACTACTCTAAGATCTTTTCCAAATTCCAAACTATTTTTTCTACTACTATATTTATCAAAAAACGTAATAACCTTCTTTGAAATATCCTGCACGTCGCCTGCAAAATTATCAACTATATTCTGCAACTCTTCATTATTTCTAGCATTAACATGTAGCGTTCTATATATCTTATCATCTTCTTTATCTAAATGATCACTTATCATATTTTTTGCAAGGTGTAAAAGACGTAAACCTTCTTCCCTTGTAATGCCTAAGAATATGCAATATCTAAAATTGTTAAAATCTGGATATGTTCTTTTTTTAATTCTTCTATTATCTTTTTCATTAGTAACACCCGCCTTATACATTAAGTTTGAATCCGTGATACATTATTTGCAAGTATTATTATTAAAAATATTATTCTTTTAGAAATTTCTCTATCTCGCTGTATTTATCCTGTGTCAGTCTTCCTGTTTCCAGGCACACTTCTAAGAATTCCTCTATTTTGATATAGGAATGAAGCTTTACACCAATACTATTTAATTCTTCTCTTCCGGAAGTTCCACGTTCCACAAGAACAACCAGATCTTTTATCCCGATTCCTTCCGACTTTAAAACGTCTATAGCCTCGAACTTGCTTTTGCCTGTTGTAATTAGGTCATCAACAAGAACTATCTTATCATCTGAATTAAATTTACCTTCTACCTTGTTTCCTGTCCCATGTTTTTTCATAACAAGCCTTGGAAATATCATAGGAATATCTTTTAATAATGATATTGATGATGCAATAGGTATACCGGCAAATGGTATACCTGCGATTTTTGTACATTCTAATTTTTCTATAATACTGATATATGCCAGTCCTACTCGGTAGAGAATTGACGGATAAGAAATTATCATTCTAAGATCTATATAAAATGGAGATGTTATTCCGGATTTAAGTTCAAATTCTCCAAGCTTAAAACATCCGGATTCAATTAAATCATTTATTAGCTGTTTTTTAGGATTATCTTTATATGGATCATCTCTAATTACAAAAGATGATTTTCCTCTATTTTCTTTTAAAATTATATCTCTTTCTTTATTAATCTGGTCCTGAAAATCTTTTGCTGCTTTTTTCGGGGAAGCCGCCATGGATATCCCCCTGGATACATTTAAAAGTATTCCCTTCCCATCTTTGCTTAAACCGCATTCAAGAGCTTCCTTAATGGTTCCACCCTGTGCACCAATACCTGGAGCTAAAAACCATACATCAGGAAGAACTTCTCTTACTTTCTTTAAAGCTTCCGGATCATTTCCAGCTACAACAAGCCCTATATTAGGGCCCCAGGTTAATATTTCCCTGGCAAGCTCAATATAATAATCTGAAAATCCATGGGCACCAAGTACTTTTAATTCCTGGATTTTACCCGAACACGGATTCGATGTCCTGCATAAAGCAAAAATACCTTTCTCTTTATAATCCAGGAAAGGAAGAAAAGACTCTTTACCAAGATATGGATTTAAAGTAACAGCATCTGCTTTATAATAATTAAAAACAGCTTCTGAATACGCTTTTGCCGTATTTCCTATATCACTTCTTTTTGCATCGAGAATAACAGGTGTATCCTCAGGTACAAGTTCTATTGTTTTTTTTAAGGCTCTTAGGCCTTCTATTCCAAAAGACTCATAAAAAGCAATATTAGGTTTAAAACATGCTGCAAAAGAATTGGTTTCCTTTATTATTTTATTACCAAATTCTAAAAGCCTTTCATAAATATTTTCGCCTTTTAGACTGTCACCCTGAGGATCTATACCTATACACAACAAGCTATCTTTTTTGTTAATACTCTGTTCTAAATCTTTAAAAAAACTCAAATGCCCTTTCCTCTTTTTCTTTCCATTATTCAGATTTAAAATATTTATTAGTTGTTTTTGTATAATAAGGATAATAAAAAATGTCAATAAGCAGATGTTTTATATATTTTTAGAATAAAGTATTACCTAACACCCAGGTAAATACTTTATTCATTCTTAATATTTTATGTTTGCAGTTTTACTTAACTTAATTTATTTCTTCTATCTTATCTTTTAGCTTTTTTTTTCTAAATTTAGCTGTTTTTGACAAATAAGTCTGCAGCAGGATAAAGATAAAAAGTAAACAGCCTATAAATATTCTTAACCACCAGGAACTCAACTGTCCGTAGAAGTTTAAAATTGTTTGTATTAAACCAAGAATTAACACTCCTAGTAAAGTACCTTCTATAAATCCGGAACCGCCAGAAAGTAGTGTTCCGCCTATAACTACTGCTGCAATAACATCAAGTTCAAGACCTACTCCGGCAAGTGCATATCCGGAAAGTGTATATATTGCATACAGTACTCCGCCAAGAGCACTGCACATACCACTAAAAATATATACAAAAAGCTTTGTTCTTCCTACAGGGAGGCCCATTAGCACTGCAGACTGTTCATTACCGCCAATTGCATAAACATTCCTAGCATATTTGTTCCATCTGTATAGATATATACCAATAATTACCATTATAAGAAAAATAACAGTCACTATAGGAACATTAACTAATCCAGGTATTAAGGGCACTCTTAAAACTGCCAGATTTGTGAAAAACTCATGTTTTAGAGGTATTGAACCCAGACTTACCTGATACGCCATACCACGAAAAAAGAACATCCCAACAAGTGTTACAAGAAAAGGGGGAAGTTCCGGAAAATGAATTAAACAGCCCATAACAAAACCTGCTACTGCACCAATCAATATTGATAGTAGTATCGTAAGCATAGGATCCATATGTACTACTTCTACCATGTACGCTATAAACATACAGGTAAAACCAACAACTGAACCTACAGAAAGGTCTATCCCTCCTGAAATTATTACAAATGTCATTCCAACAGCTATTACTCCAATAAAAGCATTATCGTAAAAAAGATTCAAGAATACTCTTAATGAGAAAAAGCCTCTAAATGCTGCAGAACCTATAAAATACAACGTTAAAAATACAAAAAGTGTTGCAAAAACCGGTATATATTTCTTATTTATCCGAATCTGCATAATATTATTCCTTACCCTCGTGTACGTAATCCTTACTCCTCATCTTCGAGAACCGTTTGCCAAGCATCAAAGCTAAATCCTTAAAATAATTTGACTGTATAAAAGCTACAAGAATAATTACAAAAGCTTTAAATATCAAGGTCACCTCTGGTGGTATACCAAACGTAAGTATTGTTGTAGTTATACTTTGAATAATCAAAGCGCCAATGATCGAACCTGCAAGTGTAAACCTGCCTCCCCATACTGTTCCGCCTATAATTACCGCTGCAATCGCATCAAGCTCGAAAAACAATCCCGCATTATTAGCATCAGCAGCTTTTATGTCAGCACAAATTATAAGTCCGGCAATGCCAGCACAAAGTGCACAGAAAATATAGGTAGATACTATTATAACCTTAGAACGTATTCCGATATATCGGCTGGCTGTTTTATTGGAGCCAACCGCCTCTATAAACAGGCCAAGAGAGGTTTTACGTGTTAAAACATACGAAAGCACAAGCATAACCATTACTATAATTATTGGAAATTGAATCATAAAGAGGAAACCACTTCCTATAAACTGAAACTGTTCATGTATAAATACAGGTATCTGCCCTCTTGTAATTAGCTGTGCAACACCACGGCCTGCTACCATAAATATCAAAGTTGCTATTATGGGCTGTATACCAATAAAGCTAACAAGAAATCCATTCCATAATCCTGCTAACATCGAAAAAAACAAAGGTATCAATATTATTATTATAAGGGCCGCTGGCGGATCAGGATATTCAAGACTTCCCCAAATATATTCCGGACGTATAACCTGGGCCGCAAGTGCTCCGGACATCGCTATAACCGAACCAACGGAAAGGTCAATTCCTCCTGTTGCAAAAACCAATGTCATTCCCATAGAAAGAAGCATTACCGGAGCGCCGCGATTAAAAATATCTATTATACTTCCAAAAAGGTGGCCATTCTTTATCTCTATATTTAAAAACCCTTTTGTGAAAATTATATTAAAAGCTATAATCCCGCCTAACGCCATTATAGGCCAGAATAACCTTTCAAATTGCTCTTTCCTTAATAATTTGCTTGATTTACTCATGACTCTTCCTTATTAGCTATTGTATGCATTATCACATCCTCTTTGATATTATCACCGGTTATTTCATCTATCTTTTTTCTGTCCCGCATAATTACTACACGATCACTACACCTGATTACTTCTTCAAGCTCAGAAGATATAAATAATATAGCCATACCATCTCGACTTAAAGATAATATTATCTTTTGTATATCTGCTTTAACTCCTACATCAATACCACGCGTAGGTTCATCCAAAATTAAAAAAACCGGATCTGATGCAAGCCACCTGGCTAAAATAACTTTCTGCTGATTCCCCCCGCTTAAGTTCTTTACACGCTGCTCAGCAGATGGGGTTACTATACTTAACTCTTTTATATATTTATCTACAATATTGTCCTGTTCTTTTTTCGATAGTTGGTTAAAAATACCTTTTCTAGCCTGAACAGCAAGTATTATATTTTCTCTAACTGTTAAATCAGAAATTATACCTTCCTCCCTTCTGTCTTCAGGACAAAAAGCAAATCTATGTTTAATTGCTTTTCTCGGTGAAGAAATATTCACCTTTTT
>SDBV01012734.1_pt1 | contig 10752 bp, 10 predicted proteins | sample 2277081 | NCBI WGS metagenome assembly SDBV01 (sample SAMN10402039, study PRJNA504765) | marine sediment metagenome | isolation source: marine sediment core GS10_PC15, 223 cmbsf | place: Arctic Ocean: Southern Knipovich Ridge | collected 2010
GGGCTTCTCTTTATAGAGCGCGATCATCTGGGCCAGGGCCGGCGGTTCGGAAACGAAAATATCGTCACCGAGCATCACGGCGAACGGTTGGTCGCCGACATGGCGACGGGCGCAACCAACGGCGTGGCCAAGGCCCTTTGCTTGTTTCTGGCGAATATAGTGGATATCTGCGCCATCGGCGATGCGGCGCAGCGTCTCGATCATCTCGGTATCATTCTTGCCTTCGAGGTAGATCTCGAGTTCGACTGATCGGTCGAAGTGGTCCTCTAAAGTACGTTTGCCGCGCCCGGTGATAATAAGGATATCTTCAACGCCCGAATCGACCGCCTCATCTACCACATACTGGATGGATGGCTTGTCGACTATCGGCAACATCTCCTTGGGCTGACTTTTGGTCGCCGGCAACAGGCGCGTACCCATGCCGGCCGCGGGAATCACAGCTTTAAAGATCGTTAACCACCTCCATCGCCCATATTTTAGCACAGAGAATATGGGTGCAGGCCGATTTGACTACCCTGGACAGCCGCTCTATTCTAAGCAGGTGAGCACCCCGCGAATCGAAGAGTATCTGGAAGCTATATATAAGCTGGCGGCAGAGAGAGGCGGCGCCGTCGGTATCTCACGGCTCGCCCAATCTATGGGTCTTTCCGTCCCGTCCGCTTCCGAGATGGTCAAGCGCCTCGAACAGTCCGGTTCTATCACCTACAACCGCCAGCGCGAGGTCGTGCTCACCGACAAGGGTCGCGAGGAAGCTGTCTCCGTGATCCGCCGCCATCGGCTGGCGGAACGTTTCTTAACCGACCACCTTGGGTTCGATTGGGATGAAGTCCACGAAGAAGCCTGCCGTTTGGAGCACGCCATCAGCCCGGCGGTAGAGGCCAAGCTGGCCAAGTTCCTCGGCGAACCGCAGACTTGCCCTCATGGATATAGTATCCCGCAGGCCAACGGCGAGGTGCCGCAACGCAATCTCATTCCACTGACCGAACTCGAGCCCGGGAAAACAGCGCGAGTAGCTGCCGTCCCGGAAGAGGAAGCCGAACTCTTGCGGTACCTGGCGGAATTGGGACTCATCCCAAAGGCCGAGGTCAAGATTGTCGAAGTCGCCCCCTTCGGCGGCCCGATGACGCTTACGATCAACGGCGCTTCGGCGGCCGTCGGTCCCGAGCTGGCCAGTAAAGTCTTAGTCGAATCCTAGATATGGACGACACTGCCCTTAATTTCGATCGCGAATTTATGTCTCTCGCGCTGCGCGAGGCGGAAGACGCCCTCAGCCTCGATGAGGTGCCTATCGGCGCCGTCATCGTCAAAGACGGCCGGGTTTTGGCCAAAAACCACAACCGGCGCGAAACCCTCAACGACGTCACTGCCCACGCCGAAATGCTGGTGATGCGCACGGCTTGCGAACAACTGAAAAACTGGCGGCTGATGGGTTGTACGATCTATGTGACGATGGAACCGTGCCCCATGTGCGCGGGCGCTATGCAGCAAGCACGGGTCGCGCGAGTCGTTTACGGCTGCACCGATCCCAAAGCGGGGGCCGCCGGCTCGATCTTGAACATCCTGGACGAACCGAAACTCTCGCACCGGTTGCGAGTGACGCCCGGCGTTGAGGAAGAAGCGTGCCGCGAACTCTTGAATATCTTCTTCAAGCGGCTGCGGCTGGCCGAGAAATAAGCTCTGACGGACGCTACTCGCAGTCGGCGCAATCCGCCCCGACCGGCGAGAGGTTCTGGCGGCGGACTTGGTCGACCTCCCACTTGCCGCAACGGCCGCCCCAGCGGGCCAGGGTCTCATCGCCGACGATTATCTTGATGATCTCACAGTTGTTCTCGCAGCCGCCGCAAGCAAAGCTGCTCGTCTTGTAGTCCACGTCGGCGGCGCTAAAACCCTTAAAGGCAGTGTCCCGCGGCTCGAGCATCATTTCCTCGCGAACCAGGAGAGCCGCGCCGATGGCGCCCATGACCGAGAAGTTTTCCGGGATATGGATATCAGTCTGCAGAGCCTCCTCGAAGGCGCGCTTCATGCCGGCGTTGGCGGCCACTCCTCCCTGGAAACAGATGGGCCCCGCAACCTCTTTACCTTTGGCGAGATTGTTCAAATAGTTGCGGACGAGCGCCTGACACAGGCCAAAGATTATTTGAGAAAGCTTATAGCCGACCTGCTGCTTGTGGATCATATCCGACTCAGCGAAAACGGAACAACGGCCCGCGATGAGCGCACCGTCCTCGGCCTGGACCGCGTGGTCGCCGAACTCCTCGATCGGGATGCCGAGCCGGGCCGATTGGTGGTCGAGAAACGAGCCCGTCCCGGCGGCGCAGACGGAGTTCATAGCGAAGTCGACGACGATGCCGTCTTTTAGGAAAATTATCTTCGAGTCCTGGCCGCCGATCTCCAGCACCGTGCGGACCCCGGGCACCTCGTGACCGGCACCGACGGCGTGCGCCGTGATCTCGTTCTTGACGATATCGGCTCCGACGATGACCCCTGTCAGATGGCGGGCGCTTCCGGTCGTCCCGACGCCGATGATATCGACCGGCCCATCGAGTTTGGCCTGTAGTTCCTTTAGCCCCTCTTGAACGGCAACTATCGGTTCGCCGCGAGTGCGACGGTAAATATATGCCTGGACCTGTCCCTCGGTATCGAGGATGACCAAATTGGTGCTGACCGAACCGACATCTATGCCTAGAAAACGCTCTTGAGTGCTCATATTATCTCTCCCATGTCTTTGGCCGGATCTCCCGGCTGCTAGACTATTCTCTCCGTTCGCGGTTTGATCCCGGCCCGGCGCCGTCCGGCCAGCAAATCCATGAAGGCTTCGAGCCGCGTGACGATACCGGCTTTGCCGGTCTGTTCATCGATAATGAAATGGATGACCGGAATATCGAAGTCTTGGCTGACCCGAGGCAAGATGGCCTTGGCGATCGTATCCGGCATGCAGGTGAAGGGGAACATGTGGATGACGCCGTCGTAACCCTCCTGCGCGTACTGGACTGTGTGGCCGACGCTCTGCTGCCCCTCTCCGCCGATAAAGCTGCCTACATAAGGCTTCGCCAACTTGCCGAGCTGGCGGTTGCTGGTTCCGCCGACGATATTGCCGGTCGAGGGACCGATCCAGTCAGTGACGAAGACGCTCCGCGTGACATAGACCCCGCGATTGCCGAGCCACTCTTCGATATCGAAGTTGGCGAACGGCTCCAAGAGGATAAAGAACTCCCCGACAATGCCGACCTTGAGCACCGGCCGATCGCGATCGCCCTCGACATCGTCAATGATCTTGAACGCGGCCTCTTGGGCCTCTTCGATCTCGGCAACCGTCTTGGCTTGGCCCAGTACTTCCAGTGCCCGCTTATGCGCCTTGGTTGTCTCCCCTATGTGCTCCTCGTAGCAACGGGTTTCAAGGACCCGGCGCTCCAGTAGATCGAACGCGCGCGCTTTCGGCCAGCTTTCCTTCAGCGCCCGCCAGATATGCCTGGTAGATTTATTAGTCATCTTCTTGATAGGGCCGAAAAATTTCCGAAGCCCCATAGTCGGAGGCTCGATCGTGACCATCTCGAAATCGTATCCGGCGTCCTTGAGGACCCGCCTTTGAATTTCAGCATAGTAGCCGAATCGGCAGGGGCCCCGGCCGCCCGCCATGATGATGGTATCGGCCCCGGCCTCCATCGCCTCGATAAAGTTGCCGATATTGAGCTTGAGCGGCAGGCAGGAGAACTCAGGAGAATGCTTGGAGCCCAAGGCGACCGTCTTGGCTGTGGTGCGCGGGGGCACGATATAGTCAATCTCCACCCGCTCGAGGACATCGCGCAGGAGCAGCTCCAGATTACCCATCTGCGGGAAAGTCGCCAGCATTATCCGACCGACCTTTGACGTTCAGGTCCGCCGATCGAGGCCGCCGCCAAACGCTTCTGGCGCGACAACATGTCGACGAAAGCCTCGATGCGAGTTAGGACGCCGGCCTCGGCGCTATGCTCGTCTATGATGAGCGGCATCATCGGGACCTTGGAATCCTCCGCCCGCATCTCATGCTCGATAAGCGTCTGGACCAAAGAATCCGCGCCGCAGGGAAACGCGACAACATAGATGATGCCGTCGACGGCTTGGCGCCGGGACCAATGAAAGACCGTCCCGACGACTTCCCGCTCATAGGTCCAAAAAAGGTGTTTCGGCAGCGTCGCCGCTTCGCGTTCGATGACGCGGTGCGGAAGCATCTCCCCGGTCACGACTTCAGCCCCGAACTCACGCAGCCTTTTTATCAAATTCATGCTGGTGTACTTGTCGTAGATGTTATAGGGGTGACCGGCGACGCCTATTTTGAGATCGCCCGAAACCGCCGGCGGCTCCTTGCCGTCGATCAAGTCGAGCGGAGTCGCCCCGGCCATCATGCGATCATGGTAACGATGGAGCTCCCTGACCCCGGCCACATAGGCCTGAATGATCTTGACCCGACTGTCTGTAAATTGCCTGCCCAACTCGAAAACCATGTCGAGATAGCCGCGCGTCCCTTCCTTCCAGTTTATGTGCGGCTCGATGAGCGGCGGCAACTCGACATCGACCGTCTTGGCCATGTCGGGCAAACCGAGGAACTTCGGACAGGTAAATGCCGACTTCTCGACGCTGATGATCCGCGGGACGAAGATCGCCTCGACCTTGTCGGCCAACTCCAGCAAGTGCCCATAAAAAACCTTGACCGGCAGGCAGAGCTCATTCTCGGCCTCGATGGCCCCGCTACTCAGCATCCGTTTTGTGGTATGGCCGGATGCGACCACCTCCGCGCCGAGCTGCGTAAAGAAAGTTTCCCAAAGCGGAAAGTACTTATAGTAGAGTAGTGCCTGCGGATAACCGATTCTCATGAAATAATCACCATTTAACGTATTGTCTCCATGACCTCAAGTGGTTGTCAAATGGGCGCTTGCCCGGCAACCAGGCCATTAGATCTTTTGACAGTGTTTTCCCAAAGCCCCGTCATTGTTAAACTAGAGCGTATCCGATTCCTATGACCACGTGGTGAAAAATACTTAAAAGATTCATTTATATCTTGCTGCTGGCGCCGCTTCTCGCAGCCGGTTGCGCACAAACCTCAGCCGGCACGGAAGAGAGATTCCTGCTAGATACACTTGTGACCGTGACCGTCGATAGCCGACCACTGGAAAATCCCGGGGTAAGAAAGGGTCTCGACGCCGCCTTCGAGCGCGCGGAAGAAGTCGAGAAACGCCTCGATCTCCATCATAAGGACAGCGAGACGGGAGACCTTAATCGATCACGGAACGTCCGGGCCTCCAAAGAACTCTGGCAGGCGTTACGGACTGGAGATGAGATCCACGAATTGACCGGCGGGGCGTTCGATATGACGATCGGCCCGGTTACCAGTCTGTGGCGATTCGATAAGCCACGACGAGTGCCTTCCGACCGTCAGCTGGCCAAAGCGGTTAAACTCGTCGACGGCGCCCGTCTGATCGTAGGCCCCCGGGAAGGCCGGCGCGCACGGCTCGAGGGGGCGGACACCAAACTCGATCTCGGTGGCGTGGCTAAGGGCGTCGCTATCGACCAAATGGCCCGGACTCTCGCCGAACACGGTCTCGAGAATTCTCTCATCAATGCCATCAGCAGCATTAAGGCTGTCGGCCCCAAGGCGAACGGCAAGCCCTGGCGGGTCGGGATCGAGTCTCCCCGCCCGAAAACAACCCCAGGGCTGATCGGCGTCATCGAGTTGACGAAGGGCGCCGTTAGCACCAGCGGTGACTATCAGCGGACAATGAGCGTGAACGGCCGTCGATACCACCACATTCTCGATCCCGACACCGGACGGCCGGCAACAGGCTTCATGAGCGTCACTGTGGTGACCGAGAATAGCGCCGCCTACGCCGATGCCCTCTCGACCGGTCTAGCCGTAATGGGACGGAAAAAAGCGATGGAATTAGTCGAACGAACACCGGGGGTCGAAGCTGTCTTTATCGATAGCAGCGGACAGGTCTGGATATCAAAGGGGCTTCGGGACCGCATCGGCGAGCTGAAAACGCAGGTCGACTGACGCATCAGTCATCAGCGCTATACAACCTTTTGCCTGCTACTTGACCCATTTTTTGGGTCAATATATAATTGGTTTCCGCTGGCAACCCGGCGGGGAAGGGAGAGATCGACATGGGTCAGTCCCTGGAAGGCCGTCTTACAGACCTGAAGTCCAGATTGGAAGGCCTCAAACAACTTTATGCCAGCAAGGAACGGCCTCTGGCGGTAGATCTGGAGATGCAGATCATCCGAGAACAAATCAATGGCTTGGTCGAACCGGCTTACGAACAGGAAACGCTCCATTAAATAATAAGCTGCACGAGGAAACGCGGAACGCGGCCTTCGGGCCGCGTTCTTTTTGAGGCGCCGTTCTTTTGAGGCGCACCTCGAAGTGGCGAATGCTAGGCGGACGAAGCCTGAGGAGAGGGCGCGTACATCAAGTACGCAACCGAGCCGAGAGCGAGGCCAACGCCGCAGGCGACGCTTTGAGGCGCGTCTCAAGATACTTGTTCGGCCATGTCTCCTACGACCGGCAACTTATACCGCTCCCCCCGATAAGCGTGGACCATCAGCATGATCCAGACCGCGAAAACCGCGATGCGCAGAAGGAACGAGACGAGAGACCCTAATGTGCCCATGATGATATTAACAACGGGCACGTCCTGAAAAAGTGCAAGAAAAGCGCCTAGCCCCCCAAAAACCACGAGCACGGCAATACTGAAAAATATGGATTGCAAGGCGTGAAACCGGACGTACCGATTGTCCTTCTCGATTAGGTAGAATATCAGGCCGGTTACCCAGAGTAGAGCATATGATAAAGTCGCCGCCACGTTAGGATCCAGTCCGCTGACGGTACCCCCGCCGCGGCCGCTACCGGACACATCTCTCATCTTTCCCCCAGTATTTGTTCCGCATTATCCGGCGGCCGTCCGCGGCTGCGCATAACGGAGCAAAGCGCCGATTCGAACGCGCTCGGAGAACGGATTGCCCGCAGCTATGTATTCGACCTTGACGTTTTGATTTATAGCCTGCTGAACCATATCCTCGATTATATCGCCCGATTCGCTCAGGTCCTGCCCGCAAACCGGACATTCCCCCGCTTCGGTCGCCAGATAATGGTCAGTATAGCAAACGAACCCCTGGTCAGTATAATTCTCGGCGATAAGAAGCGTATCGGCCTGACCCCGGACGAGCGCGGCCAGCGTTTCATCGAGTCCGCGTACGGCCAATCCGCCTGGAGATGACTCGTTCTCCAGGTGACGCACTAGAGTTGCCTCGAATTCTTTTCTGACCCCTTCCTCGATCAGCAAAGCGCGTTCCAGGAAGTCTCCGGCTGGAGCGGCCGGATCGAGGTGAAACTCGCCGACCGTCCGTTCGCGAAGGTGGGGGTGGAGGAGCTGCTTGAATTTGGGCAAGACGTCCATGTGGCCTGATAAGATCAGGTGGTCGCAGTTCTTCTCGAGAAAAGTATCATAGGTGACTGCGGCTATCTCTTTGAGATGGCGCAGAACATGATCATCGATATGGCGAACGATACGCGATTGGCGCAGTGCCGCCCAGTCCCCCGCCTTGACCTGGTCGGGCACCCATTCATCGACAAAAACTCCGGACTCCTCGTCAATAGCGCCGAGATAGACCGTGAAAAGCCGCGACTTCCTGCGATCGACGCTGACGATACAGAACCTTTCGTATTTGTTGAGAACGGACGTGAGGATCTTGGCATAGGGTTCACGCCCGACGATAAGCGTCGAAGGAACGCTGACCGGCAACTCGTAAACCTGCCAGAAGTTACCGTCGGTGGAGCTAAACACCGCCAAACCCTTGGTCCCGTTGCGGCGCCACCGGCCGGTGATAAAATCGTGAATGAGCCCCAAATCGCGGCCGACCGAGCGCCGCTTATGCTTATCGTCGAGCTGATCGCCTTCGACCCAATCTTGGTTCGCCTGGGTGATGAGACTGTGCAGAACTTTCTCGCAATCCTGAAAACGCGGGTATTGGGCCCCGTCCACGTCCAGGTATAGGCTGACCACCAAGCCCTCATCGGGACTGAAGCGGGCCAGCTCCTTCAAATCAACTTCCGAAATTATCTCCGTTTTGACCACCCTCTCGCAAATCGGTCCAGTTGGTGTATATGTTCCGTTGGAGCCGGGGAGGATAACCCGAGGCCACAAAGTTGGATAGCGCGGCCCAAAACTCCGGAAATTCGGGGTCCCCGCAAAGCCTGCTTTGTGGGGCAAGAAGGTAGACGAACGATGAGGTGAGGGAAGTGTACGTGAAGTACACGACCGAGCCGAGGCGGAGGATAACGCCGCGAACGGAGTTTTCGGCCGCGCTAGTAGCGAGTCGGTTTAAACCGTTCCCGCCGCCCGCCGAAAAAGCGGACGACGATCATTCCGGCGACAAAACCACCGATATGGGCCCACCAGGCGATATTCATGGACGCCGTCGAATTTCCCAGAGCCCCCGTACCGCTGACCACTTGCTCTAAGAACCAGAACCCCAAAGCAAAGACGGCCGGAATCGAGACGACCGGAAAGAAGACAAACAATGGCAACAAGATGAACACCCTGGCCCCCGGAAACATGACCAGGTAGGCGCCGAGCACGCCGGCGATAGCGCCACTGGCGCCGACCATCGCCTCGGAAGACTCCGGACTGGAAATGACGTGGGCGCCGGTGGCCACAAATCCTGAGAGCAGAAAAAAGGCGAGAAACTTCAAGGATCCGAGACGGTCCTCGACATTGTCTCCGAAGATCCACAGATAGAGCATATTGCCGCCGAGATGGAGCCAGCCGCCATGAATGAAGAGAGAGCTGACGAAGCGACCCGATAGTTCGCGCGGGTCGGCCATGAAAGCCTCTATCCCCACGCTTTGAGGTACGACGCCGTTGGCAGCAAAGAAAGCGGCCAATTCCGAACCAAGCCCCAACTCATAAATGAAGACAACGAGATTGACGGCGATGAGGCCGATGGTAACGAACGGAAACCGTTCGGTCGGTATATTGTCACCGATCGGTATCATCGGGCGTGATCTCGAATGTCACCTGCCCGTCCAGGGCGTCAACCAACACCAGACTGTTCTCGGGAACATCGCCGTCGAGTATCTTCAAGGCCAATGGGTCCTGCACTTTGCGCTGGATGACCCGTTTCAACGGCCGGGCGCCGTAGACCGGGTCGAATCCTTCCAGGGCCAGGAATTCCCGGCCGGCATCTGACAGTTCGAGCCGGACCTTCCGTTCGGCCAATCGCTGCCCGAGCAGCTCCATCTGGATATCGACGATCTTGGTTATCTCTTCGATAGTCAGGCCGTTGAAGATGACGACTTCGTCGATGCGATTGAGGAACTCCGGACGAAACTCGGCGCGCAGGGCGTCATTGATGCGACGATGCATTTCATCTGGATCGCCGGCCAGTTCATATATCCACTGGCTACCGGCGTTCGATGTCATGATGATGACCGTGTTCCTAAAGTCAACCGTCCGGCCCTGACCATCGGTCAGCCGGCCGTCGTCGAGTAACTGCAAGAGCAGATTAAAGACGTCCGCGTGGGCTTTCTCGATCTCGTCCAGGAGTAGGACCGAATATGGGCGGCGCCTGACGGCTTCCGTCAGTTGGCCGCCCTCCTCGAAACCGACATAACCGGGCGGCGCTCCGACCAAGCGGGCCACTGAATGCTTCTCCATATACTCGCTCATGTCGATGCGAACCATAGCCCGCTCGTCGTCGAAGAGAAACTCGGCCAGCGCTTTGGCCAACTCAGTCTTGCCGACCCCTGTCGGCCCCAGGAAGATGAAGGAACCTATTGGCCGGTCGGGGTCGCCTAGACCCGCGCGAGCCCGCCGGATGGCGTTGGCTATAGCGTTCAAGGCCGGCTCTTGTCCAACGACCCTCTGCCCGAGCCTCGCCTCCATCTCCATTAGCTTGGTGACCTCTCCTTCGAGGAGGCGCGTCACTGGTATCCCGGTCCATACGGCCACGACCTCGGCGATATCCTCCGCTTCGACCTCTTCTTTTAGCATCTGCTGGTCTGCCTGGAGATGCCTTAGATTATCATTCTCGACGGTCAGTTCTTTCTCCAAGTCCAGTAAGTCGCCGTAGCGTAGTTTCGCCGCTTGAGCCAGGTCACCCTCGCGCTCGGCCTGCACCTCTTCTATCTTGGCCGCCTCAATCCTCTCTTTGAGCGCCGATATCTTAGATATCCCCTCTTTCTCGCTCATCCACTGCATTTTCATCGTCTTTTCATGCTCGGCCAGCTCGGATAGGTCCGACTCGATCTTGCTCAGACGCTCCAAAGAACTCTCGTCGGTCTCTTTAGCGAGCGCGGTCTTCTCTATCTCCAGTTGCTTGATACGCCGGTCGACCTCATCAATCTCAGTCGGCATGCTATCTATCTCGATCCGCAAGCGCGAAGCTGCCTCGTCGATCAAGTCGATCGCTTTGTCCGGCAGAAAACGGTCGGCGATATATCGGTGTGACATAAGGGCGGCTGAGAGAAGGGCGGCATCGGTTATCCGCACTCCGTGATGAACCTCGTAGCGCTCTTTGAGACCACGCAAGATGGCCACTGTATCCTCAACCGACGGCTCACCAACTTTGACTGGCTGGAACCTCCGTTCGAGGGCTGCGTCCTTTTCGATATGTTTGCGATACTCATCGAGTGTCGTGGCCCCGACGGCCCGCAGCTCCCCGCGAGCCAAGGCCGGTTTGAGCATGTTGGAGGCGTCGACCGCCCCTTCGGCGCCGCCG